>JGI20155J14468_10001587_pt1 | contig 17673 bp, 20 predicted proteins | sample COG_05_FD_14468 | JGI IMG/M metagenome (IMG submission 14468) | reverse complement strand
GTTAAATACATAGTGACTAATAACCGTTGGTTTGAGGTAAATATAACCGATGGTTTAGATAAATACTATGAAAAATATACCATCCCTCGCATATATATACTGACTTTGAGGTACGGGGGGGAGCCCCTCTCGACATCGTAGATAGATATATACACTCTCACTTACACATCAAACGGAATTTGGATTTTTTATCCTTGATAGTTATATTGTCAGTGTCTTGTGTCAACTAACAAAAGAGAGTTAAGTAATGTTGTACCGTGGGAGTCTTCATCGACATCATGGATATATATACCTTCGCTTATATAAATTATAAAATTCCGAAAAAGCATATATAGAAAAATGAAAATTATTTCTCCTTATTATCCCTGATTAAAGGGGATTTAAGCTTTATTAAGGATTTAAAATTATTAAAAAAATATTAAATAGTTCCGAATTTACAAATCATTTTTCCTCCGAACTCGCAAAGACTAACTTTCCAAATTGATTGGATAATTCTTTATATAAATTTAAAAACAGGAGAAGTATTAATGTCAGAAAAACGACTTGGAATTATTATGCATGGGGTTACTGGACGAATGGGACAAAATCAGCATCTTATACGCTCAATACTTGCCATAAGAGATCAAGGTGGTGTCTTGTTATCAAATGGAGACAGAGTGATGCCTGATCCTATCATAGTTGGTCGCAACCTTGAAAAAATATCAAATTTAGCAAGAAATTATAATATTGATCGTTTCACGGATGATCTTGATGCCGCTCTTTCCAATCCTGAAGATATTTTATTTTTTGATGCTGGTTCAACTCAAATGAGATCAAGTCTTTTAAAGAAAGCTATGGATGCAGGCAAACATGTTTACAGTGAAAAACCTATTTCAGAAAATCTAAAAGATGCGATAGATTTAGCTCGCTATGCAAAAAAACAAAATATTAAAAATGGTGTTGTTCATGATAAATTATCACTGCCAGGATTAATAAAGCTCAAAATGCTAAAAGATTCAGGTTTTTTTGGAAAAATCCTTTCTGTAAAAGGAGAATTTGGTTATTGGGTTTTTGAAGGTGATATTCAGCCTCCGCAACGCCCGTCATGGAACTATCGAAAAGCTGATGGAGGTGGCATGATTTTAGATATGTTGTGTCATTGGCGTTATGTTCTCGACTATACGATAGCACCAATAAAGTCTGTAAGTTGCTTAGGCGTAAATCATATACCTAAACGCTTTGATAAGAGTGGTAAGCCTTACATTGCAGATGCAGATGACGCAGCCTTTGCAACATTTGAGCTAGAAGGTGGCATTATTGCTCAAATTAATTCATCTTGGTGTACTAGAGTTCGACGAGATGATCTTGTTACATTCCAAGTTGATGGAACTCATGGTTCAGCGGTAGCAGGACTTCATACATGTAAAACTCAATCTAGAGTAAATACGCCTAAACCAGTTTGGAATCCAGATGAGCCCCAAAAAATGAATTTTTTTGAAGATTGGGTAGATGTTCCTGATAACGAAGTTTTTGAGAATGGCTTTAAATTACAGTGGGAGGAATTTATACGACATTTAATAGATGATGAGCCATGGCATTATGACCTTTTATCAGGCGCAAAAGGTGTTCAGCTGGCAGAATTAGGGCTTAAAAGCTGGTCAGAACGTCGTTGGCTAGATGTTCCAGAAATTAAAATATAAGGCTTAGCGATGAAGAAAATCAAGCTCCCTGACTTGAATGGGAAAATGACTGAAGTTGTTTTAAAACAGCCGATTTTATCAAACAATTTTCATGATACTAAAGTTGACTTATATCCACTTTTTACTGCAGGTAGAAGCCTAGGTGAATATACTCTTGCCTCAGTATCTTCTTCATTTAAAGCTCGTAAACATTCTGCACGAATTGCATATTCAGCTGCTCATGTAGTTTCAGATCCATTAAGAGACAAAGATCCATGGTTAAAGCCCTCCTTAGATTGGGATGCAACAATTAATTATCGACGATATTTGTGGAGTCTTGGACTGGGTGTTGCAGAAGCTATGGATACGGCACAGCGAGGAATGGGTTTAGACTGGAATGTTGCAAAAGAATTAATACGCCAAACACTTATTGCGTCAAAAGACTTCCCTGATGCTAAGGTTGTCTGTGGATGTGGTACGGATCATCTTGCCTTAAAGTCCAATCTAAAAATTGATGATGTTATTCGTGCTTACGAAGAACAAATGGAAACGATTGAGAATTATGGAGGAAAGTTAGTAATTATGGCTAGTCGTGCATTAGCTTTATGTGCAAAATCATCCAAAGATTATGAGCTGGTTTATAACCGAATTTTAAGTCAGGCTAAAGAGCCAGTAATGATTCATTGGCTTGGTGAAATGTTTGATCCTCAATTAAAGGGCTATTGGGGCAGTAATGATCATTATAAGGCCATGGACACCTGCTTAAAGATTCTTGCAGAAAATTCAAATCAAATTGATGGCATTAAAATCTCTTTACTAGATAAGGAAAAAGAAATATTTATGCGAAGAAAATTGCCTGATGATATAAAAATGTATACGGGCGATGATTTTAATTATCCAGAACTTATTGCTGGAGATGATATAGGTTACTCACATGCGCTTTTAGGAATCTTTGATCCAATAGCACCATTAGCATCGATAGCCCTAGATGCTTTAGCTGATGGGAATATTAAGAAATATAATGAAATTTTAGAGCCCACTTTGCCATTATCCAGGCATATTTTTGAAGCTCCAACACAGTTTTACAAAACTGGAGTTGTCTTTTTAGCCTATTTGAATGGCCATCAAAACCACTTCACAATGGTAGGGGGTCAACAAAGTTCTCGATCGGTCTTGCATCTAATTGAATTATTTAAATTAGCAAATAATTGCGGCCTTTTAATAAACCCAAATGCCGCAAAACGCATGAAAACAGTAATGAAAATTTATGGACTTTAAGGGATAGCATATGAGAGATCTGTCAAAAAGTAATGAATTATTGTCATTAAATACGGCAACTATTAAAAAACAATGGAATTTAGAACAAATTATTGAAGGATGTGCTCGCCATCAAATAGGGGCGATTGCTCCATGGCGCGATCAAATATCTGAATGTGGTTTAGATAAAGCCTCTAAATTAATTCAAGATGCTGGACTAAGGGTAAGTGGTTTATGTCGAGGTGGTATGTTTCCTGCTAAAAATAACGCCATATTTAATCAAAATATTGAAGAAAATAAACAGGCGATAGATGAAGCGGCCAAATTAAATGCTGAATGTCTTATTTTAGTTGTTGGAGGCTTGCCTGAAAAAAGCAAAGATATTGAAGATGCTAGGCATCAAGTTGAAGACGGTATTGCAAATATTCTTGATTATGCTCGTGCTTCTGAAGTGCCTTTAGCAATTGAGCCATTGCATCCAATGTATGCTGCAGATCGCGCATGTGTAAACACCTTAAAGCAAGCCTTAGATATTTGTGATCGCTTAGGAGAAGGAATTGGTGTAGCATTAGATGTTTACCATGTATGGTGGGATCCAGAATTAAAGACACAAATTGAACGCGCTGGAAAAAATAAACAATTATTAGCATATCATGTTTGCGATTGGTTAGTCCCAACAACTGATTTATTGTTGGATAGAGGCATGATGGGCGATGGAATTATTGAACTCAAAAAAATACGAAAATGGGTAGAAAATGCTGGCTATAACAAAACTTGTGAAGTTGAAATTTTTTCAGCCAATGATTGGTGGCTTCGACCTCCTGAAGAAGTCTTAGAGATTGTAATTAGTCGTTTTCATTCTGTAGTATAGTTATCTATAAACTGCTGGGGTGTCATACCCGTGTCAGATTTAAACACTCTATAAAAATTTGACAAGTCGCTAAAACCAGAATCAAGAGCAGAATACAAAATATTTTCTGTTTCCAATAAACGCTTCTTTGCAAAACCTAAACGTAATTCTTTGATGTAAGTATTAACAGTGATTCCTTTGTGGTTCTTAAATAAGCTAGTATAGTGACGGTAACTTATCTCAGATGCCGCAGCAAGAGTTTTAATCTTAATATCTTCTGTAAAATTTTCATCAATATAGTCTATTGATTTTAAAAAATTATTTTTTGGAGTTATAGAATCTCTAATTAAACGAACTTCAATAGCTGTTCGTGAAATCATTGCAATTAATTCAAATAATGAGCCCCAATTTTTTATTTCAAACTCAGGTCTCTTAGTAGTTTGCTCAAAGACCATTCTTTTAAACTTCTTATATAAATCAATTCTTCGATGACTCTTATAGGTATCTATTGGCTGCAATGGCAAGACATTTTTTTGAAAGTGCCTATAACTATCCTTAAATAATGATGTTAATTGAAATGTTTCAGGTGAGAAACAAATCATCAATAATGTTAAAGGACTTCCGTATTTATCAACAAATTTATGCGGATAATTTTCAGGAATATAAACAATTTCATCATTTTTTATTTTTATTGAGGTTGTTTTAGTTTTAATAAATCCGGCACCTTTTCGAATCAGACAAATCTTTGCAAAATTCCAAACTCCTAACTCCATTTTAAAGTTCTTTGCATGTTGACTCTCGAATACGTAAATATCATCTTTAGTTATTGAGACTGGTTGAGGTATTTTTGAAAGCATAATTATATTTCCTATTTTGCAAACTGATATTCATCCGAAAATGCAAAGATAACTTTAAAGAGCAACTGCAAAATGATTATATCAATTTTTTAATTAATTTAAATCTAATATATATGTCTTATAAAACATTAGCAAACTTAGAAAGCAAACTTTCACAATTCAAAAGTCCTGTGGAAATGTTACGCAATTCTAATACGCCTGGGTATGCTTTTCCATTCCCTGCCGAATATACAAATTGGCGTGATGAGCAAATAGCATGGAAAAAATCAGTAGTATTATTTGATCAATCTTTTCATATGACTGATTTTTATTTTGAAGGCCCAGATGTTAAACGCTTAATGTCTGATATAGGTGTAAATTCAATGGCCAACTTTGGCAAAAACAGAGCAAAGCAGTTAGTTGCTTGCAACTATGATGGATTTGTAATTGGTGATGCAATTCTATTTGGTCATTCCAATGAAAATTTCAGCGTTGTTGGCCGTCCTTCTGTTCCAAATTGGGTAGCCTTTCATGCTGAAAACGGAGACTATGATGTTAAAGTTACTCGTGATTTTCGTTCATTTGAAAATTCAAATGATCGATTACTTTATCGATTTCAAATCCAGGGCCCTAATTCACTTGAATTAATCAAGAAAGTTCATGAAGGAAAATTTCCTGATATACCATTTTTCCATATAGGTGATCTCAAGATTGCTGGATGTAAAGTTCGTGCATTAAATCATAGCATGTCTAGAATGTCTGGGTTAGAGATTCATGGACCAAAAAATGAAGGTGATAAGGTTCTAAGCGCATTAGTTGAAGCTGGTTCCGAATTTAATTTACATTTAGGTGGAAGTCGGGCATATGCAACAGTTTCACCTGAGTCTGGATGGATACCATCTCCAATGCCGGCAATTTATACCGGTGATAGCATGAAACCTTATAGAGAGTGGTTAAGTGCAGATGGTTTTGAAGCAAATGCCTCTTTGGGTGGAAGTTTTTATTCAGATAATATTGAAGACTATTATCAAACTCCATGGGATTTAGGATATGGAGGCCATATAAAATTTGATCATGACTTCATTGGTAGAGCGAATCTTGAAAAGTTAAAAAATAAATCACATCGGAAAAAGGTTTGGCTTGATTGGAATAAAGAAGATACTCTTAAGGTAATCGGGGGAATGATTGGCGAGGGAGAGAAATACAAGCATCTTGAAATGCCAAATTCATATTACTCTATTCTTCCGTTTGATAAGGTTGTTCAAAATGATAAAATAATTGGGTTAGGAACCTATTCTCAATATACCGCAAACGTTAGAAGCTGGTTCTCTCTAGCAATGATTGATGAGGCTGATGCTAAAAATGGCAACGAAGTTCATTTAATTTGGGGAGAGGAGGATAAATCTGACCACTATATTCAAATTCCAGTTCGAGCAACTATTCGAACAAATCCCATATAAGTTTATGAAAACTAAATCAATAATTAATTGACTATGACTGTTATATATAGCTCAACAGGAAAATGGAATGAAATCTAAAGGATTCCTTGTAGCAATTCTTGCACATATTGCTTTCATTGTATTTTGGCATGTAATGGTCGTGATAACTGATGTTCCTAGTTACATTATGCCTACGCCAATTGAAACAATTAATGAATTGTGGGAGAGCTCATATAACTGGGGTAGACATACATGGGTAACCTCTTTAGAGATTTTTGGCGGATATATTCTTGCAGTTGTTTTTGGAATAGTATTTGCAGTACTTTTTGTTTGGATCCCACTACTAAATTCTGCATTAATGCCCTTATTGATTACTATAAATATGATTCCAAAAGTTGCAATGGCCCCACTTTTAATTATTTGGTTTAGCTATGGCATTATCCCAAATATGATTATTGCATTTTCAATCTGTTTTTTTCCAATTGTGTTAACAACTTATCGAGGCTTAATTGAGGTGGAGCCAGAGTTGATTAACTTATTAAAGGCATTAAAAGCCAATCGTTGGCAAATATTTATAAAAATTCAACTCCCTAGCTCTTTACCCTATCTTTTTTCAGGTATGAAAGTTGCTTCAGTTCTTGCAGTGGCTGGTGCAATTGTTGGTGAATTTATTGCGTCGGATAAAGGTTTAGGTAATTTTCTACTTGTTCAACAAAACTCTCTAAATACTCCTGCAATGGTTATGGCATTAGTGATTATTAGTCTAATTGGAATGCTTTTATATGGCGTTGTGATCTTACTTGAATATTTCTTTATTACTCGCAAAGGAATTTCAAATGAATAATCACAAATTACAGCCATTTGTTCGCCTTGATANTCTCAAGAAAGTATTCAATATCAATGGAGAAGAATTCCTAGCAGTTCAAGATTTTTCACTAAATGTTATGGAGGGAGAATTAGTTTCAATTGTAGGTCCATCTGGGTGCGGTAAATCAACAGTATTGTCAATGTTGGCAGATTTATTTGAGCCTTCTGATGGAGCTATTGAAATTGGTAATGAACTTCAGCCTTTCTATCCGGGTAGAGATATTGGGATGGTATTTCAAAAGCCCTTACTTCTAAAATGGCGAACAATTTTTGATAATGTACTTCTGCCTGCAGAAATATTAGGCTTGCCAGTTAATGAGAGCCGAGATCGAGCTAATGACCTTATCAATATGGTAGGTTTAAATGATTTTAAAAACGCTTATCCAGGACAGCTTTCTGGAGGTATGCAACAGCGCGCCTCTATTGCAAGGGCATTAATTCATGACCCAAGTCTGATTTTAATGGACGAGCCTTTTGGGGCTCTTGATGCATTAACACGTGAACGTATGAATCTTGAGTTATTAAGAATCTGGAAGGAAAGTGGCAAAACTATCCTTTTTGTAACTCATGGCATTCAAGAAGCTGTTTTTCTTGGAAGTCAAGTTGCTGTTATGACTTCAGGTCCCGCTCGAATGGCAGATCAATTCAAGGTTAAGCTGCCTGAGCCACGAAATTTAGCTATTAAAAGTACAAAAGAATTTGGTGAATATACTCGCCGAATATACAAATTACTTGGAATGAACTAAGTAATAATTTACTAATAACAAAAGGAGAAGTTATTATGTTTAATAAAACGAAGTCAGCAATTGCTGCATTTCTAATCTTTGGATTTTCGTCAAATGTTATAGCGACGGAGTTAAGTCTTCAACTAAACTGGAAAGCTGGTGGTGATCATGCTCCAATCTACTATGCGTTATCACAAGGCTGGTATGCTGATGCAGGTGTTGAGCTTGAAGTTAGACAAGGTTCTGGCTCGGGCGCATCTGCAAAAGCTTTAACAGTTGGTCAAGCTGAGACTGCAATCATTGATACACCTACTGCATTACAATTCATCGGAAATGGATCTAAGATGAAGGGTATTTTTGTTGCATTTAATGATAGCCCTTATGGAATCTACTGGAAAAAATCATCTGGAATTGAGACCGTTGAAGATATAAAAGGAAGAAAACTTGGTGCTCCAGCTTTTGATGCAGCACGTCAGATGTGGATTCCAATTGCAAAAGCTATTGGTTTAAAGCCAGATGATGTTGAATGGGTAAACCTTCAACCTACTGCAAAAGTTGCTGCATTGCAGTCTGGTGCAATCGATGCTACAACTCATTTTTATTCTGTACATTTTGTATATGAAGATATTTTTGGTGACGATTTAGGTTATGCATTAATGCGTGATAGAGGTCTAAACCCTTATGGTCTTTCATATTTTGCAAGTGATGATGCAATAGAGAAAAAAAGTGATGCCATCAAAGCAATGGTTCAAGTTACTCAAAAGGCATTTGCCGCTTGCTTAAGTAATCCAGCTCCATGTGCTGATGCATTATCTGAAGCAGCTTCAATGAAGCAATCAGATGCTCTTAGACAATTTGAATATTCAGCAAGGGTTATGACAGGAGATCTTGCTGTTGGCGCTTGGGATGGTAAAAGAGTTGCTGAAGATTATGATGTAGTTAATGATTCATACGAAATTACTGCATTTGATCCAGCTAGCGCATTTACGAATGAATTTATTGATTACTCAATCACCTATCCTTAACTAAAGTATCTCCTTTTGCAGATGATCTGACCTATTCTGGTCAGATCAGTCTGCATCATTAAACTCTAGTAAGTTTATCTTTCTTTAAATTTTTTTCTAAAAAATGAAAACACTCCCTGATTTTGGAAGACAGGTTAAATTACTGCGTGATGGATACTGGGATCAAACTTCTATCATTTCAATGCCTGATGGATCTATGCGTATTCGCAAAGTAAGCAAAGGGAACGAATCTGTTGGACCATGGGGCGAGGATAATCTTCGAGCTGAGGCACAATATTTTTCTAGTATTGATGAGAATCTTAAAGATGTTTTTCCGACTTTTTTAGCTCATTGGGATAATAGTACAATTGGTTATGATATGGAATTCATGAATGATTATTTGGATATTGGAGAATTTGCACAAAATCTAATTTTTAATCAAAAGCAAGCTGATGATATGCAATACTATCTCGCTAAACGCTTATTTGATGATCTACATATCCCTGTACCAAATTCATCAATACTAATTAACAGCATTAAAAATATTTTTAAACAAGCGGCTGATTATCTAAATGTCTCCCCTATATTACAACCAATAGCAATAGCATGCAAAATAAACAATCTGCATATAATTTCTTTAGAAGAACAATTACAAAATCTTTATGCTAGTAATTTTTTGGATGTATTAAATGATCTGCCACAAGTTCGCCTGCATGGTGATTTACACTTAGAAAATATGTTACTTCCTAGAAAAGATTATGGAAAAGAATGGCCTCAGAAGCTTTTATTAATTGACCCAGTCTCTGTTACTGGAATAACTGCAGGTCCCTCTTTGTTTGATTTAGCCAAATATGAATCTTATGCTACAGGCGAATTACCTGCAATGCGTAAAGAATTATTAGTAGTTAGTGGATTTAATAAAAAAAATATTAGTGACGGCTTAAGTGAGTATTGTTGGTCAATAGACTGGGAAAATCCATTAATGCATGGTTTAAAAAAAATTAACTGGTATCACAAATTAAGAGAACTTTATATTGATAGATATGGTGAAGTTAATATGCCACTATATAATTTATTTCAGGCATACTATTCTGCAGCAATGATAATTTGTAGTAATGGATTAGAACAAAAAGCAAGAGCTTTGAAAATGCGAACAAGTCTTCAGCAAATACTTGAGAATCAATAGTTAGGATTTGACCTCGTAGATAGATATATACACCCTCACTTACACAAAAAACGAAGTTTGGACTTATAATCCTTTTATGAGATTCGCACTTTCAAATAATGAGCGTATTGAACCTAGCAAAGGAGCCAAAGGACTTTGTCCTTGTTGTGGTTCTGAACTAGTTGCTAAGTGTGGCGAAATCAAAGTACATCATTGGTCGCACAAGAAGAAGTGTGATGACCATTGGTGGGAGAATGAAACAGAGTGGCATCGCAATTGGAAGAATAAGTTTCCTAAAGAGTGGCAAGAGATAATCCAAAGAGATGAGAGTGGCGAGAAACATATAGCCGATGTTAAAACGGGTTCGGGTTGGACAATTGAATTTCAACATTCACCGATTTCTAAAGAAGAGCGCGACTCAAGAGATTACTTTTACAATAAGCTGATATGGATTGTTGATGGAACAAGACGCAAGACTGATATTGAGCAGTTTGATAATCTAATTTACCATGCTAGTAATATATCTAATGAGCCCTTTATTTTAAGAGTATTTGATGAAGAAACACTTGATCGATTTAGATTAAATCAAGAGTGGGGGTCTAGTAAGTCTTTGGTATTGTTTGACTTTGGTAAATCAGAAGTGCGTTATCGAGATGAATATAAAAGCAATGAAGACTTATGGTTAATCCATCCTTCAAGAGATAGAACTTATATCACTAGTATTTCAAAACATTCCTTTATTGAGATGGTAACTAGTTCTCGCTTAGATGAGGTTTACAAGAAACTACTCAATCCAATTCAAACAAAACTTACTGAGGAAGCAAAACAAGAACAAGAAAGACTCCAATCGCTATCAAAAAATATTAACCAAAAAATTGGTTATATCATAGGAATTTTGAGGAATAGAGCAGAAGAGGAATGGTTCGATGAATTTGATGAGTTCGATATAAAAATTGCGTCAAAGATTCTCAACAAATATGTTGAGGCATACATTAGGCGAGGTTATAGTGATATGGCAATTGAATTTAGACTTGATGGTGTAAAAAGCCATGCCATAGGTTCACATAAATGGACAGCATGGGTAGATTCGTATGAAAGATTCACACAGGAAGTGATTGAAGGAAAATAACGGAATTTGGACTTTAGTCCAAGTTGACTTATAATTCTAGTATGAAGAAACTTCTATTAGCAATACTACTAACTTTCTCGTCATTATCATTCGGTGCTGATGAGCATAAATATGAAGCTGTTGTAAATCCAAATGAAATGGGTGTTTATCTCATAGACCAAATTAATGGTAAAGTGAAATTCTGCCAAGCAGTTTCAGGAGAAGACCAAATGCTTACAGGTTGCACTCCTTGGAGTGGAGAATATGGACTAACTCCAAATCCACTTCAGCAAGAACTTCTTGAAATGATGAACCAATAGTATGAGATTAATCGCAATACTTATAGCTATTTTTGGTGGACTATTGATATTCTTTGCTATGACTGAACCAATGATGCCTTCTGATTCCCAAAATTGGACGATGATTGGTGGTGGTTTTATCTTTGGTGGACTTTTTCTTTATGCCTACATGGGAAAGCGAAAGAAGTAACTTTTGAGGGTTACTGCCTAGGTACTATGGACACTTTCCTAGTCGAGTAATACCATCACCCCACTAGCCAAATATAAGCCCTGTATAGTGGCCTAATTAGACCACTTTCCACAGGTTTCCATACATAGCAAATCATCAATTCCTATCGTTCATTTTTTTAATAATAAATTCGATTATTTCGTTCTCAGGCCAACGAGAAGTTCTTTCAGATAATTTAATCTGCTTTGGGAATTTATCCTCTTTCATAAGTCTATAAATCGTAGCAGTACTGAGTAGTGTTATTTCCTTTATTTGTTTCAATGTGTTTAGTCGCATAGTTCTCCTTTTTATTATGGAAAAAAATGGATGAGTGTAAAGTAAGAATCCTTTCATATCTGCGTTTTAGGGTAATTCAAATTACAGTTTTCAAGGGGTGGCAATTGAGTGGCAATTCTGCGGAAATTCTACTTTCCATACATAGGGGAAAATTAACATATCTTTCCAATTACGGGAAGATAGGCGCTTCAAAAGAAGCATTTTATAAATCCCTATAAAGGAGATTAGATGGAAAAAATAAGTAAGTTGTTAGATACACACCAAGTAGCAGAACTGTTACACGTTGAGTCCAAGACTTTGGCAAATTCGAGAAGTTCAGGAGTTGGAATTGGTTCGATTCCATTCGTGAAGTTTGGGCAAAACGGAGCTGTCCGTTATAGTGAGTCTGCTGTATTAGATTACATCGAGGCCAATACTTTTAAACATACAGGAGAAGTAAAGTAATGAGTAGTAATACAAAAAAACCCCCTCAGTCGGCTAGGACTCAGGGGGCTAACAATAAATCTGTCAGCAAGAATGATACCATAGTCAACGCTTTAGCTGAGGCACCCCTAACAAGATTTGGGGCAGAACAGTTAGGTGACTATTGTTTGCCATCGACTATATCGGCTCTTTCAAGTCAACATGATTTAGAGTTCCCTCGAAGATGGGTTAAGGTTCCAAATCGCTTTGGTGGTGAAACTCTTTGTAAGGAGTACACAGCTAACGATGAAGACAAAACTTACATCAATAAGTACTTGGGGGTGATAGATGGATAGCATGGGTACAGCAATGTTAGAGCGAGGTATAACACCACCTTCCATATTTGTTTATGATGGCAAGATTAAAAGGTTCAAGAATGAGGGCGATACCAAAGCTAATAGTTGGTATGTTGGCTTTCAGGATGGAGACTTTGAGTCAGGTGCTTTTGGTTGTTGGAAGTTAGATGTTCACGAGGATTTTTGTAATCGTGATAAATCGTCTTTCACTCCTGAAGAAAAGAAAGCCTTTGCCATAAAGCAAGAAGAAATAAGACAGCTTAAAGCCAAAGAGAAAGAAGATAAACATCAACAAGCTGAGAAAGATGTCAATGAAAGATGGGCGAAAATCGATCAAGTTGATTCACATCAATATCTATCAGACAAAGGCATCAAGTCATATAACTTAAAGGTTGAAAATGACAATTTGGTTGTTCCTATCTTTAATGCTGATGGAGAGTTGGTCAACCTTCAAACCATTTCACCAAGTGGCGGAAAATATTTTGCTAAGGGTGGAAAGATAGAAGGCTGTTTCTTCTTGATTGGTGATGTTGATGAACATCTTATTATCGTAGAAGGATATTCAACTGGAGCCAGTATCCGTGAGGCTACCAAGTTGGCTGTTGTTGTTTCATTTAATGCGGGTAATCTTTTGCCAGTTGCTAAAGAAATGACATCCTTATACCCTCATGCTTCAATCATTGTTGCGGGTGATGATGACCAGTTCAATGATGTCAATACAGGCCTTATAAAGGCCTCTGAGACAGCGAAGCATGTTGGTGGATTTGTTTGTTTTCCTCACTTTGGTGAGATAGACAAAAGTCAAAGATTGACAGACTTTAACGACCTTCATCAAGAGCAAGGTTTGATGGAAGTTAAGAAGCAAATCTATAAGGCAATTCATAGTAATGCTAGAACACCACAACATGAATCTGTAATTGTATATGGAAGTTTCTTCAAAGCTATGAAGCATCTAGATGGTGATGAATTGAGAAAGTGTTTTGACGCTATGATGAACTACGGCTTGTATGAAAAACAATCTAAGTTGCCTGACAAGCTTCAATCTTTATTTGAATTAATAAAGCCTCAGATTGATGCCAATATTAAAAGGCGCATCAATTCTAAGAAAGGTGGAAGAAAGCCAACTAAAGAATAGTCTATAACCGACGGTTAGCTAATTGTTTAACCAACGGTTAGCTAACTGTCAAACCTAAAGTAAAGGTAAAGGTTAAAGTTAAAGCAAAAGTAAAAGATAAAGTTAAAGTTTAGTAAATACCATAAAGAAGTATTTGGTGTTTTATCTTGTTGTAATCTTGGTGTTTTCGGAGTCCATAAAAAGGGAGTTTAGTGACACCATAAAAAGGAGTTTTCGGACTCCATAAAAAAAGGGGTTAAATTTATCTATCCCAGTAAGGTGGAAACTTATTCTCGGGGGCGTTCATATAGGCTTCAATAAGTCGCTTAAGGTCTATCCTTCTGAACATAATCTTACCACCAGGAATTTTGCCTGAGGGTATGTCATGCTCCTTAACCAATCTTCTAAAACCTTTTTCTGACATACACATATATTCAGTTGCTTCTTTGTAGTTTAAGTAGTCTTTATTAAGGTTTAGTTCTCTCTTAATCGAACTCTTTTCTACCACTTGTTATCCCTTCAAGTATTAATAGTTTCTCTACAATCTTTTCCATTGTTCTCTGTTTTGGTACATCGAGCGGAACGCTCTCACCACCATCAACAAGGACAGTTGGCCTCTGTTTTCTGAGTGGAGTCTTGTCTTTTGGATAGTAAAAATAATGTTCAAAAACTTCCCATTCAGGGTCTGTGACTTTGTCTATATGACAAGACTTTGGAATTTCATGTCTATGTAAATCAACACAAAGCCAATGAAGAGATTTATCCGCTCCTGTCCATCTCCATTCTTCTTCAAACTCCCCTTTGATAAGTCTATTACTTCGCAATTGGTCATAAAGAAGTCTGGAAAAATTTTCACTATACGGAGCATCTTTAAGTTCTCTGTAGAATTCAGCTCGTCGAGGCTCAATGTAACCTAAAGGTAAAGCCCATTTAATAAAATCCACTGTTTTAATCTTGTCACTTGGAAACTTTCTTTCAAGCTTGATGTACTCAGGAAGCCTTCTTAATCTTTCTTCGATATTCCAAAAGGAAGGGTACTTTTCTCCTTGCTTTAGAGGTGCTTGTGCTTGGTCTTCTCTAGCTAGGCGTTGTAAAGTTGGTATTTCATGTAAGCCATAATTTAAAAAACTTGATGGGCTAATCAATGTCGAAGGGTTAATTCCTAATGAAATATAAAAGGCTTCCTCGATAGTTATCTCATCTTGCTCGTCAAGAAGTTCTAGGCTCAGTTGTGAGGTTTCCATTCTGCCTATTCTACCCATCCAAGCGCTACAATACTTATTCCACTTCATCCATAGAGTATTGTAATTTAACGCCCAATCATTTTTATCTTGTCTTACAAATTCCATCATTTCATTGTGAAGATATTCTCTCATTTCCAATTCAATATTTAGAAACCCTTGAAGCTCTTTAATGATTTCTATTCTCTTCTTTAATGCTCTTTCAAAATTGAATTGATACCTCATTTAATGTGACTCCATAGTTCTGCCTCGATCAAATTCATAGGTTCCCTAAGGTCTTCTAATTGAATGATTATGTAACGCCCCGTAATGTCTTTTGGGTCTTTATGGTTGATGAGTTTCTTTAGGTTGTATGTTGAGAAAACAACTCTACTGGCTGTAGTTTCAAAAGTCCTTCTAAGGTCGTGTAAGTTGAAATAACAACCCGCTAAATCTCTTGCTCTAGCCATTTGTCTTTTTTGTGGCGGTGATAAATGAGTGTTTGGTTTCTGACCTTGGAATACATATGGATTGTCAGAACCATCTTTACGCCTATCGAGTATCTCTAACAAAGTTTTAGTCAATGGAAGGGCGTGTGTTTCGTGGTTCTTGGTATCTTCAACAACAAAAGAATTGTCTTTAAAGTCTATGTCTTCCCACTTGAGTTCTAATGCTTCATTTCTTCTTAAACCAGTAAACAAAATAAAGATAAACAAGTCTCTGACAACCTCAGCACTATTCTTCTTAACTGAGTTCTTCTCATGCTCAGGTAGTGACATAATTCCCTCATACCATTGCTTTAATTCGTAGTTATTAACAAGGCCTTGTCTAACCTTTTCTCTATTCCAAGACTTGTTGTGAGAGATTCTTTGAACAGGATTGTGAATAAAGAGGGGCTCTCCTTTGCTATCTTCATATTGACCATGAGCATAATTAAACAAAGCCCTTAGAACTCTCATTGTAGTGTTTGCTCTTGTCGGTGATTCTTTGAACTTACCAAGTCCATAGGTGATGTCTCTGTGTCTTTGCTCTACCATGTTGCGAGTAATGTCTGCTATGGGTTTCTTTTTCCAGTCACCTAGATATATATTCAGAGCAGACCGATAGTTTTCAACTGTACTTTCCTCAATCTTAGTTCCTCGGCTTCTAATGTAATCATCAAAGACTTTTTGAAGAGTAATTTCTGCTTTAGATAATCTATCAGTTTGAACATGCGTTGGATTAACACCTGTTGCTGTGAGATTCAATTGTTGGATAGCTTGACTTCTAGCCTGAGCAATAGTTATTTCAGAAGGATATTTGCCTAAGGTAATGTATAACTGTTTCTTAACTCCTTTCATTCTCTTGCGAATAAAGAAGGTTTTATTACCCGCCTTAGAAACTTTAAGACTAAGCCCTTCAACTTGAGTGTCGTGCCATATCTCTCTATCTTTTATAGAAGTAAGGCTATCAAGTTTGCGTTTTGTAAAGTTAGCGGTGTTTGACATTATTTCTCCTTGGTACTCAACTGGTACTCAGAAGTGGGTTATCTTGAGATATACTTAGATGGATGTCTATGGAAGTGTTCATCTCTATAAACCTATTTATAATGGGATGTTTATGGACATACTAGTATTATATAGGAAATAAAGGATAATAAACTATATTAAATTCATAATGCTGGGGTCGGTGGTTCAAGTCCACCCATAACCACCATATCTCATAAGGATTTAATCCATTTTACTTAAATCAAAATAATGCTCGGGATTACGCTGGGATTACGCTTTCAATAAAATTAGCGTAAAATACAGAATATGTCTAGAGAGGTTTTATGGTGGCTATTTACTAACTTAATACTATTGTTTCACTATGTTTGAAGAAGGACACTCAAAAATAGGCGGTAGAAAGAAGGGTACGCCTAACAAAGTTACCCTTATCAGGGCTGATGACTTACTCCTTAAGTTGGACATCAATCCAATCCAAAAGCTAATTGAGATAGCTGAATCTGATCAAGCAAGCATTGACCAAAGGATTAACTGTTACAAAGAGATAGCCAAATACACCTATCCTCGTCTCAAGTTGCAAGAGTTATGGGTTAGTCCAGTTGAAAATTCTTCTCCAACTGTTATTAAGTTAGTAGCTGGAACTGGCACAAGTACTTAACCACTCTAAGGTTCACCTCGACCTCGCAGATAGATATATACACCCTCCCTCACACATCAAACGAAGTTTGGAATTCTATTTGAGCTATAATTAAATTTTTATCTACAAATCCTCCTTTCTATCTTATGAAAAAAATATTATTTATTTTTGTGCTGTCTTTGTATTCAATTCAAGGATTTGCTTCAAATACTTATGATTCTTTTCCAGTTCATGAGTTTGCAAAATCTCCACTTCGTGATTTAAAAGTAACTGAAAACTGGAGGCTCTTTAAGAATCCTAGTGAACTTAAACTCTTTCATGAAAAGTTTAAAAACAAAAATAGAGAAAAGCATAGCTACGCTCCGTATTTTGCTAAATGTGAACAAGCAATTTCTGAATTTGATATAGAAATTCATAAATCATTTGATATCGATCGAGCCTTCTTTTACTTTAACTGTAAAAAAGCTTTAAGTCACAATCATTATCAGAATCGAGAAAAAGGTATAAAGGTCTTTGAAAGAATTCTTTTGTTGTGGGCTAAAAACAAACCAATTGACTATCCAGATAAAAATATAAAAAATTCTCACGCAGATATAGCTTATGCCGCAACAATGCTTGTTGGAGATTTTGCATCTTTCTATGCTGTTTATTATGATGACTTTAATTTCAATAAAGAGCAGCGTCAAGCTGTCGATGACTATCTAAGTGATTGGCTAATAAACTATGATCTGGAGCCAACTAGAGATC
>JGI20155J14468_10001582_pt1 | contig 17701 bp, 16 predicted proteins | sample COG_05_FD_14468 | JGI IMG/M metagenome (IMG submission 14468) | reverse complement strand
CCATTTTCGGCCCGTTCGTCTAGTGGTTAGGACATCTGGTTTTCATCCAGGCAACAGGAGTTCGATTCTCCTACGGGCTACCATCTTCCTTAAAAAATTTTTTCATCCTAAATTACTTTTATAATTTAAAAAATGAATTTCTTTGACTCTGTTATTTCTGCATTTAAGAATTATTTTAATTTTTCTGGAAGGGCGTCTAGATCTGAATTTTGGTGGTTCTTTCTCTTTTGTATTCTTTTATACCTTCTCGCTATCAGCATAGCTTATGAAGATTTAGTGGGTGCGCTTTCACTTGCTGGAGGTGAGAATGCCGATCCATCTGAAGTCATTCAAGCCTTTCTGACCTCATGGATAGGTACCGCTTTTTTGATTACCTTTATACCTCAGATAACTCTTGCAGTTAGAAGGTTTCACGATATAAACAAATCAGGCTGGTGGTATGTAGGCCTTCAGGTTGCTCCTAGCTTATTGCCGAGTATTTTTATATTCGATCTTATTTCTATGATGGCCTTATTTCTTTTTGTTTTTTATATGGCAAATGAGGGTGATGATGATAATGTCTACGGGCCAAGTCTTATNAAAAGAGATTCTTAATTAACTAATTGGTGACAGAATCTCTTCTGCCATTTCAACCCAATATGTTGCTCCTATAGGCAGTATTTCATCATTAAAATCATAACCCGGGTTATGAATCATACAAGATCCTTCTCCATCTCCATTCCCAATCCAAATATAACTTCCAGGTTTCTCTTGAAGCATATAAGCAAAGTCTTCAGATCCCATACTGGGAGTAGGGGAAAGGTTAACCATCGCATTGCCTGAAATCTTTTGGGCTATCCTCCCAGACAGATGAGCTTCTTCTTCGGTATTAACAGTCGCAGGATACCTATGTTCAAACTCAAATATAAAATCTGCACCATAAGCTGCACAAATAGAACTGGTTATTTTTTCCATCTGTTGTTCAAGTTGACTTTGCACTTTAGAAGAAAAACATCTTGTACATCCTTTAATTTCAACTTCATTAGGAATGACATTATAAGCGTCTCCTCCATGGAATTGAGTGACACTTAAAACTACAGGCTCTTGAGGATTAATATGCCTACTCACAATAGATTGATAGGCATCAATAATTTTAGTTCCTATGATAATCGGATCAACCGTTGTTTGTGGCATGGCCGCATGACCACCTTTACCTATTATCTTCACATTAAAGATATCAAAAGCTGCCATTATTGGTCCCGGTTTAATTGCAAAAGAGCCAACGGGCATTCCAGGGATATTGTGCATTCCAAATACTGACTCAACTGGATATTTATCAAATAGGCCCTCATCTATCATTGCCTTTCCGCCTCCTTCATTTTCTTCAGCAGGTTGAAAGATAAAATTAATTGTTCCATCAAAATTTCCATTTTCAGCTAGATATTTAGCTGCACCTAGTAACATAGTTGTATGTCCATCATGTCCACAAGCATGCATTTTTCCTGGATTTTTTGATTTATATTCAAAATCATTAGCCTCATGGATCAATAAAGCATCTAAATCTGCCCTTAATCCTATTGACCTATTGCCAGTTCCCTTTTTTAAGGTGCCTACAACGCCTGTTCCAGCAATACCTGTTTCTACCTCTATACCAAAGCTCTCTAGTTTTTCTGCCACAATTTTTGCAGTCCTGTGCTCTTCAAAGGCTATTTCTGGATGAGAATGAATGTCTCGCCTCCAAATTTGCATTTCTGGTTGTAGTTCTTTTAACTCTTTAATAATTTCCATTGAATTAATTTATATAGTTCTAATCTTAAGGGCAAGAATAAAATGAAGTGATATATAATGCACATCAAATTCATAACCTCACATCTTATATATGACAATCACAATGAAAGAAGTTCGAGAAGAGATAGATCTTCTGGATAAAGAACTCGTATTACTTTTGGCAAGACGTCAAAAATGTATAGAAATGGCAGCTCTTGTAAAGAATGATAAAAATCTTATTATTGACAAAGAAAGGATTGAAGATGTTGTAACTAAAGTTTCTAGTTTTGGAGAATCATGTGGATTAGATAAAAGTATATCTGAACCTCTTTGGAGAAAATTGATAGATCTCTCTATAGAACATGAATTTAAAGAACTTGATTTACTTCAAAACCCTAACTAGCCCTAATCGCTATATTTTTTAATAAAATCTAAGGTTTCTTTTATCATCTGATTTCTTGGAAGCGGCCAATGCCCAGAATCATAAAAAACTATTTTTTTATCCTTTTCTGGAGTTCCAGTTGATTGATAGAAGTACATAGCTGCAGACTTGGGTACGAGATAGTCTTGTTCACCATTTAACATAAGGAAAGGAGTATCTATTCTTGGCATATGGTTAATACCATCAACAAGAGGAGGGTAGGTTGGAAATACTCCACCAACATATAAAATTGCTCCTTTGTATCTATTTTCAAATAACAAAGTATGAGTATTAAATAATGCTCCATAACTCATGCCTAAGTAAAAGATATTATCCGTATCGATATCATTGCGAGTTTCAAGGTAGTCTAAAGTCTTATTGGTATCACCGACCCAGGCTATATATAAATTTCTAAAGTCCCGCATTCTATCGCCGCCAGATCTAGTTGCAGGCATTCTGTTTAAAGAGCCTTTCCAGGCGGGCCAGACAAGGGTTTTGCCACTTTTAATCAAAAAATCTAAACTAAATTCACCAGGGTTAATATCATCAATTTCTGGAGGAGTAGAGTAATAGTTTGATCCGGGATGAATAACTACTGGCGAAGAAGGGCCAAAAGAATTTTTTGGTTTAAAAATCAACATATCCATCATTTCTTCGTTATAACCAACTTCAATAGATATTCTTTCTTTTATCCATATAGGGTGACTATCATCTACATATATTACCTTTGACTTAGGCTTAGAAGAATCTACTTCAAAGCTTCTAGAATAAACCTTAAAAACCTCATCACTCATGGGTTTATAAAAACTTAAGTCTTTCGGTGCTTGAGTTTCAATAGGATCACCAAAAGGATTAAGATCTCTAGGGTTTATCAATCTAGCCGTTCTAAATCCATTTTTTAAGGATCTATCCATCCTTGGCTGCGGTGAAGTTTGAGATGCTAGATATGTAGGTTCATCAAAAGCACCACCTAGCGTAAGTCCTCTTCCTCCGAAAATATTCCAAACCCATTCTTTTGCGTTACCTGCCATATCAAAGGTTCCATAGGCACCTTCTCCCTGACCAATGTCTTCTATTNTCTCTCTTGAAAAATTTGAGGTTTTTAATAATTTTGGAGAAATAGGAGAAATAATCTCATCTGGCGGAAAGGCAGCTTTTGCCCAATGATACATTGGAGGAAGTATATTTCCCTTGTATCTTGCATAGGCTAGCGCCTCATACCAACTAATGCCGGTTACAGGTTTATTCTCAGTGCCTTGAAGATATGTACCAACTTCCCATCCAGCAGGTCCAGTCATTCCAGTTGAATCGATCATAATTTCTTGAGCTTGCTCAAAAGAGAGCGAAACACCATCTTTGATAAAATCCATTTCAACCCAATATTGAGAGTTTGAATATCCGCCTGCATCCATAAAACCTTTGAAATCTTTATTGGTAACTTCAAATTTGTCTATGTAAAAGGGATGAAGATAAACCGGATCAACGCCTGCGCCAGTCAGAGCAGGGATAAAGTTGCCCCCCTGAATATAAGTCATACCAGGAGGAATAGAGCCTTGTGGTTGAATATTTATAGGTTCTAAACTCCATCCAAATTCAACAGGTGAGTTATAAAGTTTTAAACTTGGATTGGAAGAAGAAAAATAAGAAGTTTCATAACCTTCCTTTTCTAGCTTAAATTGTAATATTCCTCTTGGAAGTCTTAGGGGTTGAATTGGTGATCTTCCTATCAGTCTCCATTCATCATTTGAAGCATAAGCTCTCCATGAAATGCTAACACCATCTTGTTGGGTCTTAATTTCAGCTAAGGCACTAATATCATCGCTATCATTAGAGATGGAAGAGAAAAAAGGAGCAAAAGAATTAATCTTACTAGATGTTAGCCAAGCTGAAACATTATCATCTTCTGATAAGTAGTCCTTAACCTGAGGGAGCATATAGCTGTTAACCCATATATAAGAACCTGTTCCATAGCCAGTAAATAAAAGAAATAAACTAATTCCAAGTATCTTAAAGGTGCCATATTTTGAAGATGCGGCCCATGCAACTAAAGCAATGAAGGGCAAAATGACTAAGAAAACAATAATTATGTTCTGCATGAATTCCTCTTCCAAACCAAAGGAATCACTGACTAGGCTTGCTACCTGAACAGTTACAAAAGCAGCAATTGCATAACCAGATAGAACTTTAAAAATCTTACTCTGCTTTAATTTTTCAAAGATTGTATCTTGACTCTCCATTCAATTTCTCCAATAAACTTCAATTCATTGTTATTATTCATTGAAATAGCACAAAAAGTAAAATATCTTTTTGAAAGTTTAAAAGTGAGGATGATATGAAGGAAAAGAATAATAATAATTCTTTTATTGGAGAGAGCAAAAGAGAGTCTTATAAAGATTTTGAAAATTTATTCCAAGGTGTTGAATCGTTTATGGGGTATTTGCCAAATGCACATTTAGCAATGGCAGAAAGACCGGAGTTGTTAATGGCTTTTTCTGGCTTAGCAAGTACAGTCTTTCAAGCTGAAGGCATAGATATTCAGACTAAACAATTAATCGCATTAGCCTCGAGTCTCTCGTCAGGATGCAAGTATTGTCAGGCTCATACATCACATGGAGCCGAACGAGCAGGTATGAAAGAAGAAAAGATAGCAGATATTCTTAATTACCCTGAAAGCAAAAACTATACAGATAAGGAAAAAGCCTTACTTGATTTGGCATTTGCTGCTGGAGTAACTCCAAATAAAAGTACTCAAAGTCATTTTGATAATTTAAAAAAATATTTTTCAAAGAAAGAGATAATAGATATAGTCTCAGTCATAGCTCTGTTTGGATTTCTTAACAGATGGAATGATACGATGGGTACTGTATTGGAGGAAGTTCCTGAGAGTTTTGTAGAGAATAAATTAAGACCTTTAGGTTGGTCATAGGAGAATACGATGGAAATACCTTACAACAAAACATTAGTTGATTTATTTAGATGGCGAGTTTCTCAATCAGGAAATGAGGTAGCCCAAAAGTTTTTAGACTCTGAAACAACATACTCTGAGCTAGATTCTCTATCTAATAAGGTCGCTCAAGGATTAATTGGTCTAGACTGCCAGCCAGACAGTAGAGTTGCATTTTTAGGTAAAAATTCTGACTTATTTTTTGAGTTTCTATATGGAACGATTAAATCTAAGACAGTAACGGTAGGAATTAACTGGAGGCTAGCACCACCAGAAGTTGCTTACATAATTAATGATTCTAAAAGTGAGGTTTTACTAGTAGGGCCTGAATTCTTTGGTTTGATAGAAGAAATAAAAGATGACATTCCTTCAGTTAAAAAAATTATTACTGTAGGTGGGGTGCACGAAGAATGGGAAGATTATTCAGCCTGGAGAGATTCACAAGAAAATATTGATCCTATGCTTGAAAGCAGCGGTGATGACGATGTGATACAGCTTTATACATCTGGCACTACAGGTCATCCAAAAGGAGTCCAATTAACCAATGATAATTTCAGCAGTTGTTTTGTCATGAATGAAGATTCAATGTACAGAGAAATGAATGAAGGAGAGACTAATCTAGTTTGCATGCCAATATTTCATGTTGCAGGAACAAATATGGGGCTCGCCGGGATGGTGACAGGTGCTAAGAATATTATTATTCCTGAAGTTGACCCCACACTGATTTTAAAGCTCATTGAAGAGGAAAAAATTCAACACGCACTCTTTGTTCCTGCAGTTATTCTCTTTTTAGTTCAGCACCCTGACTCAGCAAATACAGATTTTTCTTCCCTAAAAACAGTTATTTATGGAGCTTCTCCTATAACGGATGATACGCTCATTAAAGCCATGGAACTGATGAAATGCGATTTTTGGCAGGTATATGGACTTACAGAAACAAATGGCGCTATTACTTTTTTGTTTCCTGAAGATCATGATGTATCTCGAGGGAAACTTAGATCCTGCGGCAAGGCTGGAAAGGATGTAGGGATTAGAGTCGTAGATTCTGAGGACAATGATGTACCTATTGGTGAAGTAGGAGAGGTGATTATCCAATCTTTAAATAATATGAAGGGTTATTGGAACAGACCTGAGGCTACTGCTGAATCAATCAAAAATGGTTGGTTTTATTCTGGCGATATAGGTTATTTTGACGATGATGGATTTTTATATATTCACGATAGAGTCAAAGATATGATAGTGTCAGGTGGAGAAAATATATACCCAGCAGAAGTTGAAAATGCCTTATTGAGCCATCCACAAATACTTGATGCAGCAGTTATTGGTATACCCGATGATAAATGGGGTGAGGCTACAAAAGCATTCATAGTGCAAAGTGAGGGAGATCCACTTGATGAGGTGGAAGTAATCTCTTACGTAAAAACTAAGATCGCTGGCTATAAGTGCCCTAAAACTGTTGAACATATAAATGAACTGCCAAGAAATCCTTCAGGGAAAATTCTAAGAAAAGATTTAAGAGCTCCATATTGGGAAGGAAGAGAAAGAAACGTCTCATAGGGATAAAATTGAGTTTTCAGTTAGATCAGAGGCTAGACAGTGACACATTTCATATAGGAGATTTACCTATCTCTAGGGTGCTCCTGATGAATGCTTCTAATTTTCCATGGGTTATCCTTGTTCCAAGAATTCCAGATATTAGAGAGTTATTCCATCTAGATGCCAAAGAACGACTAGATTTCCAAATGGAAGTAGATTTTCTTTAGAAGGTATGTCTAAAGTCTATGAAGCACACAAAATGAATACTGCGAGCTTAGGTAATCTTGTTCCGCAATTACACACTCATATTATTGTCCGTTACAAGAACGATGATGCTTGGCCAAGTCCGGTCTGGTCATATGGCAATATGGTCAAATATAGTGAGGACGAATCTAAAGTTCAGATTGACAAGTTAAAGAACCTTGTTGATGATTACAGACAAGGAGAAAACAATGAATGATTTTAATCCGGATGCCTTTGAACAAAAGAACTTACCCTTCACTGTAAATAGATTAGCCCCAGCATAGGTGGAGAAATTCTTGATATTGATCTTACTAAGCCTCTGGATAATATTACAAAAGAACTTATTTATGAGGCACTTTTAGTATACAAGGTTATTTTTTTTCGAGACCAGGATCTCTCGACTGAACAACACATGGACTTCTCAAAAAATTTTGGCGAATTAGAAATTCATCCTTTTGCACCAAAAAAGGATAACTTTCCTGAAGTGCTCGTCATTACTCACAATGAGAAAAGTAAAGGTCGAGAAAATACCTGGCATTCAGATGTCACATGGAGATCAAAACCTTCATTAGGTTCAGTTCTAAGAATGATTGAAAAACCACAACACGGCGGGGATACTCTTTTCTCTGATATGTACGCAGCTTATGAAAGCCTCAGTGATGAAATTAAAGATAAGCTAGAGGGTGCCATAGCTGTTCATGATTTTGCTAATTTTAGAAATAGATTAATCAAAGAAGGTAAGTCAGATGCAGAAATAAAGGCATTTAATGAAGAATATCCTATGCCAGAACATCCAGTGATTAGGACTCATCCTGACACCAACAAGAAAGTGATATATGTCAATGCAGCATTTACCCAATATATTAAAGGCTGGGATCAACTAGAATCTGATGAAATGCTCAAGTACCTTTACTCTAGGGCCTCTGTACCAGAATATCAATGCCGTTTTGCATGGCAAGATAATTCTATTGCTTTCTGGGACAATAGAGCTTGCCAGCACTATGCAAATTCTGACTACTGGCCTAATGTTAGAAAAGTTGAGAGAGTAACGATTATTGGAGATCGACCTTACTAGATTAACTTGGTAAGCAAATAACAAAACAACATATGCAAAAGAATTCAGTTCTAGACTGGTCTCTTATCATAGCTATTGGCATAGCATGGGGGTCTTCCTTTCTTTTCATTAAAATTTCTGCTCCGGAAGTGGGACCTATAACATTGGTCTTTTCAAGGCTCTTGATTGCTTCACTAATCTTAACTCCTTTTTTCATTACAAAAAAAAATCTGGCTAATATAAAGGAAGATTTGCCTTCAATCATGTTTCTAGCTTGTATAAATGCTTCAATTCCCTTTTATCTATTTTCTAGAGCTGCAATTGACTTAAATGCAGGAACAATGTCGGTCTTAAATGGCACCACACCTTTATTCGCATTTGTTATAGCAAGTCTTTGGTTGAGGTTAAGTTCAAATTGGATACAGCTAATAGGAATACTGATAGGTATGATTGGTCTATTAGTATTTGTGGGTTATGAGTCTTTAGAGTTTTCAATATTCGCCATTATTCTTTGTTTGCTAGCATCTTTCTTTTACGCATTTAGCTCTAATTTCATTTTTAAGACTAAGCAAATAGATGCTACTTATCTGGCATCAATGACTTTATTAGTAGCCACTTTTTTAGTTTTTCCGTTCACTTTCCTAGAAACTGGATTACATCTCAATCATCCTGGTGAAGTCTTGTTAAGTGTATTCCTGCTAGGCTTTTTATGTACAGGGCTAGCTTATATGGGTTATGTGGTTTTAATTAAAAGAGTAGGCCCAGTTAAGGCTTCAACGGTTGTGTTGATCGTCCCTATATCAGGTATGCTTTGGGCGAATGTTTTTTTAGGCGAAATAATTACAGGAACTATGTTAATAGGCAGCTTATTGATTATTACCGGAGTGGGGCTAGTAAACTTCTTTAAAGACGAGATTTCTTAATTCTATCTACTGAGGTAGACCACGCTATGATCATCATAGTCTTTAGTTCCAACTTCTTTGAATTCAAAACTTTTATGAAAGGCTAATGAGGGATCATTTCGAGGTACAGTATTAACTTCACAACAAGTCATGACGTTTAATTGATTGGCAATTTCAATTGTTTCCTCATAGATCATTCTTCCAAGTCCTTGTCTTCTATGCCCATCCCTAATAGCGATTCTATCAACATAGAGGAAGGCTTGATCTTGACCATTAAAGAACTCATAGTTCAAAGAATCATAAGTTAGGTTTTCTCTCATAAGGATAATAAAACCAGCTATTTCGTGACTCCTCACGACTATGACATGGCTACTCCATTCAATTAGATCTTTTAGTCGATCTAACGTTTTGATATCACCAACTTCAGGAATGTTTTCTTGGTTAATAGCAAATATCTGATCTAGATCAGAATCAGCAATAGGAGAATTGAGTAACTCTAGTTGATACAAAAATTAACTCAGTTCCAGGCCTTCAAGATTATCTTTTGTTCTCCATTTCTTCATTAGCGAGAAGAATTCTATCGGCCCACCACCATAAGTATTATTTTGAGGAGTTTGATTCACTTTACCCTCGTTATTATAGTATCCAGGTGTGCAATTTTCTTGGAAGGTGGCTGTTAATCTAGCCTTCTCAATAATCGTATTGATCCATTTTTCTTCAGCTTCTGCTGATGCTTCTATTCTAGTTGCCCCTTGCTCCTTAGCTTTCTTTAGGATGTAAGCGAGATGTATGCTTTGCTCGTCCAAGGAGTAAGTATAGGTCGCTGTAAAACCTGATTGAGCTGGTCCAAAGAAAAATGAGTTAGGAAATCCTCTGCTATGCATGCCATGAAAAGTGGATAAACCGTCTCCCCATTTTTGAGAAACCGTTAATCCATCTGAACCATGTATCTGATATCCAGCTCTTCTGCTGTAATCAGTTCCCACCTCAAAACCTGTAGCAAAAATAATACAATCGACTTCATATTCTTTACCCTCAAAGACAATTCCATTTTCTGATATTTCTTCAAGTCCTTTACCATCGGTATTAACAAGTTCTACGTTAGGATTATTGAAGGTTTGAAGATATTCATCATGAAAGCATGGCCTCTTGCAAAACTGATTATAATAAGGCTTGAGTGCTTCTGCGGTATCTTTATCATTAACCACTTCATCTGCTCTAGATCTAACCTTTTCCATTTTTTGAAAATCAGCCATTTGCATCGCATTTGCTAGATCCATTGACTCTGTGACTTTGTGCGTCATATAAGCTTTAAATCCAACTTTGTACATTTGTGGAGATAAAATTCCAGCAAGAGCAAAACTAGCCATTTTTAACTTAGAGGGAGCTTTTTGTCTTAAATTACCAAAAAGTAACCTGAATGCTTCTGTCCAACCATCAGATACCAAGTCTTTTTTAACTGTTCCACCTGATAAGAGCGTTTCGAAGTTTCTTCTCCTCTCATCATGCCAACCAGCTTCTTGTGTAGAAATCCAATCTGGATCTGTAGGTTGGTTATTTCTAACGTCTATAGAGGAGGGCGTACGTTGGAAAACAAAAAGTTTTTCTGCCGAAGCACCGATATGCGGTACACATTGCACGGCAGTAGCACCTGTTCCAATGATTGCAATTTTTTTGTCTTTTAAATTTGAAAGATCTCCATTAGAGCTGCCACCGGTATAGTCATAATCCCATCTACTGGTATGAAACGTATGACCCTTAAAGTTATTGATGCCTTTTATGGCTGGTAATTTTGGTCTATTCAGAGGACCATTTGAATGCACAACATATCTTGCCTTAATCTCGTCTCCTTGATTTGTTTTCACTGTCCATCGAAGAGTTTCTTCATCCCAATCGGTTGCTGTTACTTCAGTTTGAAGACATGCATTGTCATACAATTTGAATTTCTCACATATTACTTTGCAATATTCTAGGGTTTCAGGAGCATTCGTATATTTCTGTTTTGGAACGAAACCTGTCTCTTCAAGTAGAGGGAAATATATATAGGATTCGATATCACAAGAGGCGCCTGGATATCTATTCCAGTACCATGTACCGCCAAAGTCTCCGCCCTTTTCGATAATTTTAAAATTGTCTATGCCAGCTTCTCTCAAACGCGCACCGGCTAGCATTCCACCAAAGCCACCACCTATGATTACAACTTCTATTTCTTCCTGTATTGGCTCACGCGTAATAGCTTCTTGCACATAAGGGTCTTCAACAAAATAAGAGAATTCACCGGTGACTTCTTGGTATTGCTCATTACCATCTTGCCTTAGACGTTTATCCCTTTCTTCTCTATACTTTTTCTTGAGAAACTCGGGATCAAAATTAAAATTTTCTATCTCAACTGCCATAATTATTTTCTCCTCCTCAAATACTAATTTAATTTATTAAATATTTCACTGAAAAAACAAGCTATTTAAATATTCCTATTCCTCTTTCCATAAAGCTTTTACTTTTTTAGGTTATTTTTCAATAATCTAGACTATAGAAATAAAGAATTCACTCGCCGATTACACTAAGAAACATTGCCTAGAAGCTTCATTAGGTGGAAATAAGGGTCATGAACTCCATACGTGATTTTGGATTGTCTCTAAAAGCCCCAATCATTCTACTTGTGACGGTACTGGTTCCTTTTTTATTGACGCCTCTTGTGCTCATACATTGATGTTCTGCATCAATTACCACTGCTACACCTTTAGGCTGTAAGACTCTATCAATAGTATCAGCAATTTGTGCTGTCATAGTTTCTTGAGTTTGGAGCCTTTTTCCAAATAAATCTACAACTCTTGCAAGCTTACTTAAACCGACAACCCTTTGGTCTGGAAGATACGCAACATGAGCTTTGCCTAGTATAGGAACCATATGATGTTCACAATGCGATAGAAGAGGTATGTCTTTGACTAATACGATTTCGTCATAGCCTTCAATCTCTTCAAATACTTTAGAGAGGATTTCTTCGGGATCTTGTCCATATCCTTCATAAAATTCTTCATAAGATTTAACAACTCTCTTTGGAGTTTCTATTAAACCTTCTCGAGAGGGATCATCACCCGCCCAAGAAATTAAAACTTTTACTGCTTCCTCTGCCTCTTCTCTAGTTGGTTTGTTATTCATTTCCTTTTAGATGGTTTTTGTAAATTATACAGGATGATATTAAAAATAAAATCTATGTAGATTTAAGAATAATTTACATATAAATTATAAAAAATAAAAAACCAGGAGAGATAAAAATGGCTGAATTTCAAACACCAAATTTTTCAGTTGATCTTAAGGATCAAGTCGCTTTAGTTACGGGCGCTTCGTCTGGCCTTGGCTACAGATTTTCTAAAGTATTGGCTAAATGCGGAGCAAAGGTTGCAATCGCGGCTAGAAGGGTTGAGAAGCTTAAAGCCTTAGAGGAAGAAATAATAAGTGAAGGTGGTGAATGCGCAGTTATTCCTTTAGATGTTACGGATAGAGACAGTATAAGAAATGCAGTCGATGTGGTTGAAAATCAATTTGGTCTAATCGACACACTTGTCAATAATGCGGGAATGGTCGATGCACAATGGGCAATTAAGCAAAGTGATGAGCTCGTTGATGGTGTAATCGAAACTAACTTAGTTGGACCTTATACATTATCAAATGAGGTTGCACGAAGACTTATCAAAAATAATCAACCCGGTAGGATGGTTAACATAGCCTCAATGGCAGCATTTAGTATAAACCCAAATTCAGCATCAGTTCTTTATTCAACTACAAAATCAGCAATTGTAAGAATGACAGAATCTTTGGCAGTTGAGTGGGCCAAGAATCATATCAATGTAAATGCAATAGCTCCTGGGATTTTTCATTCTGAGATGGCAGATCTTATGCTAGAGAGAATAGGGGATGTCAGTAAGAATCTCCCTAGAAAAAGAATCTGTACTCCTGAACAAATGGATTCAACATTGTTATTTCTAGTTTCTCCATCATCCGAATGTGTCACTGGAACTTGTATTAAGATTGATGATGGTCAATCCCCGCGATAAAGACAATCATGGGGAACCTGTTCTCAAGCTACAGTAAAGGTTTTCCTGAAGACCTTAATCGGGTTTTTATTGAGCATACAGAAGGTTCAATTATTACCTATCGAGATTTATTAGATCAATCAGAAAAATATGCTAATGGCTTTAAGGCATTAGGCTTGCAAGCTGGAGATAGGGTGTCTATTCAGGTGAGTAAATCACCTGAGGTCGTATTTATCTACCTAGCCTGTTTGAGATCCAACCTTATTTTTCATCCTCTTAATACGGCTTACAAAGAGAAGGAGCTCTCATTCTTTTTAAATGACGCGAAGCCTTCTGTGTTCATTTGCGAACAAGAGGTCTCGGATAAGATAGCCTCTTTAGATATCGATCAGTTGCCATCAAATATTTATACACTTTTACCTAATCAGAAGGGAACTATTCACGATATAAAAGTTCCAGGTAATCATGAAGTGCAAGATTGTCCTGAAGAGCAAATAGCAGCATTGCTTTATTCATCTGGAACGACAGGTAAACCAAAAGGCATAATGCTCTCGCATGGAAATATAGGTTCAAATGCTCATGCTTTAAAAGAAGCTTGGCAATTTACATCTGATGATTGTTTGCTGCATGCACTTCCGATTTATCATGTTCATGGTCTATTTGTAGCGTTAGGGTGTGCCCTTCTTTCTGGTTCTAAAGTCTTGTGGTTAGATACGTTTAATCCAGATGCAGTGGTGAATGCATTACCGAACTGTACTGTAATGATGGGTGTGCCTACCTACTACACTCGACTGCTCTCTAATGAAAAACTGAACAAGGAAGTGGTGAAGAATATTAGAATTTTTATATCGGGGTCTGCTCCATTGCTTGAAGAAACTTTTGATGAATTCTATNTACGAACAGGTCATGAAATCATAGAAAGATATGGAATGACCGAAACAAATATTATTTCTTCAAANCCAGTTAATGGCGAAAGAAAATCCGGGACTGTAGGTGTATGTCTAAAGGCTCAAGCTCTAAGNATNGTAGATGANGGTNANAATATTCTNGGCCTTGATGATATCGGTAATATCCAAGTTAAAGGACCTAATGTATTCAAAGGTTATTGGAATTTACCAGAAAAAACCAAAGAAGATTTTGGTACAGACAACTTTTTTAGCACCGGAGACAAGGGGTTCCTAGACGCAGAAGGTTATTTAACAATTGTAGGTCGAGCAAAAGATATGATCATTTCAGGAGGCTTAAATGTTTATCCTAAAGAAGTTGAATCGGTCATCAATGAAATAGAGGGAGTTATCGAATCAGCAGTTATCGGTCTTCCAGATGATGATCTTGGAGAAAAGGTGGTCGCTGTTATTGTGAGAAAAGATCAGTCACAAATAACAGAAAGTGAGGTGATCTCATCTTTAAAGACACAGATTGCAGGCTTTAAAGTCCCTAAGAAAATTATCTTAATAGAAGAATTGCCTCGTAATGCCATGGGCAAGGTACAAAAAAATATTCTCAGAGATATTTATGCCAAAATGTAACCTTAACAAAGAAATTTAAAATGCAGATATGAGCACAACAGATAAAAAACAAAGGATAGCTCTAGTTAAAAAGCTTAAAGAGAAAGGTATTTCTCCTGCTGAAAGAAGCAATTCTTCTGATTACAAAGAAGTTATAAAAAATGTTTTAGAGCATATGAATAATGTAGGCGGTTATTCGTCGGATCAAGTAAGGGAGGATGTAGAGGCTATCATTGATTTGAAATCTGCAAACGATACTTTCTATGAAGTGAATCGTTTCCACAGTAACAATAGACAAGCTGTTTTAGTGCCCATCTTATTTGTAATTCTTTTAGCTATTTTTGGCTTGGTGCTTTGGAATAATTCAGAAAATGAATTTACTTATGGCCTTGGTTTTTTAACTTTTTTAATTGGTGGACTGGGTCTTTCTGTGCGACGCGATTATAAAGAAACAGAAGATACTCTCAATCTAATGATAGATGAGATTGTGGCGACAAATAAAAAAGTTGATGAAGTAAAGGCTAGGTTGGGAATTGAAGAGGTTTACAAACCAGATTAGCCCCAAAAAGTAAAAAAGAACCTAGAATTTTAAAAAACCTTTCGTGTATACTTGCATCGTCCTGACAGCTGACTGGGCATAAATTTAGCGAGATTGGTATAGTGGTATTACGCGACCTTGCCAAGGTTGAGAGACGAGTTCAATTCTCGTATCTCGCTCCATTATTTGTTATTGCTCTCGGTAGGATGCATGATTATGATCTAATAACATGCAAGATCTTCAAAAAAAATATCTTAACTCCTGGGCAATAGCCAGTGTTGGAGGAGGGGCTTCCGAGGCTTTCCTCTCAATGTTCCTGCTCTATTTTTATAATCAAGTTCTAGGATTAGATCCTTTCTTGTGTGGTCTAGGCATCGCTCTTTCTTTGTTTGTAGATGCGTTCACCGACCCCATGATAGGCGGTATTTCAGATAGAACAACTTCACGCTTTGGAAGAAGAATACCCTTTATGGCCTTAGGGCTTTTTGGTTTTGCACTCGGCATATTCTTGCTTTTTAATGCTCGACTTGGGAATAGTCAGTTCGCTTTGTTTTTTCAGCTTTTACTTTTCATAATCATTACAAGAATCAGCAGCACTATGTTCTTTATACCGAAGGCTTCGCTTGGAGTAGAAATGATAAAAGGTTATGAGCAACGTAATCTACTCCATGCCAGAGATAATAATTTTGGCATTCTCGGGACGGTAATTTTCTATAGCTCGATAGCGATAATTTTTGGAAATAATTGGAATCAAGAGAGCGGATATAAAGCTGTATCTTTAATAGTCATTAGTCTGTTTCTTATCACCAGTTTTTATTCTGTTTTAAGGCTTCGAAATATCGAATCCCTCTTTGAAAAAACCTCTATAGATGATCAAACAAAAGACACGGGTGTCATTAAAGGGCTATTGCTGCTATGGAAAAATGATTCTTGGAGAAATTTAATTATTGGAACCTCTTTATTTGGAATCGTAGGTTCTCTATCAAGTGTTTTTAGTATTTATATGATTAATTACTTTTGGCTTTGGTTGCCAGACGAATTCACACTCATATTGGCTTTATCTATTCCGGGTGCAATGATTGCTGGATTAAGTGCAAATAAACTCTTGCAAAATAAGGACAAGAAAAGAACAGTCCTCGCTTTAACATGTATCATGATTTCGATTGGACCCTCTCTCACTATCTTGAGAATCTTAGATATTAAATTTGCCACCAACATACTTCCAGAAGTTGGTCTTGGCATTTATAGCTTATTATTTGTCCTAGTAGCCCTTCATTCTTCTTTCATGGCAGGAGTGAGAGTGATAAATGGTGTTGTCTTTAGTTCTATGTTTTCTGATGTGGTCGAGGATCATCAAAAGAATACCCTCTCTCGGTCAGAAGGATTGATCATATCTGTAAACGGCTTGTCTGGAAAAATTTTGGGTGGGGTAGGCATATTACTATCTGGAGTCCTTCTATCTTTAGTCGGATTTGGAGAGGATGGTTCTCTTGAAGATAAGAGAGAGGCTGTGACTTCTCTTGCAATCTTTTCTACGGCTTTGCTTTTTATCATTGCCCCAATCTCTTTATTTTTCATATCTAAATATAAAATAAATAAGTCTATTCATGAAGATAATCTTAAAGATCTAGGATATGAAACTGGAAAAATTGAAACATGAAACTTGAATTAGAGAAAACTAAGTATCCCTCAAAGAGGGCAGGTTATTCTGCAGTAGCAGTGATGACTTTAGCTCAAGTGTTTGCTTTTATAGATCGTCAGATACCTGCAATGTTAGTTGAACCTATCAAGCAAGATTTCAATTTAAATGACTCTCAGATTGCACTTTTAGGGGGAGCAGCTTTCTCAATATTTTATGCCATCATGGCATTACCGATTGGATATGCTGTTGATAGATACAAGAGAGTGAATGTATTGGGTTCTGGAATATTAGTTTGGTCTTTAATGACAACCTTCGCTGGGTTGGCTAATAGCTTTGGGCGATTGTTTGGTGCACGAATTGGCGTTGCTGTTGGTGAGGCCGTTATGGCGCCAGTGAGTGTGTCACTTGTAAGTGATTATTTTCCCCAAAACAAACAAGGCAAACCTATGGGTATCATCACCGCAGGGGTGTATCTGGGTATAGGAACTACTTTAATAGGAGGGGGTTATCTTATTGATTTTCTTACTGATATAGGAGGTATTACTGTCCCACTTATCGGTTACTTTAAGCCCTGGCAAGCTACTTTTTTAGTGGTTGGTATACCTGGAATATTAATAGCTATTGCAGCATTCTTGCTCCATGAACCCAAGCGTTTAGGTTTAACTGCATATGAAACAAGAGATTCAGAATCTATAAATATTTTCTCTCATTTACTGAAGAATAAAAGCACATTATTCCCTATGTTTGGTGGTCTGATATTTATGGCTTTAATTTTTTATTCCTTCACCTTCTGGGCTCCTTCAATGATGGTCAGGACCTATGGTCTAAGCTTGACGGAAGTTGGGTTCACTTTGGGGTCAATCACAATAATAGCTTCTATCCTTGGAACGATTACTTCTGGAACCATTGTTGATTATTTACGATCGAAAGGACATTCAGATGCTCCACTTAGAACTGGCATGTATGCTTGTATGTTTGCTACTCCAGCTATTTGTTTAGCTCCTTTAGTGGATAGTCTCTTTATCAGTTGGATGCTGATAGGTATTTATCTATTCTTTATAAGTTCTTTTGCACCGATTGGCTTACTGGCTATAAGCGGTATTTCAGGTAATGAAGTAAAAGGCCAGATGGCA
>JGI20155J14468_10001573_pt1 | contig 17741 bp, 16 predicted proteins | sample COG_05_FD_14468 | JGI IMG/M metagenome (IMG submission 14468) | reverse complement strand
TAAAATCTTCGTGATTTCCGTGCAATATATCCTCCCATTATTATCGTTCTCGAACGTATCTTCCCGTAATCCTCGCAAGTGATCTTGGTGCATGTGCGTTAAAAAGTAAAACGTTGGGATTTGATGAAGGATGTTGTCGTTGTTGTTTGTTGAGAATGCATTTTTTTTTCCCCAAGTGTCCACTCGTATTTCAAATCTGTTTTCAACGCGTATCGAACACTCCGAGAGTAACGCACTGCCCAAACCGGCATTAGAAGTAGTGTTGTGACCACCAAAACCACCACCACGATCGTTCATGCTGTTGTTCGTGTTGTTCATCAGCAGACCGTTTTTTTTCTGGAGCCTCGAGGGGTTTTTTTGGTTTGTGTGCTCACAATTAAATTTTAAAATTTGAAGCAAAAACGACATGACCGCATTTTTTTAAGAAGAAGAAGAATAAAAATAATCGAGAGATGAGGAAGAAGGGAGCAGGACTCTCCGGCGCGCAGAAGAGGAAGAAGAAGAAGGAGAGAGAGAAAAAGCTTTAGCGGAGCATGTTGAGAATTTGGAGCGTTTAAAGCTTGGGCCGACCAAGTTGTGGACCGGGTTGGTGGTGCATCATAAGGATGTGTTTATCTCGCATGTGATTTCGAAATTGAACGGGACAGATCGGTGGTTCTTTTCAAAGGTGAACAGAGAGAGTCAAGATGTGCTTGCGTACGCCGGGGTAGAGGTATCGAAATTATGTTGCGCTCTTTACGAATACACATCCATTTCGACGTTGGAATTCGCGTGGAATGATTTGCCCTGGGGAAAGAAAGATGGGATAGGAAGAGTGATAGATCAAGCCTTGTTTTGCTCTGGACTTGCTTTTACGAACAAACTCGAGTTTCTCAAGTGGGCGAGAGAAGTGAAACATTGCGAGTGGGATAAACAGACGATTAATAAGGCCGCATTTACAGGTAATCTTGAGATGCTCAAGTACTGCTTCTCTAATAGTTGCCCGTATGATGAAGAGGAGTCGTGCGCTGAAGCTGCTGGAGGAGGACACCTCGACTGTCTTCGATTTCTTGTCGACAAAGTGAAACCTTCGAGAGATACGGAAAAACTCGCGGCACTACAGGCAGCAGGCAATGGTCACTTAGACATCATAAAATATTTCGTCGAAGAAAGAAAGATATCTGTTGCAGTAAAGCTCAACTGTGTGACAACCGCTGCAAAGTACGGCAAACTCGATTGTATCAAATACTTTGTCGAAGAGGCGAAAGTGCCTCTTAATAACTTCTGGGATTTCATCGCTAACGCTCGGTATTTACGAGCACCACGAGTGCGAAAACTACTTGCTCGAAAACGGTTCTCCAGAACCAACGGATGTACAATACGCGAGATTTGTCGAACGACAATCCCAGCGGTGAGAGAACGTCCACCTTGATGAAAGAGTTCATCATCGATGGATTATTGATTTAGAAAAAAAGAGAGAGAGAGAGAGAGAGACACTATTTTGTTGAATAATGAAACACACAGACACATTTTCTTTCAAAAAACGTCAGTCAGATTCTCTCATTTAACAGAGCACGCGCAAGAAAACAAAGACAAAGACAAAAGAGAGAAGAGTTCTTCTCACCTTCTTCTGTTGAGCTATTCTATAGTTGTGTCGATCGATATTGGCGATAAAGAAATATGGATTTAGACGGCGTTTTCGACGACGACGACGGCACCGCCGAAGTCCTCAACGATCTGAAAAATTCCACCACGGAGGACGTCCTCGTGCGCGTCCGTTTACTCGAAAACGAAATACGAGTCCTGCGAGACGAAAGCAACCGATTACAACTGGACGTCGGCAGCGAACGAGAACGAGTGAAAGATAACATGGAGAAAGTGAAACTGAACAAACAGCTTCCGTATTTAGTGGCCTCGATCGTGGAAATTTTAGATCTCCAACCGGAAGACGAGGACGAGGAGGCGGACGCGCAAGCGGATTTGGACGCGCAAAGGAGCGGGAAAGCGGTGGTTTTGAAAACAACCACCAGACAGACTATCTTTCTCCCGATAGCTGGGTTAGTAGACGCGAAGGATTTGAAACCGAGCGACTTAGTCGGCGTGAATAAGGATTCGTATTTGATCTTGGACACGCTTCCGGCGGAGTACGACTCGAGGGTGAAAGCGATGGAGGTGGACGAGAAACCAGTCGAGGATTACTCCGACGTCGGGGGGTTAGATAAGCAGATTCAAGAGATGAGAGAGGCGATTGTTTTGCCGATGACGCACAGAGAACACTTCGTAAAACTTGGCATACGAGCGCCAAAAGGATGTTTATTATACGGCCCGCCGGGAACGGGGAAAACGCTGTTGGCCCGAGCGTGCGCGGCGCAAACGAACGCTTGTTATTTGAAGTTAGCCGGGCCTTTGTTGGTGCAAATGTTCATCGGAGACGGGGCGAAATTAGTTCGAGACGCGTTCGAGTTGGCGAAAGAGAAAGCGCCGGCGATTATATTCATCGATGAAATCGACGCCATCGGTACGAAACGTTTCGATTCCGATACCAACGGCGATCGCGAGGTGCAAAGAACTATGTTAGAATTGTTGAACCAATTAGATGGTTTTAGTTCGGACGATCGAGTGAAAATTATCGCCGCGACCAACCGAGCGGACATTTTAGATCCCGCGTTGTTGCGCTCTGGACGTTTAGATCGAAAAATCGAGTTCCCTCACCCGAACGAAGACGCCCGTTCGCACATCTTACAAATCCACGCGCGCAAAATGAACGTCTCCCCGGACGTAAACTACGACGAATTAGCCCGAGGCACGGACGATTTCAACGGCGCGCAATTAAAAGCCGTCTGCGTGGAAGCTGGGATGTTAGCGTTGCGAAGAGACGGGACGACGGTCAACCACGAAGATTTCGTCGAAGGCATCGTACAAGTCCAAGCGAAGAAAAAGAGCGACTTGGCGTACTTCGCTTAATAGAAAAAGGGAAGTCAAAGAAGAACAAAGGAAAAAGAAGAGCACAACAAAACGCGTGATACTAGCAATACTATTTTTAGAGAAGAAAGGCATATAATTATACACATAAAGTGTGCCTTACTCTTGGGCAAAGTGAACCTATAAAGTTCCTCCTCCTTTAAAATGTCGATTTTCCTCTCTTTTCCTCCGTCTCAGAAGTCAAAAATTGGGGCTTATGTCCTCAGATTAACACACACTTTGAACACAACAACACGATCAAAAATGGCGATCGCAGAACCTCAGACGACTTCAAAGAAAGAGGACGATGAAATTTCCCTGGCGGATTCCGACGACATGGGCGTCGACGACGACGCGGCGTTCGCGTTACCGCCGACCAAAATCGAAATCGATCCTTCCACGGGGATCAAAACGGTCACGGAGTACCGAGTGAAAGAAGACGGATCGAAAGTTCGGTCGATCAAACGAGTGAAAGTGCACAAAGTGTCCAAAACGGTGACGAAGGAAATGCTGGAGAGGAAAAACTGGGCCAGGTTTGGCGACGCGGCGAGGTATAAAACAGGGGACGAGAGCATGACGGCGGTGTCTTTAGAGGAGATTTTCTTGGAGCGAGCGAGGTTGCAACCGAAATCGGAGTTGGAGAAAGCGAACGATCCGTTGAAGGCGATGGCGAGCAGTCAAACGTCTCTGTTAGTGTGTAGAATTTGCGGGAAGAAAGGGGATCACTGGACGACGAAGTGTCCGTATAAAGATTTGGCGGCGATGGGCGACAAACCGCCGGGAAGCGACGGACCGGGCGGCGATAAAGCCGGCGGCGGCGCCGGCGGGTACGTGCCGCCGTCGAGAAGAGCCGGGGCGAGCGCTGGTGAAGGAGACTCCATGAACAGACGAAGAGAAGAAAATTCGGTCCGAGTATCCAACTTATCCGAAGACACGAGAGAGCAAGATTTACAAGAGTTGTTCAGACCGTTTGGTCCCGTGACCAGAATCTACGTCGCGTTCAACCGAGAAACCGGAGAGAGCAGAGGGTTCGCTTTCGTCAATTTCGTCAACAGAGACGACGGTCAAAGAGCCATCGACCGTTTGGATGGGTTCGGTTACGATAACTTGATCTTAAGAGTCGAATGGTCCGCGCCGAGAGAGGAAAGACGATAAAATTTCATCGTCGAGAGCCAACCAAGAATCAAAGAGGGACGACGAGAGGAAAAGAAGAGGAGACATTCATCATCATCATCATCATCATTAGCGCGTAATACTAAACTTTAAAGTGTTTTTATATTTTAGAAAGAAGAAGAGAAGAAAATGAATACCCTGCGTACGCGCTCAAAAGTCACAGACACATATGAAAACCATGCAAGCACGATAAGGCAAAAGAAAGATTAAATCGTCACACTTTCCTGCGCTTAATAAAGACAAAGACAAAGAAGATCATCGCGATGGCACAGACCTGTTGCGGTTGTTATCGTCCTCATCGTTCTTCTCCCGTTCTGTCTCGCGTTCAGCCGATAAAGGAGAAGACAACAAAGAAGAACAACGGGATTTTGGGGAGAAATGCGCAGCCGTCACGGATAACAAAACGAGGCGAAATGCAGAAAAGGAACGCGGCACCGCCTTCGGAAGGCGGGCCGAAGAAACCTCCGGCGAGCAGAGAGGAGATGATTGACTTTTTACGGAGCGGGTGCAAACCGAAAGAGAATTGGAGGTACGTTCGATGACGATGATGAGATCATGTATCGTTTGTTCGTTTAAGTAGTTGTTTGGATAATAACACCAAAGATTGGTGGGGCAACAACAAAAAGTCGCGCGCGCACGTTTCGATACTCAGAGAACTGACGACCGTGATCTTCTCTCGTCGCGTTTAATAATTATTATCTTTTTGTTCTTCGTATTATTCTTCTCGCTGTGATTAACGACAACTCTTTTTGACAACAAACATCTACTAAACAGAATTGGAACCGAACACGAAAAGTTTGGCTTTTCGTTGACCGATAACAGCCGGATGCCGTACGCGGTTATCGATTACGTGTTGAGCGGGTTAGTCGAGAGATACGGGTGGGCTCCGTTGAACGAGAAGTGTCCAATAATTGGTTCGTGCACGAATGCGGATGGGACCGTGCGAACGGTGAATATCATCGGCGCGACGAAGAATGGAATGAACGTGACTTTGGAACCGGGAGGACAGTTTGAGCTTTCCGGAGCGCCGTTGGATACGTTGCACGAAACCGTAGAGGAGACGAGAGCGCACATTAAGCAAGTGTGCGAACTCGCTGCGGAGAAAGGGTACGGGTTTTCCGGAATTGGATTCGACCCGAAACATTCCGTGGAGGAAGTGCCGATGATGCCGAAAGGGAGATATAACATCATGAAGAACTACATGCCTAAAGTCGGGACGACTGGGTTGGATATGATGTTTCGCACGTGCACGATTCAAGTCAACGTGGATTTCTCGAGCGAGGCGGATATGGTGAAGAAATTTCAAACGTCGTTGGCGTTGCAACCGCTAGCTACGGCGTTGTTCGCGAACTCGCCGTTTAAAGATGGTAAAGATTGCAACATGTGTTCGTTGCGATCGGACGTGTGGAAAGATACGGATAACGACAGGTGTGGGACGTTACAGTGGGCGTTTGACGACGATTTTGGGTTTGAGAAGTATGCCGAGTACATGATGGACGTGCCGATGTATTTCATATATAGAAATGGAGGGTATATTGATGTTACCGGTTTATCTTTCCGCGATTTCATGGCTGGGACTTTGAAAATTTTACCAGGTGAAAAGCCGACGATTGATGATTGGGAGCAACACTTAACGACGAGTTTCCCGGAAGTGCGATTGAAAAAGTACATGGAAATGCGAGGTGCTGATGGTGGAAGTGAGGAAATGATCACCGCGTTGAGCGCGTTTTGGGTTGGGATTTTATACGACGAGAAGAGTTTGGACGACGCTTGGTCTATTTGTAAAAATTGGACGAGCGAGGAGCGAGAATGGTTGCGGAACGACGTCACCGCAAACGGGTTACGGTCGACGTTTGAAGGCGGGATGACGTGTTTAGATTTGTGTAAAAAGTGCGTGCAGTTCGCGGAGGATGGGTTAAAGAACCGGAATTTGGGCGAGGAAAAGTACCTAGCGCCGTTGTGGAACATCGTAAACACTGGAAAATCGCAGGCGGATATCTTGCGCGAGAAGTTACACAGCGAGTGGAACGGAGACGCGACGATGGCGTTCAAAGCGACGCAATATAAAGTATGACTGTGAAATGGACAGTAAAAGTTTAAAAAAAGACTAAAAAAATTTGTACTGTATGTTTTAATGTGAAAAGAAAAGAATAGTGTGTTGAAAGTTACTACACGTTACTTATACTTTCTCACCGTCTTTGCCACGTCCCGAAAGTTTTCGTGCTCGGCTCCACCCATCTCTTCGAACAAAAACATCTCCGTCGTCGTCATCGTCGCGCCGAGCTCTTTCATTTTTTCTAAAGCGACTTCGCGGTCCACGCCCCTTTGCGACTGCACTCCGTCGCACAACACGAACGGCTTCAAAATATTCCGTCCCGCTTTCTCGTTGTGTTCCATAATCTGCTTCACCGTTTGGTACACGCACACGTGCGCTTCTACTCCCAACAACAAAACGCGTATCTCGTCCGCGTCGTACATCATCTTCGCTAAACTTTCCTTCCCGCACAGCGAGTTCGGCTGAACGTTCAAGTCGCCGTCTTTACCCATCAAAATCGCCCGAAGCATACCAAAATCCGATTTCGCGATTGGAAACTTTTCCTTTATCACCTTCTCCTCGTTTTCAGGGTGCATCTCTCTCATGCATTGCAAAACCTCCTCGGCGGTCCTCCCGAGTTTGCTCGGAACTTGTTCCGTCGCGAACACCGGCCAGTTGAATATCTTTGCAGATTCGATTAAAATCTTTGAACTTCGAACGACGCCATCGAACGCATCGATCGACGGGCGGAAACATTCTTGCACGTCGCACATAAAAACGACCGTCTTTTGAAAATCTTTCTTCCGGTCGCGATGCGTCTCGGATTGTTCCGGGTACCTATATAAGAAGAATACATCGTGATGAGTTTTCCAATGCACAAAAGATACGAAAAGTGGTTACATTGATTCTATCGCTTGGGTGATGAGATCTTTCTTGCTCGTGTTCATTCCAATTTCCATTTTTCTGTTATTGCTTTTGTTGTTGATGATTATGTTGTTTCTTACATTCGTTCGTCTCGAGCGTGTTGGGATAAAAAAGGTAATGCTGCTTCGATGAATTAGGAGTGTTTTGATTCGATGATGCATTTGTTATGACGCGTTTTCGTAAATGTTGGTGAACTTTATAACGTGTTGTATCGCGCGCATGTGAGCGCGTTTTGGGTATTATGTATTAATAAAACTCTCTAAAGTCGCGAGAAGAACATCACCCAAGCCAAATCATTCGATGAAAAATTATCGTCACGGCGTCCGTTCCCATTTCTTCGCTTCTTCTTCTTTAATACGTCGTCTAAATCAGCAGCTTCTCGATGTTTTGCTTCAAACTCTCGATGCTGGTTTTCAACTGACTCCCTTCGTTCGTCGTGACCGAGGCGGAAATCACCGGTCTGGAAACCCCGCACGCTCTCCCGAGCGCCTGTTTACTCGGCACGAAAACGTACGGCACGTTCTTATCCTCCGCCAATAAAGGTAAGTGTAACAAAATCTCCAGCGGTTCCGTATCCGCCGCCAGAACGATAAACTCGCAAATGCCTCTGTTCAAGGTCTTCGTCGCTTCGTTGGCGCCTTTTTTCAGTTGCTTGTAGTTGTTCGCCTGTTGGACGATGTCGAGGATGCTGATTGTTAATTGCGCGTCCGCGAGCGGGTACGCTTTCGGGTTTTCGTTGTTGGACATTTTTTTGTTAATGCTGTCTGTGGGTTTATTGAATACGAGAAGAGGAAGAATTCAATTTGGTCAGCTCAAGAGCGCAAAGAAAGTCCGCTCGAAAGAAAGAACGAATAAAGTGATCCACACCAAAATAAAGCGCGTTACGAGGACGACGTGTGCACGACGTAAACGACGACGCAATAATTGGAAAACGAACCAACTTCTTAAGCGGACAATTCAGAGAGAGAATGAGAGAATTCTTTACGGGAAAGAAAAGACAACACACAATTATATACTACCTTTTAAACACAACAAGAAAGTGTATTATTATATAGTTTATATATAATAAAGCTTCACGGCTCTCACTGTTTTTCTTCTTCTTCTTCTTTGTTGAAGAGGAGAGAGAACTCGAGCTCGGCGTTGGAATGCTGTTTGTTTGCGCGTGTTTTTGCGTTGACAATTCTGATGAATTTGCGCGCAAGAACAGCCGCCTTTTTCTTTCTTTTGAGCTCCAACGTGGTACTAAACCCTAAACCCTAAATACTACAGAGGGAATTTTCCCACAAACACTTAACAAAAAAAAAACACTCTGCTGCTGCTTTTTATCCTCCTCCTTTTCTTCTTTCGAAGAAGAGAGGATGATGCTTTTCGCGTCGTCGTCGTTTAGTACTACTACTCAATCGTCTGAGAAGTCCCGCTTTGTTTTTCACATCATCCACGGAAACGAGAGGACAAGAAGGAAGAGGAGAAAAGAGTTTTTTTGGCGGCGAAATTCGCAAAAATGGTGTTCAAGCAGCAACAACAACAAACGGACGACGACGAGGATGATGGCGACGACGATGGAAAACTCTTCCAGCAACAACGATACGATCGTGGCGATCGCGACGCCGATTGTTCCTCAGTTAGGCGGGGTTTCTATCGTTCGAATCAGCGGAGAGAACGCGAGGGAGATTGCGAATGAGATTTTTAAACCAACCGGGAAAAGAAAAGATTGTTTTCAGTCGCACGTGGTCCTTCACGGGACGATTGTGAACAACAACGACGGAGAAGTTATCGACGAAGTTCTCCTTTTACCAATGCTGAAACCTCGATCGTACACCGCGGAAGACGTGGTTGAAATACACACGCACGGCGGGTCCGTGTGCGCCGCGAGAGTGTTAGACGCGTGCTTACGCACGAACGCGTGTCGATTGGCGAGGAACGGCGAGTTTACCATGCGAGCGTTTTTGAACGGGAGGTTGGATTTGTCGCAAGCGGAAGCGGTGCATTCGTTGATTCGAGCGGAGACGGATGAGGCAGCGGTGCAAGCGCTGAAGACGTTGAGAGGTGGTTTGTCCAACGACGTCAAAGAGGCGAGAAGGAGGATGATTGATGTTTTGGCAGAGTTGGAAGCGCGGTTGGACTTTGACGACGAGATGGTACCTCTGGACGTCGATAAGATTGCAAAAGAAGTGGACGAGGCGAAAGAGGTGGCGTTGAGCGCGTTGAAAACGTCGCAGAAGAACGCGAGTTTGTCGGTTGGGTGCACGCTGGCGATTGTCGGACGTCCAAACGCGGGAAAATCGAGATTGTTAAATCGATGGACGAAGAGCGAACGATCGATAGTCACCGACGTGGAAGGGACGACGAGAGATGTGGTCGAGGCGACGGTAAATGTGAGTGGCGTGAAGGTCACTCTGTTAGATACGGCTGGCATAAGAGGTGGAAGTAGTAGGAGTAGTAGTAATAGTAGTAATAGTAACGGTAGTAGCGGTAGTGATGATAGTAACAAAGAAGAGGAAACCGAAATAATAGATAAAGTGGAAGCGGTCGGTATCGAGCGTTCGAAAATAGCCGCGCGAGGAGCAGATTTGTGCGCGTTCGTTTTAGACGCCAGTCGAGGGTGGGAACGCGCCGACGAGACCGTTTGGAGAGAAGCTTTAGACGTGGCGAAAAACGTGATTTTTGTGGCAAATAAAATGGACGATATCACGGAGAACGCATCTCTGATTGAAGAAATGAAAAGTGACCCGAGCGGGAAGATGAAACCGTTCTTGACGAATCAATTGCGCGTGCCCGAATACGTGTTGGACAAGTGCAATTTAAACAACGTCGTCTTCTTATCTGCCAAAGAAGGGTTTGGTATCGAAGATTTAGAGTCAAAAGTGTCCAACGCTTTCGAATCTGGTCTTTCCAGCGTCGAAGGCGACGCTTATTTTGTCTCCTCTCGGCAAAGCGAAGCGTTGAAACACGCCGTAGAAGCCATGGAACGCGTGAAAGAATCCGCGCTGAACGATTTACCCGTAGACTTTTGGACGATTGATTTACGAGAAGCCGCGGTGGCGTTGGGGGAAGTTACCGGCGAAGACGTTTCGGAGGATATTTTAGGGACCATATTCGAGCGATTTTGTATTGGCAAATAATAATATTATTACATCTTCTAATGCGTTGTTCTACGTTTTATTACATTTTGTTCCCCTGCTTTATTAGAACGCTTTCGTCGACAAAGCTCTCAACTGCGACGCGAATGGGCTATACTTCTTCACTATTTCACTCTCGTCGTCTGAATCGTCGTCACTACATTTGGAATCAACGGACACGATCGCCATGAGCACATCCGACATCGCCTTAAACACGTTCAAAACAGAATCGACGTTTCCAGGTCCTCTCTCATCGTTTTCTTCGTCCCCGTATCCGCGAACCGCCTGTCGCCAAGCGTGCGCTCGCTCGGCGGTAACGCTCGCGTTCTTCGTAATACCGCTCGCGCGTTTCGAAAAGTGCAACACGTTCGCCTCTAACGCACACTTCAGCTTCGCTCGTATCCTCTTCAACATTTTATCATTCTCGTCGTCGTTTTTGTCTAACATCACCACCGGGTCCACTCGCCTTAAAAGCGACTCCAACGAAACCTCCTTCTCCTCCTCGCTTTTACTTTTCCTCCTCCTCTTTTCGTCCTCCGCATCGTCGTCGTTTACGTCTGAATCGTCCGACTTTGACGACGTCTTCTTCCTCTTAAACTCCTTTTTCGTCTCCTTTTCCTTCTCCTTTTTATGCTTCTTCTTCTCTTTTCGTCGTCGTTTTTCTCCTCGTTTCTCTTTCTCGTCGTCGTCGTTACACTCTTCGTCGTTCTCGTTCGCCGTCGTCGTCGTTTGCTGCTTATGCTGCGCTTTCAACATCCTCGCGATCGCGGCTAAACCGCCGCTGTCTTTCAGCTGCTCCGTGGTGCGCATTCTTTCAGTTCTTCTGTGGTTGTGTGTAAGTTGCGTTCGACTTTTTATGACGTGTTTTTCACCGCTGCGCGGATGTGATGGTAAACAAGAGTACATGTGTGTCGTATAGTATTACAAAGCGAGCGCGGGAATAATCATTGGGATTCATTCTCTCATCATCAGCGAAGAATCAGGATCGATCGACTAGTATATTATCGTAACAAATTCGTCGTCTTTTTATTCGTACTCCCGATGGTGATCATCTGTTCTTTCAACTTCACGGTACACGCGCTCCCGTTCGCCCTTACTCGAAACGCGTTGGTCCGTTTCTCTCTCGTCACGTCCACCGGTATTGAAATCTTACATCGACTCCCACTCGCGAACGGGAGTTTCACTTCCCGTTCCAGTTTCCCACTCGCGTGGCCGATTTCTTTCATCACGCCTATGGCGCCTACGGATAATATTAACGGGTTTAACGGTACCGCCTCGAACGCGAAGAACGGATCTCGTTTTTTGAAGTTGTACCCACAGGACAACGAGACGGAACATTTCCCGAACTTGTTCCTTTCGAACGCGCGGAACTTCTTCTTCAATTCGACTTGGCTCGAGTCTAAAACGATCGTCGGTGTCCACGTGTTGAACTCTTTTCCGTCGAGAAGAGACACTTTTGAAGGCACGTCGTATTCGAGTTTCCCGTAGGTACTTATTTCTTTCTTTTGGACGAACGCGGAGGCGCCGACGGTGAAGCGAACGTTTTGCGGTTTCAGTAAGATTGTTTTCTCCAATTGGAACACGGATTGGAAGTGGTCGTGGACGGAAAAGGATAACGGGATGGAGGATTTCTTCAATCGCTCGGAAAACGTGGAAGTGCGCTGTAAAGGAGGAGGTTTAGGAGGAGACGAAGGCGTTGGTTCTTGCGCTGGTTCCGGACTTTCCATGTTAAATGAGTTCGCTCTTTGTTGTGAAGCGAAAAGAGGGAGAAAAGAGTGTTATAAACTTTTGACGATGAAATGATGATGAAAATGATGCAGACTTTCCGACTTTCGTAAATCTATTGTTGCGTATTTATAACAACCGATGTTCGCACGCTAATAAGTATCTGTTGACTACTGTGTTTGTGTGTGAGCTAAATGAAACAAACGCGAAATGTAACAGCGACGGTGCGTCCTTAAGTCCGAAGTCCAACTCCTCCTCAAAATCTCTCTCTTCATATCTATATACTCTCTCTGAAAATTAATATTTATTATAAAAATCGGGTTCATTTACTTGTCCGCGCTACCCAATTCCTTGGCCACCTTTCTTAACCTCTTCGCCGTCTTGGCTTGAGACTTCACCCCCATGACGCCACCACCCCACGTTCGCGCGTGCTCCTTGGCCTTTTCGTTGTACGACGCCTTGATCGCTTCGACTAACTTAGAAAGCTCCATCTTGTCTTCCTGCTTCACCGCCGTCAACGCCAACGCCGTGGCGGTTTTCTTGTGCACGACGGCACCCAAACGCGCCTTACCCTTCACGATGCAATACGGGACGTTCATGCGTTGGCACAACGCCGGGAGCCAAATGACCAACTCGAGCGGGTCGACGTCGTGCGCAATGACGACTAATTCCGCCTTGCCTTGCTCGACCAAGTACGTGATGTGGTTAATACCGTACTTGACAACAACTGGTTTCTTGACGTCGGACTCCTTGCCTTCCGCGGCATCCTTGGCCATATCCGTCAAACGTTCCTTCTTTTGCGCGTTGTCCTCCGGGCGATACTTCATGAGCATCTTGAACAAGTTCGTCGCCATGTTCTTGTCCAAAGTCTTCGTGAACTGGTTAATCGCCGGCGGCACTCGCAATCTCTTTTTCAACACTTGTCGTTGTCTTTGAATGCGAACGTATTTCGGCCATTTCACGTATCTGTTTAACGGCGTTTTCGGCATCATGTCGTTGCCAATGCCAAAGTTTTTCGGTTCGCGAACAAATCGCGGGTCCGTCGGTTCCTTGACCGTGTTCGCGGCAATCTTCGCCTTGATGGCGGCAGGGACGGCGGCGACTTTCTTTTTCGGTGGCTGTGTTGTTGTTAAGAGAGAGGAGAGAAGGTCAGCGGTTGTTTCGATGTAGAAACGACGACGACAAAGCATACGTATGTTAGACGAGAGAGAGAGATTTTTTTCCATTTTAGGACTTGAGCCCGTCCGTCATCATCGCGCAGAATGGTGATGGAAATGCAAAAAGACTCCCATTACGCGAAATACGCATCGCAGGTCACGCGTGCGCGTTGCGTGCGAAAGAACGCGTGGATTTCGATTTTTCAATCGCTTCTTCCAGTTGTTCGGTGGTCTCGCAGACACTCTCTCTACCCGCATACGCGCACTCCTAAAAAACCCGATTTACCAAAAATTCGCGCGTAAAAAGCATCATCATCATCATCGCTCTTCTTCGTAAAAGAGAAAGACGCGAACGCGACTCTCCCGCTTTTACGAGCTTTTCTCTTTCAGAAGAGAAAATAAAACGAAGAATACCACGAACACAAATGCTATACGTATTCGCGCATTTAAGTGTATAGAGAACGTACCATTATTTTAGGTCGAGTGTTATTAATGTTGTGTGTGTGTTTCTCGCGAACAAAAAAAATGTGAAGAGAGAACGAAAGAGAGAACGAAAGAAGCGAAAGAGTAGAAAAAGCAGAGACGAAAAACAACCACGACAGAGAGAAGCTGTTTGCCCGAGAAAAAAAGAAGAGCAAAAAACGAGACAAAAATTCACTCTTTTTCACTCTCGACCAATTGGAGGTGTTGGTGTGCTTCAGTAGTAGTACGAATACTAATACTACGAATAACAACAACAACAATAAAGGCGTCTGAACGCTGTAATTTCTTCTCAAAAGCGCTCTCGAAAGAAGCGAAAGAAAGAAGCAAGACAGGGAAGAGAGCGCTTTTTCGTACGGAATAAGAGAGACTAAGAAGAGAGAGAGAATTCGAAACGTTTTCCAAGGGATTCGATTCTTCTCGTGGTATTCGAATTGGCTTCATCAGAGAACGAGAGCAAAAAAGACTTTCCACGCGCAGTAGTTTGAACAACAACAACAACAACTTGAAAGCAGAAGTAATCAGGAAGCGGTGGTTGTTTCTCTCTCTTTGCTCCGCGTTCAAGAAGAAAAAGACGGGATAAAAGCGAAAAGAAACGTACCGTAGTAAATACATTTCGGCGGCGAAAAATGGACCGGGATGATTGGATTCGACCGCCGAAGAGTGGAGAGGTAAACAACAACACGAGCGTCATCATCGCGAACGACGAGAGCAAAAAGACTTCGACGCGTACGAAGACCAATCGCGGTATTCGTCGTCGCTCGTCTTTGCGGGTTCTTGGTTCCTCGAGAACCCGATCTGGATGCGTTTTTAAAACGCGTGCCTCGAAAGCCACGTCACAGTCGAATTCGTCCGTATCGTTTTCTTCGTTTTCTTCTCAACCTTCTTTTTCCTCTTCTTCTTTAACAGCGAAACGACGACGACAAAGACCCGCGATACGACGATACGATACGATGCGATCGAAGAAAAGTAGTAGACCACGCGAAAAAGAACAACAACAAAGACGAGAACCAGCGCTTTTCTTTTCATCCTCGTCGTCGTCGCTTTCGTCGTTACGGACGCCGCCGGAGGAGGAGACCATCCGCGAGGAGGACGTTTCGCTGAGTTTAGTAGAAAACATCGAGAAAGACAACGCGTTCTTTTCGCCGTCGTTTAGCGTGGACGAGCTTACGCGTATTTTTCACGAAGGAGGTCATCATCCGGACGACGATGATGATAACACGTTCGATAACCATTTCTTCGCTGACCTGGATTCCACTCTTTTTTCATCACCTCGTTATTCTTTCCCTCCATCTTTCTCACATTTGTGGAACGACGATAAACATCATCAGATACTGACGACGCGACAAGACGCAGAAAAAAGAGCGGAAAAGTTACCGCCCGGGTTTGCTTTAGCCGGATTACCTGGATTTCCGAACGAGTTACACGTCTTTAAAGGTATTCCCGCCCCGATTGGTGCCGATGTGAGCGCGGCCTCGTTATGGGGGGGTGGAGCAGGTAGTAACAAGCGCAAATTAGATAGCAAAGATAGCGTAGGAGCGAAGAAGGGTAGCGCGGCGAGCATGAAGAAGGCGGCCAAGATGATAAACGCAGGGCCGAAGCGACCACCGAGCAGAGGTGGTGCTAAAACAGACACGCCGCGTAGTAAGAAGCAAAAGTTAGCGTCGCATAAGTCGTTACCGGCTCATGGCGGCATGTTTGATATTCCCGATATCATGGGTTCCGATATCGCCCGATACCACTCCATGAACGGCGGCATGCACGAACTCCCACACGACGTGCTCGGCTTAACCGAAATCGAGCGGCAACAGGAGTATTTACTCACGCAACAAAAACTCCGAACACCCGCGCAGATTCAAGAAGAGAAAGAACAGAAGATTGCGCTGAAGAAAAAGCTCGGCGAGGTACAAGCTTTGGTGGAAAGTTTAGAGACGAGAGCCGTGGCGGTGGCGAACGAGCGCGATAAAAAGTTTGAGAAGATGCACGAAGACCAACAAGACTATCAACAAAAAGACGAAATGCGAAAGAAACACGCCGCGTTTAGAGTCATCACCACGCAGAGGACGAAATCTGGCGCGAAATCGGAGTTCAAGGAAGGTTTCGAAGTGTTGCGATATCGCTCGTTGCTCGACGTCGTCCACCGTCAATGCTTAGCCGCGGTGAGACAAGTCATGTCGCACGATTGGGGTGGACCGTTCCGCATGCCCGTCGATGCCGTGGCGTTGGGTTTGGCAAACTATCACACGATAATTACCAATCCGATGGACCTCGGAACGATTAAAAAGTTCATCGAAGACGGCGGTAAATACGAACTCGCGAAAGAGGTTCACGAGGACGTCGAGTTGACGTTTAACAACGCCATGAAGTTCAACGCGGAAGGAACAGATGTGCACGTGATGGCAAAGACCTTGTTGGCGCTTTGGCACACGAAATACGAAGGTATCGTCGCGCGAGAAAAGGAAGTCGAGGAAGGTTTGTTACTGGACCGAGACGCGTGTATCGCCAAAGCCGCCGCGGCGGCGTCGAAATTAGAGTATCAAACGATTCAAAGCGAGTGCCAAACGATCATGCAAGCCTTGGGATTAGCACAAAATCAGCTATCCGACCTCGAATTAAAATCGATCGTTTTGTTCAAACCGATGACGGCGGACGAGAAGAGCGCGTTGGGCGACATCTTGAAGAGCTTGACCGCCGAAGACTCGGAGAAAGCGAGACAGATTTTATCCGACGGGCCGACGAAAGAGTACGATCGCCAAATTCTTGAGGCCGAGGCACAACACAGACAACGATTGAACGCGAATGTTGGCGCTACTTCTGAATGGGACAACCACCCGGACGAACGGCAGATGTACGTGCCGACGACGGCGACGGATATTACCAGTCGAAGGTTGCAAAGATTCACGAGGATGGTTGCCCGAAACAAAGTCGCGCAGAAGGAAGGTTGGTGCGGAAATCCTCTTCCGGAGACGAAGAAAGAACGCGTGATTGAAGCATTCGGTGGCGAGAAGAACGCGAGCGACTTGTTGGTGGTCTCGTCTCCGTCCGCCGCGGTAAAAAAAGAAGATGAAGAAGAAGAGCAAAAAATAGAAGAAGAAGAAGAAAATAAGAAGGAAGAAACTACCCCCGGGGGAAAAGGCGAAGGAGAAGGAGAAGAGAAGAAGACGACAGAGTCGGACGACGGCGCGGAAACGACGACCGTCGACGGTAACGGTGGCGCTGGTGATGATGTCGCGACGGAGGACAAGAAAGAACCGGTGGTTGCTCCTCTAGAGGCGGCGGCGAGTGTTCAGATCAAGCAAGAGAAAGCGGGCAGCGGGAGCGACGGTGCGACAACTATAGGCCAAGATCCACTGCATGCGTTCGCGTTGACGCTTGGTTCGGACAGTAAAGCCGTCCAAGAAGCTCAACGACGACGAGAAGAACACAAAAAGCACCTGGAAGAACACAAACAACGCCTGGAAGAAGAAAAAGCGCGCTTGCAAGAGCAACAGAAGCAGCAAGAGCAAGAACGCCAACGTCAAATCGCGATTCAACAACAGCTCGAACGAGAAGAAATGCTCAAACAACGCATGCTTGCGCAGCAAAAGAAAGCCTCTCTCACGCAGTTCGACTCCATCATGGACGGGTTCGATCCGGGACTGCCTGCCGGAGGGAACAAGAAGAAAAAGAAGAAGAAACCGGCCACGCCTTCTAACCCGACGCCGGCGGCGCCAGCGCCTGTGCCAGCGGGACCCAACCTCCACGCCCTTCCACACCCACAACTCGACGATGACTTCGAGCAGAATCTGCGAGGCATCGACGAGCTCGGCGACGCGGACGACTTTGACTTTGACGCTCTTTTAGGAGAGAACATATTCTAAACGACCGCTCGCGGCAAAAAAATTGTACTCCTCCAAGTCGCGCACATCGCGCGCGATATATATCATTATTTTTATAAAGAAAACAAAAGGTCATCAACCATACACTAAGAAAACCACGAGTTGTTCATTGTTGTTGTTGTTATTATTATTACACACACACACACACACACACGCGCATTATTCGCGCAAACACATGCGCGTACGCGTTTTTCCTTTCGCTCTTCTCTGGTGTATTTTCTTCATTCGCAGAATTTTCACTAAAAGTTTTGCTTCCGTGTTGTTCAAATCGATCAAAATCTCTCCTTTTCCCTCACACTCCTCTGAGAGA
>JGI20155J14468_10001553_pt1 | contig 17874 bp, 18 predicted proteins | sample COG_05_FD_14468 | JGI IMG/M metagenome (IMG submission 14468) | reverse complement strand
TACCCATCTGTATATTTGCCTGAGAGTTTTGCTCCTTCGGCGAGAACTTAATCTCTTTCCAGAGTTAATATGTTACGGTCCTTTTTGCCTGAGAGATTCCTGGGTGGTTGCTCCTTCGGCGCTACGATGTTTTGTAGTCTCTCCCGTAAAAAGATACTCTTATACCTACTTCAAAATGTCAATGAGAAACACTTTTTTTTTTCTTACTCAAAATCATATAAAACTGTAATAATACAGCAAAAAGAATTATTGCACCTCCTACTAAACTAAAAATTGAAGGTCTCTCACTAACAAATAAAAATGCCCACAAAGGACCCAATACAGATTCGGATAACATGATTATGCCAACCATTGCTGATGGAGTTGTGCGCGCTCCAATTGTTATAAATATAAATCCAAATCCAACTTGAAAAAAGCCTGCTAAAAATCCTAAAAAAATATCATTATATGAAATCATAATTTTATTTGAAAGAACGTAACCAATCACACAACAACAAATACCAGCTATAAATTGTGCTGGTACCATATCAACTGTTGGATATTTTCTTATAATAATAATTAAAATAGCAAATGTGATAGGCATTGAAAACGCTGCCAAATTTCCTTTCATCTCTCCAGGAGATAAGGAATTTCCTACCATGATTATGACTCCAATAATTGCAAGAATAATTGAAAATAAAGTTGCTGAAGAAATTTTTTCTTTAAGAAAAAAGTATCCAAAAATTGCCAAAAATAAAATTTGTAATGAAATAATAAAATTCGTATTCGCTACCGTAGTACTATACATGGCCACTACATATCCACAAAATCCTAAGGAAAGTATTGTCCCTGCAACAAAACCTGGTAAGCCAGATAAAGAAAAAGCATTAAACAATTTTTTCTTATAAGAAATTATTAAAAAAGCTAAAACTGTGAGCGAAAAAAAAACTGATCGCCAAAATAAAATTTGCCAAAGTGTAGCCCCTTCAAAAGATTTAACAATTAATCCACCAAAACTTAAACTAAGTGCACCTAAAAATATTAATAATGGACCTGGAAGATTTCTTACTATGTTCATAAAATTTGTGAAATTAAATTTTGATTTTCCAAGTCATACAGTTTAAATAAGGTTTCTGCACTTGCTAAATCAACTTCTTTAAATTTAATTTTTGAACCAGGTGTTAATTGAACTAATTTGTCATAATCAGCACTTATGACTGTTCCTATTTTAGGATATCCACCAATGGTTCCATGATCTGAAAGCATTATGATTGGATTTCCGTCAGCAGGGACTTGGATCACACCTTTAATTAAACCTTCAGATTTTATATTGGTATTAACAATATTATCAATTTTTGTTCCCTCTAACCTCATGCCCATACGATCAGATAATTTAGAGACAATAAATTCTTTTTTAAAAAAAATATCTTTTCCTTCTTTAGAAAAATAATCAAAATTAGTGCCTTTAATTACTCTTATGTTTTCTATTTTAGTATTTATATAATTCAGTTTTTTATTATTTAAATTTTCATTAATTTTTGAGATGTATATTTTTTGATTAGATTCTAACTTCCTACCATTGTTGGCACCTATATTTGCTTTGGTATTAGTGGAACAACTTAACCATTGAAATTTTACATCTAGCTTACCACTGATTGCTAAATATCCATAAACAGACTTATTGGTTGATATAATGTCTATTTCATCACCATCTTCTAAAGTAAGAGATTGATAACAATTCCCGTTGATTTTATCTTTATTTTTTTTTAAAATAAAATTTACATCACCAGTAATTGCAATGTTTATTTTGTTTCCACAATATTTTAATAATGGACCTTGATAAGCAAATTCAATTACAGGAAAATTCAATTCATTTCCAGCTAGTTTATTTGCAATTAAATAATTTCTATTATCCATTGCACCACTAAATGGAATTCCAATATGATTAAGATTTTTTCGACCTAAATCTTGAAAGGTGGTGTTTATTCCAGCTCTTATAACTTCAAAATAATTTTTATTCATTGTAATTTTGATATTGATCTTTTGAAATTCTTTTAAATGTAATTATGTCGCCTGGATTTATTAGATTTGGTTTAATTTCTTTAGAGCTATCAAAGATATCTTTTGGAGTATTGCCAATAATATTCCATCCCCCTGGACTCTCAAAAGTATATATATTTGCAAATTGTTCGGTTAAACCCACAGATCCTTTGGGAACTTTAACTCTTGGAGTTTCGAGGCGCTTTACTCTCATAGCTTTATCTAGATCACCCAAAAATGGCATTCCCGCAATAAAACCTGTCATATAACAAAAAAAATCTTTAGTAAAAAATTTTTCGTAAACAATTTCTCGATCAATTTTTAATTTTTCTTCTAACCTTTTTATATCTAATGAAAAATCTTCATCACAACAGACTGGTATTACAATTTTTTCACTACTTAAGGTCTCACTATTAAGTATATCTAGATTTTCTATTTCTTTTTTAAGACTTTTAAAATTGTTTTTTTTTAAATCAAAAGAAACAATTAATTTGTTATAGGATGGAGTTAAGTTATTTACTCCTATTATATTTTTTTTTTGAATACTTTTAAAGTATCTAATTACTTTAGTGTTGGTTTCTTTATTTACTTCTTGTCCAAAATCACAATATAAAGCTGCGTCACCAAGATTAGATATATTTTTTATCATGCCATGTTATACTTAACTATTAAGTGTATGGAAATTAATATAAATTGTGATTTAGGTGAAAAATCAAAACACCACTCTAATAAATATGATCCTGACTTACTAGAAATCATTAATTCTGCAAATGTTGCATGTGGATATCATGCTGGTGATGAAGAAACGATGAATCAGGTAATTAAAATTTCAAAAAAAAATGGTGTAAGTATTGGTGCCCATCCATCCTTTAACGATCCTGAAAATTTTGGAAGAGAAAGAATGAACTTATCATCATCTGAAATTAAAAAATTAATAATTGATCAATACGAGATACTCCAAAAAATAGCTTCAGAGCATGGAGAAAAAGTATCTCATATAAAACCTCATGGAGCATTAAATAACATGGCTTGTGAGGACATTGAATTAGCCACAACATTGGCCAAAACTATAAAAGATATTAATAAAGAATTAATTTATTTAGTTCCAACTGGTTCAAAAATGCAACAAGCAGCTAAAAAATTAGATATGAAGTTTGCTTGTGAAATATTTGCAGATAGAAACTATGAAGATGATGGAAATCTTGTCTCAAGAAAAAAACCTCATGCACTTATTATTGATCCAGAACAGGCAAAAAAACATGTTTTAAGAATGGTTCAAACTCAGTCGCTTAATTGTCACAGCGGAAAACAAATACCTTGTGATATTGACTCTGTATGCATACATGGGGATAATTTAAGTTCATTGGCAACAGCTAAATCAATAAAAGATAATTTAGTTGAAAATGGCTTGAGATTAAAAACATTAAATAAAATGAAAAAATTTATATGATTAAAAAAATTATAATTACTTTCTCAATTTTTTTTATGATTACTGCAAACCTATTGGCTGCTGGATCTTCTGGATCTTCCGGTAGCGCAGGAAGTGGTGAACAAAGTAGTTCAAAAAAAACATCAAAATATGACCAAGCGGTTAAATTAATTAAGTCAGCAAAAAAATTAGAAAAAAAAGGTAAAACTAAAAAAGCTGAAAAAAAATATTTGAAGGCTCAAAAATTATTAATAGCATCAAACAAATTAAAACCAAATAAACCTGACACACTAAATTATTTGGGTTTTACAACTAGAAAAATTGGTGATTTTGAAAATGGTGAAAAATACTATCTTCAAGGTTTAGCAATTGATCCAGGGCATATTGGTATAAACGAATATCTTGGTGAATTATATGTTTCAACAAACAGACTTAATCTTGCGGTTGAAAGACTTGAGGTATTAAAGAGTTGTAATTGTGAAGAGTACGATGAATTAAAAGCTATCATAGATGGAGAAAAAGTTTCTAAATACTAATTTATATTTTTAACCATCTGTTCAGGCAACCATAAAGCAATTTCTGGAAATACTACAACGATTATAACAGCTAAAACCATTAACAAAAATAATGGGAATGCACTTCTTGCAATATACCCCATGTCTTTGTTGGCCATACCTTGAAGAACAAATAGATTAAAACCAACTGGTGGCGTTATTTGTGCCATCTCTACAACAATAACTAAAAAAATACCAAACCAGATCATATCAAAACCTGCCTGTCTGATCATTGGTTCAATAATTGCCATCGTTAGTACTACAGCGGATATACCATCAAGAAACATTCCTAAAATTATATAAAAAATCATTAAAACAAAAATTAATACATAAGGAGATAAATTCATATTTTGGATCCATACCGCTAAATTTCTTGGTAAACCTGTGAAGCCCATAGCTAAAGATAAAAATGTTGAACCAGCTAAAATAAAAGCAATCATGCAGGAAGTTTTAGTTGCACCCAGTAGAGAAGATTTAAATGTATCCAAATTTAAACTTTTTTGGAAATAAGATAAGATTAAAGCCCCGACAACTCCCAATGATGCTGCTTCAGTGGCTGTTGCAATCCCAGTATAAATTGATCCAATTACAGACAAAATTAATATTATAACTGGTAAAAGTTGTCCCGATCTTTTGATTTTTTCCAAAAATGTATATTTTTCAATAATTTTTGGCATATCTTTATGATTAATCAAAGACCAAATAATTACATAGGACATGAATATTATAGCAATCATGATACCTGGTATAATTCCAGCAATAAATAATTTTGCTATAGATTCTTGGACAGCTACCCCATAGATTATTAAAATAATCGATGGAGGTATCAGTAGACCCAAAGTTCCCGAACCGGCTAAACTTCCAAGTAAAATTTTTTCAGGGTAATTTCTTTTTCTTAATTCAGGAATAGACATTTTACCTACTGTTGCGACTGTTGCAGCAGATGAACCTGATATTGCTGCAAATAAAGCACATCCAACTACATTAACATGTATTAAGCCTCCTGGTAATTTTTGCATCCATGGGGAGAGACCTTTAAATAAATTTTCAGATAATTTAGTTCTAAATAAAATTTCTCCCATCCAAACAAAAAGTGGTAAAGCCGTCAAAGTCCATGACGATGATGTGCCCCATATTGTTGTCGCCATAGCGTCACCTACTGGTCTGGATGTAAATAGCATCATGCCAATAGCAGATACTCCAATCATACTAAGGGCCACCCAAATACCTGAACCTAAAAAAAATAATAAAACACTTATAAAGAATATTGTTAAAAATATTTCTGTCATTTAATTCTTTTTAATTATTAGAATTAATTGATGAACAACACTTATAAAAAATATTGTAGATCCAATCGCTACGCTGGTTTGGGGTATCCAAATCAGGATTTCATCAGCTCCTTCACTTCGCTCCTGAAATTTGTATGAGATAACTAACATTTTTATAAAATAGAATGCTAAATATCCTGAAAAAAAACTTGCCACACTTAAACACCAAATTTCAATTATTTTTTTTTTGAGGCCCGATAATTTTTCAAAAAAAAGAGTTATTCTAATATGACCACCCTCAACAAATGTATAAGCTAAAGCAAAAAAAGAGGCAGAAGCCATGCAATAACCAGAGTATTCCGCAAGTCCCCTAATATAGAAACCAAACATTCTAGATGAAATTCCTATAAGTATAAAAACTGCAACTAAAATTAAAAATGTAGCTGCGATGAAACCAGAAAATTTGTAAAGTTTATTTAAATTTTTATCTAAAGATTCAAACATAATACTTTAAGGCCACTTAAAATTAATTAAGCGGCCTTAACAAAAAATTTAATTATTTGTATGCTGATAAAACAGCAGCTCCTCTTGATCCAGCTTTTTGAGACCATTCTTCAGCCATAGTCTTTCCAACTTTTTCAAAATGAGCTTGTAGAGATGAATTAACTTTGCCTACAACCATTCCAGCATCAGCTAATGCTTTTTTATCTCCAACATTTCCTTGCTTTGATAATTGCCAACCTTTTCTTTCAGCTAAAGCTGCTTGTTTCATTACTAGATCTTGTGTTGCTTTATCTAATTTATTCCAAGCATCTTTATTCACAATTACCATATTTTTAGGAAACCAAGCTGCAATGTCATAAAAATATTTTACACCATTTTCCCAAATCTTAGAGTTTTTTCCAGTAGTTGGTGATGTAATCATGCTTTCAACAGCTCCTGTTGAAAATGCTTGACTTATTTCAGCGGCTTCAATCTTAGTTGGAGCCATACCAGTTAATTCAGCTATTCTAATTGTTGCTGAATTATAAGCTCTAAACTTCAAACCTTTAAGGTCATCAATTGAATTTATTTCTTTTTTACTATAAAGACCTTGTGCTGGCCATGGCACAGCATACAGAAATACTAGTCCTTTTTCATCTAATCCTTTTATAATTTCATCTTTTGAAGCTTTATATAATTTTAAAGCATCAGAATATGATGTCGCTAAAAAAGGTTGAGAATCTATTTCTAATAATGGGTCTTCCTTACCTAAAGCAGACATAAATCTTTCACCTATTTGAGCCTGTCCAGTTCTCACAGCTCTAAAAATTTCTCCACCTTTAAATAATGAGCCTCCCGGGTGTGTAACAATTGTTAATTTACCACCACTTTTTTTAGTTACATTCTTTGCAAATTCTGTGGCATTCGCTGAATGAAAATTACCAGCGCCATAAGCCAAAGCCATGTCCCATTTTTCAGCAATAGCTAGATTAATTGACAAAATTAATGAAACTAAAATAGTTGTTAAATATTTTATGATCTTCATTTATCCTCCATTTTTTTTTTTCACATTTCATTATGTATTAAAATAATTATCAATAAAAAAATTATACTACTTTTGATTGAATTATTAGAATTATCCACTACTATGTATCTACTTTGTTAGAAGAAACTCTCATACTACTCCAAATTATTTTTATAGATATTATCTTAGCAGCAGATAATGCAATAATAATTGGATTAATTGCTGCAAACTTTGCTCCAAAAAATAGACAGCAAATTATTTTATGGGGTGTAGCAGGCGCTTTAATATTTAAAATTATTTTTGCATTATTTGCTACATACTTATTCAAATACTATTTTATTAAAATATTAGGAGGTTTATTATTAATTTGGATCGTAAATGATTTAAGAAAAGATCTTTTTGAAATTAAAAAAGTTAAATCACCCACCACAAAATCAAAAGAGCCCTCTTATATTCAAAGTGTGTATAAAGTTTTGTTTGCAGATATTACAATTAGTTTTGATAATGTAATTGGTGTTGTTGGAGCGGCAAAAGGAAATTTTGGTTTTATGATTTTTGGACTTGTTTTATCAGTAATTTTAACTGGAGCTATGGCTACATATCTTGCTAACTATATTCAAAAACACTTATGGATAGCTTATGTGGGACTTGGTTTTATTTTATTAATCGCAATTCAATTAGTGATTGGTGGTCTTGTTGATTTAGATATTCTGTCAATTAACGAAGAGTTTAAAAAATATTTCTAATAAGAATGTTTTTTTGTTGGATATTTTTTTGCTTTAACTTCTAAAGTAAATTTCCTTAATCCATAATTTAAATATTTCCTAATATTAACAAATTTTTTAACAAACTTTATGTTTGAATTGTTTAAACCAATCAAGTCATCTGTTACAAGAACTTGACCGTCACAGTGAACTGAAGAGCCAATTCCTATAGTTGGTATTTTTAATGTCTCTGTTATTTGTTTAGCTGTTGATGTTTTTATGCATTCTAAAACAATTCCGAATACACCATTTGATTGTAGCAACAAAGCATCTTTGATAAGTTGGTTTTTCTCTTTAACACTTTTACCTTTAGATTTAAATTTTTTTGTAGTTTGAGGTAAAAGACCTAAATGACCCATAACTTGAATTTTATTTTTGATAAGATGTTTAATTTGATTAATTATTTTTTTTCCACCTTCTAATTTGACAGCATCACATCTTGTTTCTTTAATTATTTTTTTTGCATTTTTTAACGCAGAACTTTTTGTATTGTAAGTATTGTGAGGCATATCCACTACCATTAAACTTTTTTTAATTCCAAGTCTTGCACTTCTTGAATGATCAATCATATCTTTTAATGTTACTTTTCTAGTAGTGGTATAATTATAAAGAACTGATCCCAAAGAATCTCCCACTAAGGTTATGTCTGCATATTTATCTACTTCTTCAGCTATATTTTTTGAATAGGCTGTAAGACAAACAATTTTAGAATTATGTTTTTTTTTTAGTATTTTTTTAATTTTGTCTTTCATTCACTAATTACTCGAGTTCTATAGTGCTAGGTGGTTTTGATGTTATGTCATAAACTACTCTATTAATTCCCCTAATACTATTCACTATTTTATTTGAAATCATTTGAGAAAATGATTTTTTAAATTCATAAAAATCTGCTGTCATTCCATCTTCTGAAGTTATAGCCCTCAATAAACATAAATATTCATATGTTCTATTGTCTCCCATAACACCTACAGTTTTTACAGGAAGTAGTGCGGCATAGGCTTGCCAAATTTTATGGTAAAGACCATGATCTTTTAAAGCTTGAATAAAGTAATAATCTGCCTCTTTTAGTATATTAATTTTTTCTTTGGTTATAGTTCCAGGTATTCTAATTGCTAAACCTGGTCCTGGAAATGGATGTCTAGAAATTATTTCATTACTCAAATTCAATTCTAAACCTAATTTACGAACTTCATCTTTAAATAAAAATTTAAGTGGCTCAACTAATTTTAGATTCATTTTTTTGGGTAAACCACCAACATTATGATGTGATTTAATTTTTGATGTTTTGCTGCCTGTAACAGATTTACTTTCTATTAAATCTGGATAAAGAGTTCCTTGAGCTAAAAATTTAACATTTTTGATTTTTTTTGCATATCTGTCAAAAATTTTTATAAATAAGTTTCCTATTATTTTTCTTTTTTTTTCTGGATCTGAAACATCTTTTAACTTTTGTATAAATTCCCTTTCAGCATTTACATAAATCAAATTGATTTTTAATTTTTTTTTAAATGTTGCTACTACTTGTTTTTCCTCATTTTTTCTTAAAAGACCTGTGTTTACAAATATACAGTATAGTTTTTTTCCTACTGCTTTATTTAACAATTGTGCAACCACACTGCTATCCACTCCACCCGAAAGTGCACAAATTACTTTATTATTTCCAATTTGGTCTTTGATGTCTGATATTAGTTTTATTTTTTGATCTTTTGGAGACCAATTTCTTTTAATTCCACATATTAAAAAAACAAAGTTACTAATTAATTTTTTACCATTTTCAGTATGTGTTACTTCAGGATGAAATTGGACTCCATAAATCTTTTTTGATTTATTTTCGACTATAGCTAACTTTGAATTTTGACTAGATGCAATTATATCAAAATTTTTTGGTAACTTTGAAACTTGATCTGCATGGCTCATCCAAACCTTAATTGTTTTTTTATTCTTAAAAAAATTTTTAGTTAAAAGACTATTTTTTTTCTTATAAATATTTGCTAATCCAAACTCTCTATGTTTAGATTGTTTTACTATACCACCATGCAATTTTGATAAAATTTGATGGCCAAAACAAATACCTAAAACTGGTATTCCTTTTTCAATTATTTTTCTATCAAATGAATATTTCTTTATTTCATAAACATTTAAAGGACCCCCAGACAAAATTATTCCTTTAATAGTTGCATCGATGTTATTATTTTTAATTTTTTTATGACTTACTATTTCAGAAAAAACACCTAATTCTCTTATTCTTCTTGCTATCAATTGTGTAAATTGAGACCCAAAATCTATTATTAATATTTTATTTAAATTTAGATCAAGACTCATTTTTAGGTTCTATATTGTCAAGAGTCTCTAAAATATCCTTATTTTCATCACATAGTTTTTTACAAACTTTAGTAAATTTTTTTGATAATTCTTTTACTTTTAAATAATTAGATCTTTCTAAAGCAATTTTCATAGTCATTAATATTGCCTCTTCATTATTAGGTTCGATCAATAATGTTGCTTCTAAATTTTTTTCTTCTTTTTTTTTATTTTCTTCATGATTGTAAATTTTTGCTAAATATAAATATGAATTTGAGTCCTTGGGATCAAAAACAATACTTCTTTCGAACATAAATCTCGCTTCTTCATATTTTTTATTGTTATATAATTTTAATCCTTCATCAAAAAAGTTTTCATTGCTTAATGAAATATTAAAAAAATTAATTGTTAAATAGGAAAGAAATATTATTTTATATAATTTGTTCATTAATATTTTTCATCATTTTTAACTATATCTACGTTATGAACCATACTTTCATAAAATCCTGCTTTGGTAATTTTAACAAATTGCGGCTTAATTCGTAAATATTTTATTTGTTTTGAGCCAAGATAACCCATGGAAGATCTTAATCCACCTACTAATTTATAAATTATATTACTTACTTTACCTTTGTACTTTGCAAAACCTTCAACTCCCTCTGGAACATATTTTGAAGAATCACTCTGCTTTGATTGAAAATATCTATCAGCAGAACCTTTATTCATAGCGCCTACAGATCCCATTCCTCTAAATATTTTAAATAATTTACCATTTCTTTTAATTAACTTTCCAGGTGTTTCTTCGGTTCCTGCAAATAAAGAACCTATCATTACTGCATCAGCTCCCGCCGCAAAAGCTTTTGCTAAATCACCTGAATATTTAATCCCTCCATCAGAAATGATTTTGACATTTTTATTTTTAATTCCATTTCTTACATTTAAAATTGCACTTAATTGCGGAACTCCAATTCCTGCAACCAATCTTGTTGTACAAATTGATCCTGGACCAATTCCCACTTTTATAATGTCAACTCCAAGTTTAAGCAAAAATTTAGCTGCTTCTGCGGTGGCAATATTTCCTGCACAAAGAGCTGTTTTTTTATTTTTAATCTTTTTTATAAATTTAATTATTTCTGAAACTTTTTTCGTATGACCGTGAGCAGTGTCCACAACAATCATATCTAAATCTTCTTTTAAAATTGTTTTTGCCCTTTCAAACTCTTTTGGTCCTGCACCAACTGCTGCACCTACTAATAATTTTTCTTTTTTAACCTTTTTAATTTCTAATACTTGATTTTTAATTTCTAAATTTCTATGAATAATTCCTAAACCTCCAGCTTTTGCTATTGCTATTGCCATTTTGCTTTCCGTAACTGTATCCATTGCTGATGACAAAAGTGGTATTTTTAATTTTAAATTATTAGTTAATTTAATACTGGTATCAACTTCTGAAGGCATTATTTCAGAGTATTTAGGCGCAAGAGTTACATCATCAAAGGTAAGAGCTTCTTTTATAGGAACCATAATAGTTTATATACGATTCCATCTAAATTTAAAGACACTATCTAATATTTTTGCAAATTATAAAACTTTCCTTTGAGTCTTTACGGCTAGATTTTGGTTTAAAAATCCTCACTTCTCTAAAAATTTTTTTTCCAAGTGCGACAATTTCATTAAAAGAACCTCCCATAAATATCTTGGAAATAAACACGCCTCTTTCAGAAATTACTTCTTTAGAAAAAATCATAGCTTCCATACATAATTCACCTGTTTGGATTGAATCTATATTTTTTATTCCTGTGGTATTAACTGCCATATCAGACATTACTACATCTGATTTTTTATTCAGATGACTTTTGATCTCTTGTTGAATGTTATTTTCTGTGAAATCACCTTTAATTTGAATTGTATTTTTAATTTCTTCCATATTTTTTAAATCGATTGAAATAATTTTTCCACTTTTAACAACTTTAGATACATACTGTGACCAACTACCTGGTGCAGCACCAATATCTACAACTAACATACCACCTTTAAAAATTTTAAATTTTTCATCAATTTCTATTAATTTATACGCAGATCTTGCTCTATACCCGTCAACTTTTGATTGGCGAACATAAGTGTCTCTTCGTTGTTTGTTGATCCAATTTTTTGAAATTTTATTTTTTTTCAATTAATTATCAAATCTTAAACTTTTAACTATTTTTTTTTTATCTAAGGTTTCAATTTCAATTTGAACGGTTTTATCAATTCTCATATCTTTACCATCTTTCCAAATTCCAGCAGCAAGATGCATTATTCCTATTTTATAGTTCGGTAAATATGGCTCTACAAATGATTGATTTTGCTGATCATATTTAGGAAGTAAATTGCTAGTAATCCAATTGCAATTTAAAGGCAAAAATTCTGTCTCTAAATCATCTATATAGACAGACATATTGATTGCTAGTCCTTCAGATCCAAAAATATTTCCAGCTTTTAAAGTTTTTGACAAATTATTTTGCCAGATTTCCCAACCTTTAGAATTTTTTTCTAATGAAAAGACACCAATGTTGATATGTGGTGCAAAAGCTAATTTTCTAGCCTTCTCATATCCAATTTTTGACTTTACAGCATGTTTAAAATTTTGTGATTTGATAATAGCTATTTTCCCAAATAACCAATTTACTTTTGAAGTAATTTTATATCCTGGACCAATTGTTTGGGTTATTCCTAGTTTTCCATTATCACAAGCTTTTAAATACAATTCTACACTATTCCAATCATTCACCCATGCATCACAATCTATCCACAAATATTTTTCATAATTTGGAAAATATTTTGGCAGGAATGCTCTAGAAACTTGACTTTTTAACCACTCTTTACCTTTAACTTTATAATCTGGAACTTTAATATCCCATTCAGCAGATTTGATTTCATCAACTTGATTTAACAAATCTTCTTTTTGCTCTTTTGTTAATCCTGCATCTAAAATACATATCGCTAAGTTTTTGCTTTGCTCAAATCTCTTAATTGAATTCACTAGTTCTTTTAATAATGGAAAATAATTAGCGTCAGCTAATGAAACAATTACATTTTTTTTCATTTATAATATATCTTCTAATCCTTCGTCATTGTCCGAAGTAATATTTTTTTCTTTTTTAATTTTTTTGTAATGAAAATAACTTATTGGTATTAAGCAAAGATAAACAAAACAACTGATAGCTAAAACTTTGAAAGTATAAACCAACAATGATCCAAAAAATAAGACCATTCCAAATAATAAAAATTTTGTCATCGATCTTGGGATAACTATTTTTTTAAATGAATATGTGGGTATAGTACTTATCAATAATATTGAAACTAAAATAAAAAATATAGGAACTATCAAATCATAATTAATTTTAAAAAAAACTTCCCCTAATCCACTAAAACTAAAAATTAAAGGCATTAGAACAATTATTCCTCCAGCAGGTGAAGGCATTCCTTCAAAAAAATTATCTTTCCATGATGGTTCTTCTTCTGAATTAACATTAAATCTCGCAAGTCTTAATGCAACACAAACCACATATGTTAGACAAACAAACCATCCTAGTTTGTCTAAATATTGTAAATTCCAAAAATACATTATTAATGCTGGTGCTACTCCAAAACTAATTACATCTCCTAAAGAGTCTAATTCTTTACCCATTTTTGATGTTCCTTTAATTAATCTCGCTATTCGACCATCTAATGCATCCATCAGACCAGCAAATAATATTGCTATAATCGCTATTGCAAATTTTCCATCTATAGCAAACTTAATAGAAGTTAAACCTATGCAAACACCAATGAGAGTAATTGCATTTGGTAAAATTATTCTTGCTTTTTTATCGGAAACAATTTTGAAATTATTTTTTTTTGGTTCCATTTTATTTTTTAGCCAACAGTGTTTCTCCTGAAATAGCTTTTTGACCAACTTTCACTAAAGGTTCATAATTTTCATAATATACATCTGCTCTACTTCCAAATCTTATCATGCCGATTCTATCCCCTTGTTTTAATTCTTGATCTTTATTAGACTCACAAACAATTCTACGAGCTATAAGTCCTGCAATCTGTACCACAATTATATCATTGTTTTGAGGGTCTTTAATTTTGAAGTAGTTTCTTTCATTATCCTCACTCGCTTTATCTAGCGACGCATTAAAAAATTTTCCAGGTTTGTATAAAATTTCTTCTATCTTACCAGAGCAAGGAGTTCTATTAACGTGACAGTCAAAAACATTCATAAAAATACTTATTTTTTTAAATTTTCTATTTTCTAGACCAAGTTCTTTTGGGCCATCAACTTCCTCAACCTTTATTACTTCCCCATCTGCTGGGCTTACTAAATAATTGTTATCTTCGATGATAACTCTTTCTGGATCTCTAAAAAAATAGTAGACCCAGACTGTTAAAACAAAACCTATTAGACCTAAAAAATCACTAAAACTATAAAGTATTATAGTAATAATTCCTGCTATTACTAAAAACTTATATCCCTCTGCGTGAATTTTTGGAAATATCTTATTAAACATATTCTTCTATTTGATAATTTTTCATTAATATGTATATAAAATCGCGAAATTCAATTAATAAGATAAAATAATAGTGAGCAAAATTACCGTAAAAAACCCGATAGTAGAGTTAGATGGTGATGAAATGACCAGAATAATCTGGGAATTTATTAAAAAAAAATTGATCCTTCCTTATCTCGATTTGGGCATTGAATACTACGATTTAGGGATGAAAAGTAGAGATGATACGGATGACCAAATCACAATTGACTCTGCTAATGCTATTAAAAAAATTGGTGTAGGTATCAAGTGTGCAACAATAACTCCAGATGAAGCAAGAGTAGAAGAGTTTAATCTTAAAAAAATGTGGAGATCACCTAATGGAACTATTAGAAATATTATTGGTGGTACTGTTTTTAGAGAACCTATAATTTGTTCTAATATTCCTAAATTAGTTCCATCTTGGACAGACCCTGTGGTGATTGGTAGACATGCATTTGGTGATCAATATAGAGCAACTGATTTTAAAGTTCCTGGAAAAGGAAAAATGGAAATTAAATGGACTTCTGAAGATGGAAAAGATGAAATTAAATATGAAGTTTTTAATTTTACTGGTCCTGGGGTGGCTCTTTCAATGTATAATTTAGATAAATCAATTGAAGACTTTGCAAGGTCTTGCTTTAGCTATGGTTTGATAAAAAAATGGCCTGTTTATCTATCTACTAAAAATACTATATTAAAAAAATACGATGGAAGATTCAAAGATATCTTTGAAGAAGTTTTTAATAAAGAATTTAAAAAAAAATTCGAGGAAGCAGATATTACATATGAACACAGATTAATAGATGACATGGTTGCATGTGCTATGAAATGGAGTGGTAAATATATATGGGCCTGTAAAAATTATGATGGAGATGTTCAGTCAGATACTATGGCACAAGGTTATGGTTCATTAGGTTTAATGACAAGCACATTATTAACTCCAGATGGGAAAATAATGGAAGCAGAAGCGGCGCATGGAACAGTTACAAGACATTACAGAATGCATCAGCAAGGTAAAGAAACATCAACTAATCCAATAGCTTCAATATTTGCTTGGACAAGAGGATTGGCACATAGGGGCAAGCTAGACAGTAATAATGAGTTAATAAAATTTGCTAATACTATTGAAAAAGTTTGTATAGAATGTGTAGAAAGTGGTTCTATGACTAAAGACCTAGCAATATTAATAGGTCCATCGAGTAAGTATCTTACAACAAATCAATTTTTAGATGTGATAGATCAAAATCTTAAAAAGAAATTAAATTAAAGATTTAATTTTTTCAAAAGCTTCATTAATTTTACTTTGGTCTTGACCCCCAGCTTGAGCAAAATCTTTTCTACCGCCACCACCCTGACCTCCAATAATTTCTGAACTTATTTTAACAAATTTAACAGCATCAAATTGTTCCGTTAATTTTTTTGTTATTCCTACGGCTACTCCAACTTTGTCATCTTTGCTTGCAAACACTACAACTATTCCATCTCCTAATTCTTTTTTACCATCATCTACTAATTTTCTTAAATCTTTAGGAGGAAGACCTTCAACATTTTGAAATCTAACTTTTATTCCTTTAATTTCTTCTTCTTTTATTTTATTTTTGGTTTTATCTTTTAAGATTGATTTAATTGATAATGTTTCCAATTGTTTGGTTAAATTTTTTATCAATAATTTTTGATCTGATTGATCAATGTTTGGTTTGCCTCCTAAACTAATTATCTGTTTAGTAAGATTTTTTATTATCTCATCATTTTTTTCTGAAGATAAATTTAATTGCTTTTCTTTATTGTTTAAATAATTCTCTAATTGCTTTTCTCTTAAAGCTTCTATTCTTCTTACACCTGCCGCTATAGAGGATTGGTTTATAATTTTAAACTTACCAATATCACCTGTATTTTTAACATGTGTCCCACCACATAATTCTGTTGAAAAATACTTTCCATTATCATCACCCATTGAAAGTACCCTTACTTCGTCACCATATTTTTCGCCAAAAAGTGCTAATGCTCCATTCTCTACAGCCTCATCTGGTGTCATTAATCTTGTTCTTACATCAGTTTTTTTTGTTACCATTGAATTTACAAATGTTTCAATTTTCTCAATCTCTTCCACAGAAATTGGTTTCATATGACTAAAATCGAATCTTAACCGACAAGGTTCTACCAATGAACCTTTTTGGGTAACATGTGTGCCTAAAACTCTTCTAAGAGACTCATGAAGTAAGTGTGTAGCTGAATGATAAGCTCTTGTATCGTTTCGTCTCATTTCATCTATTTTCATTTCAATATTATCACTAAGTTTTACAGACCCACTTAATACTTTTCCATAATGAACAAAAAGATCTCCTAATTTTTTTTGTACATCGGTTACCATAAATCTAAATTCACCATTCTTAAATTCTCCGATATCACCCACTTGACCACCTGACTCTCCATAAAAAGGTGTTTGGTTAGTGATAATCATTCCTTCGTCATTTGGTTTCAATTCATTAACTTCTTTATTATCTCTCAATAAAGATAAGACTACTCCCTCTGATTTATTAGTCTCATATCCTAAAAATTCTGTAGCACCTAATTTATCTCTAATGCCAAACCAAATATCTTCAACCACAGCATCTCCAGATCCTTTCCAATTTTTTTTTGCAAGTTCTTTGCTTTCTTTCATTAAAGATTGAAACTTTTTAGTATCAATAGACAAAGATTTGTTTCTTAAAATATCTTCGGTAAGATCTAATGGAAAACCGTAAGTATCATATAACTTAAAAGCTACATCACCTGGAAGAACCTTGTCTATTTTAGATATTTCATCATTTAATATTTTTATACCTCTATCTAATAAAACTAAAAATTTTTCTTCTTCCATTTTTAAAGTTTCTTTAATCAAAGAATCAGCTCTTTTGAGTTCTGGATAGTTTCCTGACATTTCATTTTTAAGGGTTTCAAATAAATTATAAAATACTGGATCCTTTGAACCCAATAAATGAGAGTGTCTCATCCCTCTTCTCATAATTCTTCTAAGTACATAACCTCTCCCTTCGTTAGAGGGCAAAACACCTTCAGCAATTAAAAATGAGCTTGCTCGTAAATGATCTGCTATAACTCTAAAGCTGGAAAGATTTGATTGATCTGGTTTTTTTTTAACAATTTCAGATGTGGATTGTATCAATTTTTTAAAATGGTCTGTTTCATAATTGTCATGTGTTCCTTGAAGCAAAGCAGCTATTCTTTCTAAGCCCATTCCAGTATCCACAGATGGTTTGGGAAGGTCTATTCTTTTATTTTTTGAAATCTGTTCATACTGCATAAAAACTAAATTCCAAATTTCAATAAATCTATCTCCGTCCTCATCTTTTGTTCCAGGCAAGCCTCCTTTTAAATGATCACCATGGTCATAAAATATTTCTGAACAAGGGCCACATGGACCTGTTTCACCCATAGACCAGAAATTATCTGATGTAGAAATTCTTATAATTCTA
>JGI20155J14468_10001551_pt1 | contig 17882 bp, 19 predicted proteins | sample COG_05_FD_14468 | JGI IMG/M metagenome (IMG submission 14468) | reverse complement strand
TCAATTGATAAAAATCTGATGCAATTTGCTAAATCATTGTGTAGTTTGTTCAAAATTATCCTGACTAGACTAAGAAGAATCTATTTAATAATATAAATATATATATATGAATTATATAAACGAAAAAGAAAAAAAACTTAATAACGCTTTAGATGAATTAAAAAATCTAGATTTAAGTAATCCAGATCTACAAAATAATATTGAAAATTTGAGCTCTCAAAAAACTCAATTAGAAATTGAAAAATCTCAACTAGAGGACAAGTATAAGTTATTGTTGGAGGAGCATTCAAATTTAAGTAAAAAACTTGAAGAAATACAAAATAACGAAAAATTAGAGCAAAAAAAACAAACTGAGTTTTCTGAAAAAATTGATGAATTAAATCAAGAAACAGATACTTTGTTAGAAGAAATTGATAAATGGCAAACGTAAGTATTAAATTTAATAATAAAGAATTTTTGCTCTCATGTGAGGATGGACAAGAAGATCATCTTGAGGAATTACTAATTCATATAAATCAAAAATTTAATGATTTAAAAAATAATCTTGGAAATCTTGGGGAAAATAAATTGCTATTAATTACAGCAGTTAAAATTATGGATGAATACTTTGAGACTAAAAAAAAGGTTGACCAAAAAAAAAATGAATTAAAAGATCTTTCAAATAAATTTAAAGAATTAAAATCACTTATTTATGATTATAGAGATAAAAAAGAAGAAGAGATTGATGAATTAAATAAAAATCATCAAAATTTTAAAACTGAAATCGAAGCTAATCAAAAAAAATATGAAGAATTAATTGATACGGCTGCTGATGAAATATCTAATTTTGTTGAAAAGGCAAAAATAGATAATGCTCCTCAATAATTTTTGTGATCAAATCTAGGATAAGAAATAAGATTATAAAGCTCAGAAAAAATAATTCATATCAAAATTTAAGAATAGTTTCTGAGAAGTTTTCCTCTTTTTTAAAAAATAAAAAATATAATTTTAAGAATTTAGGTGGATACTATCCTTCTAACTATGAAATTGATGATTTACATATTTTAGATATATATAATAAAAAAGATTATAATATTTTATTACCAGCTATAAAAAAAAATAATCAAATGGATTTTTTTAAGTGGTCAAATAATGCACCATTAAGAATTAATAAATATGGCATTCCCGAACCTGTTTCATCCAAAGTATTTTATCCAGATATTTTGTTAGTTCCATTAGTTGGTTATGATAGTGATTTAAATAGACTGGGTTATGGGGTGGATTTTATGATCGCTATATTGAAAAAATTGAAAAAATCAAAAAAGTTATTAAGATTGGTTTTGCATTTTCATATCAAAAAATAAAGAGTGTTCCAACAAATCAGTTTGATAAAAAATTAGATTTTATAATCACAGAAAAAGAAATATTAAAATGAGAATATTATTTCTAGGTGACGTTGTTGGAATTTCTGGTTGTTCAAAATTAATGAGCAATCTTTTAAATGAAATTAAGTCCAAAAAAATAGATTTTGTAATTGTAAATGGAGAAAATGCTGCAGCTCAAGGCGTGGGTTTAACCAAGGAAATATGTAACGATTTTTTTAATTGTGGAGTAGATGTAATTACCACTGGTAATCACGTTTGGGACCAAAAAGAGATAATGAATTTTATTGAAAAAGAAGAAAGATTATTGCGTCCGAAAAATCTTTTTGAACCTGCTCCAGGAAAAGGATTTAATATTTATGTCACAAAAGAAAATATCAAAATTGGCGTACTTAACTTGATGGGAAATGTTTTTATGAAAAAATGTGAAGATGTATTTGAGATTTCAGAAAAATTTGTGAAACAATATAAATTAAAAGAAGATTATGATTTGTTAGTTGTTGATTTTCATGGTGAAATAACAAGTGAAAAAAATGCAATTGGACATTTTTTTGATGGCAAAGCATCATTAGTAGTTGGAACACACACACATATTCCAACAAATGATACCCGAATATTAAAGAAAGGTACAGGATATCAAACAGATGCAGGAATGTGTGGTGATTATGAATCTGTTATTGGTATGAATGCTGAAAATTCATTAAATAGATTTTTAAAAAAAAATTCAACTAGACATTTTCCAGCAACTGGTGATGCCACTTTATGTGGTGTAATTATTGAATGTAATATAGAAACTGGATTAGCAAAAAATATTGAAAGTTATATTTTTGGAGGCCAATTAAAAAATACTTAAAAAAAAATTATGTCAGGACACTCAAAATGGGCAAGTATAAAACATTCAAAAGGTAAAGCTGATAAACGGAGATCTAAAATATTTTCTAAAATATCAAAAGAAATAAGTATATCAGCAAAACTTGGTGATAAGGATCCTGCAATGAATCCAAGACTAAGATCTGCCATTCAGGCTGCTAGATCTGCCAATATGCCAAAAGATAATATTGAAAGAGCAATTGATAAATCTTCAGCTGCTTCAGAAGCAAATTTTGAAAATTTAAGATATGAAGGTTTTGGTCCAGATAAAATTGCAGTAATTGTAGAAGCCTTAACTGATAATAAGAATAGAACTGCATCAAATATTAGAACTATATTTCAAAAAAATGGAGGAAGTCTAGGCACACAAGGATCTGCTTCTCATAATTTTAGTCAATTAGGTATCATTAAAATTGATAAAAAAGAAATTTCTGATGAAAATATATTTGAACTAGCAATTGAATCTGGTGCTGATGAATGTATTTCTTATGATGAATTTCATGAAGTTCAATGTGTAATGAGTGAGATTTATAATGTAAAAAAAAACTTAGAAAAAATAATTGCAAATTTTATTTCAACAGAAATAGAATGGATTCCATTAAATAATGTTGATGTTGCAAAAGATAGAGAAGAGGCTGTAATTAATTTTCTAGAAACACTAGAAGATGATGATGATGTACAGAATGTTTTTTCAAATGTTAATTTTGGTAAAAATTAATGCTAGTTATTGGAATTGACCCAGGAATTTCAGGATCAATTTGTTTTTTTCAGGATGGAAAAATAATTGATGTAGTTGAAATGCCGACAATGACAGATGGCAAGAAAAATAAAAAACAAGTTAATGGATCTCAAATCTTTAATGAAATTTCAGAAAGAATCAAAAAAATTGATAAAAAAAATATTAGAGTAATTATTGAACAAGTTTCAGCAATGCCAGGTCAAGGAGTGACTAGTATGTTTAATTTTGGTCAATCATTTGGGATATTAAAAGGAATATGTTCTGCAATGCAATTATCCATGTATTTTGTTAGACCAGCAAAATGGAAAAAATATTTTAGCCTTATAAATTCAGAAAAAGATGCGAGCAGAACTAAGGCAATTGAAATTTTTCCATATTTTTCCTCAAATTTATCAAGAAAAAAAGACTCAAATAAAGCTGATGCTATTTTAATCGCTAGTTTTTACTATGAAACATATAAAATTGACGAATAGTCAAAAAATTGAAGACAAATTCATGACACATTTAAGTGTGAAGAGTAATTATGGAAGCTGATATCGCATCACAAGCAGTAGGATTAGGCACAAATACTGATTTTTCATTATTAAGTCTATTTCTTAGAGCTGATATTGTAGTAAAATCTGTGATTATAATATTGATTGCATGTTCTATTTACTCTTGGGCAGTTATTATTGAAAAGTTTAGATTATTTAAAAAAATAAATAAATTATCAGAAGAATTTGAGGAAAAATTTTGGAACTCAAAATCTGCGGAGAATTTTTACAATAGCTTACCAACAGAAATTGAAGATCCAATGGCACTAGTTTTCCAAGAGGCTATGGAAGGTTTGTTAAAAAAAAAATCTAAAGTAAATATAAGTGAGAGAATGACAGCAATGTTAGAAGGTGGGATAGAGAAACAGATGACAAAAATTGAAAAAGGATTTACTTTTTTAGCAACAGTTGGTTCTACAGCTCCTTTTATTGGTTTGTTCGGAACAGTTTGGGGAATAATGAACTCATTTCAATCGATAGCAATATCAAGAAATACTAGCTTAGCTATTGTAGCCCCAGGAATAGCCGAGGCATTATTTGCTACAGCTTTAGGCTTGTTAGCTGCAATACCTGCAGTTGTTGCTTATAATAAATTCAACACTGACTCACAGAAATATTCACAAAAGCTAGAAAATTTTTCAAAAAGATTTTTAACAATTATTTAAATGGCTTTTAAACTTAATCGTTTATCAAAAGAACCCATTAGTGAAATTAACGTAACTCCTTTCGTGGATGTTATGTTGGTTCTTCTCATCATTTTTATGGTAACAGCGCCTTTATTAACTGTTGGAGTACAAGTTGATTTACCAGAAAGTTCTGCAGACTCTCTTCCAGAAGAAGCGGAACCACTTACTTTATCTATTAATTCAAAAGGTGAGATATTTATTCAAGAGGCAAAAGTTGAATTTGATAATATAATCGCAAAAGTATTAGCAGTTTCAAAAAATAGAACAGATACAAGAATTTATGTTCGAGGGGATAAAACTATTAACTATGGAAGAGTACTTGAAATAATGGGTTTATTATCTGGTTCTGGTTTTACTAAAGTTGCACTTATATCAGAACCACTTAAGCAAAGGTAACTTAAAGTGAATAGAAGTTTAATTATCTCTTCTGTTTTACATGGTGCTTTAATTTTTATTACAGCTATGAGTTTACCTTTTTTAGCAAAAAAACCACTTGATATACCTCCAATAGTTTCAGTTGAGCTAATACAGATTGCAGAAAAGACAAACATACCATTTGCTCCAAAAGCAAAAAAGATAATTGAAAAGAAAAAGAAAAAAAAATTAAAAGAAAAAGAAAAAAAATTAGTTTCAGAACAAGCGCCTCCAAAAAAAGTTAAAAAAACAAAAACTAAAACAGTTGTTTCATTAGATAAAAAAAAAGAAAAAATTGATAATCAAAACCCTGAAGCGGTGCCATTACCAGATAAAACAGTAAAGAAAATTGAAACAAAAAAAGAAACCAAACAAAATCCAGAAAAAGTTGATAATGAAGTAAAACAAGTATCAGAGTTTGAAAAAAAAGATCTCTTCGATCCAAATAATATTGCAGCGCTAATTGATAAATCTAAAATTGAAGATGCAGATAATATAAAAAAAAATAATGATATTACCCAAGATCAAGATAGAAATATTGAGTCTAATAAACTTACCTTAAGTGAGGAAGATGCTTTAAAGGCCCAGATTTTTGGATGTTGGAGTATTCCACTTGGCTTACCTTATAATGAAGATTTATTAGTTAGAATTAAATTAAAATTAGAGCCTGATGGATCGGTCGCAAAAACTGAAATTTTAGACCATGCTAGAATGAATCAGCCAGGTCAGAGCTTTTATAAGGTTTTAGCAGAAAGTGCTTTAAGAGCAGTAAAATTATGTCAACCATTAAGAGTTCCAAGTACAGGGTATGAAAGATGGAAAGATTTACAATTAAATTTTGATGCAAGAGAGATGTTAGAGGGCTAATATGAAAGTAATGATAAAAAATTTTTTTATTTTATTAATAATATCAATATTACCTATCAATGCTTTTGCATTAATTGAAGTTGATATTACTAGAGGAAATCTTAACCCATTACCTTTAGCGGTATCTCCATTATCAATTGACAATAAATCAAAAAAAAGTTTTGAAAAAATCCTTAAAAAAGAAAATATTGGAATTGAAATTTCAATTATTGTTGAAAATAATTTGAGAACTTCAGGTCTTTTTAATCCATTAAGTAAAGATGCATTTTTGCAAGCTCCAGATATTGCAAATTTAAAGCCAAGATTTGAAGATTGGAATTTAATTAAAGCTCAAGCACTTATTACCGGCAAGGTAACTTATGTTAATGAAAAATTAAGAGTTGAATTTAGATTATGGGATATTCTTGCAGGAAAAGAAATGATGGCGCTTGCTTTCACTACAGTCCCTGATAATTGGCGAAGGGTTGGTCATATAATATCAGATAAAGTTTATGAAAGATTAACTGGAGAAAAAGGATATTTTGATACTAGAATAATTTATGTTTCTGAGGAAGGACCAAAAGTACAAAGAGTTAAAAAATTAGCAATTATGGATCAAGATGGTGCTAATAATAAATTTTTAACACTTGGTAATGAACTTGTTTTAACACCAAGATTTAACCCAACTAGCCAGATGGTCACATACCTGTCTTACTTTAAAAATTTACCAAGAGTTTATTTGCTTGATATTGAAACAGGAACACAAGAAGTTGTTGGAGATTTTCCAGGCATGACATTTGCACCAAGATTTTCTCCAAATGGTAAAAAAATCATTATGAGTTTTGCAAAAGATGGTAAGTCAGATATCTACACGATGGATTTAGAAAATAGGATTGTTGAAAGAATAACAAATCACCCCTCAATTGATACATCACCATCTTATTCTCCAAATGGAAATTTTATAGCTTTTAATTCTGATAGAAGTGGTTATCAACAAATATATACGATGAGAAGTGACGGAGGAAATGTCAAAAGAATTTCTTTTGGAAATGGCATATATGGAACTCCAGTTTGGTCACCTAGGGGAGATTTAATAGCATTTACAAAACTACATAAAGGAAAATTTTATATAGGCGTAATGAGAACGGACGGAAGTGGAGAAAGGTTGTTAACAGAAAATTATTATCAAGAAGCTCCTTCTTGGTCTCCAAATGGTAGGGTTTTAATTTTTTATAGAGAGACAAAGACTAACGCAAAAGGCGAAGGTTTTTCTGCTAAGCTATGGTCTATAGACTTAACTGGCTATAATGAACGATTAGTTGAAACGCCAACTGATGCATCAGACCCATCATGGTCATCTTTATTGAGTAATTAAGTTAAATTACTTGATTTTTTGACTTGAAACCTCTAATTAGTTGTGAAAAAGTAAGAAATTGAAATTAGCAGCAAGGAGCAATTTAATGATATTAAGCAAAATTTTTAAAAACACACTTTTAATATTAGCAGCGTGCCTGGTGTTAACTGCCTGTGCAACAAAAAAAGAAGTAGCGACGACTGCTGACATCCAAGGTCAGATGCAAAGTGATGTTTATACAGGAACAGATTCAGTTGAATATTTAGCTGATGGTGTTCCAGATAGAGTTTTCTTTGCAACAAATGAATCAATTTTAACAACAGCTTCAAGAGAGACACTAAGATCTCAAGCTGCATGGTTAAGAAAAAACTCAAGTATAAATGTTGTTCTTGAAGGACATGCAGACGAAAGAGGTACTAGAGAATACAACTTAGCACTTGGAGAAAGAAGAGCTAACTCTGCAAAAGATTACTTGATGACTTATGGAATATCTTCAGACAGAATATCTGTATTAAGTTATGGTAAAGAAAGACCAGTTGATGCTGGCTCAAACCCATTAGCTTGGTCAAAAAATAGAAGATCTGTAACTGTTAAAGCAAATTAATAATTTAAATTTTAAGACCCTAGAGCGTAAATTTCTAGGGTCTTTTTTTTGCCATTTTTATAATCATAAATTAAAAAATCTATGAAATTTACAATTAAACTAATAGTTTTAAAGTTGTTAGTTTTATTAAACTTATTTTTTATAAATGTTTCTTTTGCAGATAGTCATAACATTTATGAAACTTTAGAAAATATTAAGAATGATCTTAAAACTCTAGAGAGAGCAGTATATTCAGGAAGTTTAGAAATTAAAAAAACTACTAGCTCAAATACTGAATTAGATAGCAATTCTGAAGATGTGTTAACTAGACACTTGCTTAAATTATCTGAGGTCGAAGACCAATTTAGACAACTTACAAATAAATTTGAGGAAATAAATTTTAAATTAGATAAACTATCTAATAGATTATCAAAAATACAAGCTGACAATCAAATAAGATTTCAAGATATAGAATCTGCTATAAGCTCAGGTGTAAATTTAACTCAACAAACTTCAAAACCTAAAACCGATAACAACAAAGCTTTACCAGGAAGTTCGCAGCCACAAGATTTAGGTTCAATTTCATACAAAGATACAGAAACTTCTGAAACTTCTCAACAAATTCAATCAGTAGATACTACTGCATCAATAGTAACTGAAACTTTCCAAGCAGAAGAAAAGATACTTCCACAAGATTTAACACCTCAGAAACAATATGAATTTGCAACAAGCTTTTTAAAAGTTGGAGATTACAGTACTGCCGAGAGAGCTTTTAGAGAATTTGTATTATCTAATTCAGATCATGAGTTAGCAGGTAGTGCCCAATATTGGTATGCAGAAACATTTAGGATTAGACAGCTTTACACAGATGCTGCTTCAGCTTATTTAGAAGGTTATCAAAAATACCCAAAAGGTAAAAAAGCTCCAATTAATTTATTAAAACTTGGAGTGTCTATGGTTCAAATTGGAGAAAAAGATCAAGGTTGTAAAATGATCAATGGTGTGGAGAAACAATATCCAAAAGCTAATCAGTCTGTAATTCAAAAAGCAAAATATGAGTCCAAAAAATTTGAATGTATTAAGCAAGACTCATAAACTTTTATTAAATAAGTTAAAAGATAAACGAATTTTTCAAATGTATAAAAAATTTGAAAATTCATTTAACACAAATGAAGATTTTATGGTTGCTGTTTCTGGAGGACCAGACAGTCTGGCCTTATCTTTTTTTGCAAAAATATATTCAATTAAAAAATATTTAAACGTTAGATATTTTATTGTTGATCATAAGCTTAGAAAAAATTCTACTTCAGAAGCAAAACATATTCAAAAACAATTAAAAAAGTTTTCTATAAATTTAAATATTTTAACTTGGAATGGAATAAAACCGAAAAAAAATATTCAATCTATTGCTAGAGATAAAAGATATAAGTTATTAGTTAGTGAAGCCAAAAAATTGAATATAAAAAATATATTATTAGGCCATCATTTGGATGATTTATTTGAAAATTTTTTTATTAGAATTTTAAGAGGCAGTGGCCTAAATGGATTAGTTTCATTAGATAAAAAAGCACAACATGAAAAAGTAAATTTAATTAGACCTTTATTAGATTTTAATAAAAAAGATTTAATTTATGTAAGTGAGAATATTTTTGGCTCATTTGTTGAAGATCCATCAAATTTAGATGATAAATTTAAAAGAGTAAAAGTAAGAAATTTTTTAAAACAGCTAGAGACAGAAGGATTAGATAGAAATAAATTTCTTCTAACATTAAAAAATTTAAAATTTGCAAATGAAACTATAAAATTTTACACTCAAAAAAATTTAGAAGAGAATATTTATTTTTTAAAAAAAGAAAAGTCAGTAGTTTTAAAAGAAAGCTTTTTTCATCACTCTTGTGAGGTTGTTTTTAGGTCATTTACAGAAGTAATTAAAATTGTTGGAAAAAAATATTACCCTGTAAGGGGTAAAAAGATTGATATGGCTCTTCAGTTAATTAATACCAAATCTACATTTAAGGTTACTTTGGGGGGCTGTTTTATCAAAAAATTTAATAAAACAATAATAGTGTCAAAAGAACAATAAATTACTTTTAAATATTGATAATTTGTCACTTGTTAAAATTGTAATAATTCTTATCTTATAAGTATGAATTTAAAAAATCTTGCAATGTGGGGCATTATAGTTTTCCTAACTATTGGTCTATATAATATGTTTAAGAATCCACAATCTACAGTAAGAGGTGGAAATCAAATTATATTTTCAGAATTTTTAACCTCAGTGGATAATGGTGAGGTTTTAAAAGTTGATATTCAAGGAAGCAATATAAAGGGAGTATTTTCAAATGGGAATTCTTTCACAACCTACTCACCAAACTATCCAAACTTAATCGAAAAACTTTCTGATAAGGGTGTCAGCATTTCAGCCGCTCCTTTAGAGGAGAAGATGCCATCATTGTTTGGCGTTCTTCTTTCTTGGTTTCCAATGTTACTATTAATTGCTGTTTGGATTTTTTTTATGAGACAAATGCAAGGTGGCAAAGGTGGAGCAATGGGTTTTGGAAAATCAAAAGCCAAAATGATGAATGAATTAAAAGGCAAAGTTACCTTTAATGATGTTGCTGGCGTAGAAGAAGCTAAAGAAGAAGTGGAAGAAATTGTAGAATTTTTAAAAGATCCTAAAAAATTTAGTAGATTGGGTGGCAAAATTCCAAGAGGAGCCCTTTTGGTTGGAAGCCCTGGCACAGGAAAAACTTTATTAGCAAGAGCAATTGCTGGCGAAGCTGGAGTTCCTTTTTTTACAATTTCAGGTTCAGATTTTGTTGAAATGTTTGTTGGTGTTGGAGCATCAAGAGTTAGGGATATGTTTGAACAAGGTAAAAAAAATTCACCATGTATAATTTTTATTGATGAAATAGATGCTGTTGGAAGAAGTAGAGGTGCTGGTTTAGGAGGAGGAAATGATGAGAGAGAACAAACTCTAAACCAATTATTAGTAGAGATGGATGGTTTTGATACAAATGAAGGTGTTATTATAATTGCAGCAACAAACAGACCGGATGTTCTTGATCCTGCCTTGTTAAGACCAGGTAGATTTGATAGACAGGTTGTTGTTGGGTTGCCTGACATCATAGGTAGAGAAAAAATATTAAAAGTGCATGCTAAAAAGATTAAAATGGCTCCCGATGTAAACTTAAGAACAGTTGCAAGAGGAACGCCAGGTTTTTCAGGAGCAGATTTAGCAAATATAGTTAACGAAGCAGCATTACTTGCGGCAAGAAAAAGTAAAAGAATAGTGACACTTGCTGAGTTTGAGGAAGCTAGAGATAAAGTGATGATGGGGGCTGAAAAAAGATCAATGGTTCAAACTGAAGATGATAAAAAACTAACTGCGTATCATGAAGCAGGACATGCAATTGTATCTCTAAACGAAGAAGCTGATGACCCCATACATAAGGCTACAATACTTCCAAGAGGAAGAGCTTTAGGTATGGTTATGACTTTACCAGAAAGAGATAAATACTCACAAAATAGAGAGTATATGAAATCACAAATAGCAAAAGCAATGGGAGGAAGAGTTGCGGAGGAAATTATTTTTGGACATGATAAAGTTACTTCAGGTGCTATGTCTGATATTAAAGCAGCAACATCTACTGCGAAACATATGGTCACTGAAGCAGGTATGAGTGAATTGCTTGGTCCATTAAGCTATGGAGATAATCAGGATGAAGTATTTTTAGGTAGATCTGTTGCAAGAAATCAACAAATGTCTGAAGACACTCAAAAAAAAGTAGATTCAGAAGTCAAAAAATTAGTAGACGAAGGATATGACAGAGCGAAAAAAATATTAAATGAAAAAATTGAAGATTTACATAAATTAGCAAAAACATTGCTTTTATATGAAACATTAACAGGTGATGAAATAAGAGATTTAATATTTCACAATAAATCTATAGAAAGAAATGATGAAAAAGATCAAGCAGAGGAAGAAAAAAATTCAGCTCTAGGATCAATGGGACTTAAACCAAAAATAGTTCATTAAGATAATCATGAAAAGATATTACACACGTGCGTGTAATTTCTTTTATGGTAACGAATCTAAAATATTAGTAAAAAAAAAAAAATCTCTTCCTTTAAATGGAATTAAAGAAATATCATTTGATCATTTGGAGATAATATCAAGGAAATCAAAAAAAAAAATTCATTTCAAAAAAATAAATAGTTTACCTAAATTTTTGAGAAAAAAAATAAATTTGGATTTGAAAAATATTCAATCTAAAAAAAAAAAATTTGCAAATTTAAATTTTCAAAAGATACCAAATGTAATGGGAGTATTAAACATTACACCAGATAGTTTTTCTGATGGAGGAAAATTTAATTCTAAAAAAAAAGGAATGGATCNTGCATTAAAAATGTTTAAATCAGGTGCAAATATAATTGATATAGGAGGTGAGTCTACTAGACCAGGATCAAGCACTGTCAATAAAAGATTAGAATGGAATAGAATAGAAAAATTAATTAGATCTTTAAGTAAAAAAATTCCTATATCGCTAGACACCAGAAAGTCAGAGGTAATGGAAAAAGGAATTAGATATGGAGTTAAAATAATTAATGATGTGTCTGGACTAAGTTATGATATTGAAACTACAAATATTTTAAGAAAATATAAAACTCCCTTTGTCATTCAACATTCACAGGGGACACCTAACAATATGCAAATTAAACCTAGTTATAAAAATGAATTATTAGACATATATGATTTTTTTGAGGATAAAATAAAGTTTTTGAGATCTATCGGTATAAAACATAAAAGTATAATAATTGATCCTGGCATAGGCTTTGGAAAAAATTTGAAACATAATATGAATTTAATTAGCAATATTTCTATTTTTCATTCCCTTGGATTTCCTATACTTGTAGGTAATTCAAGAAAAAGATTTATTAAGGACTTAACCGGAAAAAATGATACTAAAACTAGAATTGGTGGAACAGTAGCTTCGTCAATTTATTTGATGATGCAAGGAGTTCAAATTTTAAGAATTCATGATGTTAATGAATTGCTACAAGGAGTAAAAGTCTTTAAAGGGTTATTTAAAAACTAATGGTAAAAAAATATTTTGGTACAGATGGAATAAGAGGGCCTATTAATAGTGAATATATCAATGGTGATATGTTTTTTAAATTCGGCTTAGCATCAGGCAAATATTTTAAATCTCAGAAAAAAAAAATACAAACAGCAATTATTGCAAAAGATACAAGGTTGTCTGGATATACTTTAGAGCCTGCTCTAGTTTCAGGACTTACATCGGCCGGAATGAATGTTTATACATTAGGACCAATACCAACAAATGGGTTAGCTATGCTTACAAAAGCTATGAAAGCAAATATGGGTATCATGATCACTGCTTCTCATAATCCACATTATGATAATGGGTTAAAATTATTTGGTCCTGATGGAATGAAATTATCAGACAAAATTGAAAAAAAAATTGAAAAATTAATTGATAAAAATATTACTAAAAACTTATCAAGTCCAGAAAAGTTAGGACGTGTAAAAAGATTAGAAAGTGGAACGAAAGATTATTTAAAAATTCTAAAAAAGAACTTTTCTAAAGAATTTAATTTGAGAGGATTAAGAATTATAATCGATTGTGCAAATGGAGCAGGCTACAAAGCAGGACCGGAATTACTAAAATCATTAGGTGCAAAAGTTATATCAATTGGCGTAAATCCAAATGGACTTAATATAAATAAAAATTGTGGCTCAACATACCCAAATAAGATTAAGTCTGCAGTAAAAAAACATAAAGCACATATTGGTATTTCCCTTGATGGTGATGCTGACAGAATTATTATGTGTGATGAAACTGGAAATATAGTAGATGGAGATCAAATAATTGCAGCTTTAGCTTCAAGATGGAAAAATAAAAAGATGTTAAATGGAGGTGTGGTTGGGACATTAATGTCAAACTACGGTCTTCAAAAATTTTTTAAATCAAAAAAGATAAAGTTTATTAGAGCAAATGTAGGTGACAGATATGTTAAGGAAAAAATGCAAAAAAATAATTTCAATTTAGGTGGNGAACAATCTGGTCATATTATTTTAGGAAAATTTGCAACAACTGGAGATGGTTTGCTTGTTGCTTTGGAAGTTCTNTTTGCAATCAGGAAAGGAATGAAAGCTAGTGAATTTTTAAACAAGTTTAAAAAAACACCTCAATTATTGAAAAATATAGAAGTTAAAGATAGGTCGATAATTAACAACACTGAAGTTAAAAAATCTATAAAAGTTGCAGAAAAATTAATGATAGGTCAGGGCAGAATATTAGTTAGAAAATCTGGAACAGAATCAAAAATAAGAGTAATGGGTGAAAGCGAAAATAAAAAACTTTTAATTAATTGTATAAACATCATTTCACAAAAGATTAAATAAATTGCAACCAAAATCAAAAATACTAATTATAGCTGGATCTGATTCATCAGGTGGAGCTGGTATACAGGCAGATATTAAGACTGTAACAGCGCTTGGTTCATACGCTATGACAGCTATTACTGCTGTTACATCTCAAAATACTACTGGTGTAAAATCAATAGTTTCAATTGAACCCAAGGAAATCTCCAATCAAATTATATTTACTTCAAGAGACATCAAACCAGATGTAATAAAAATTGGCATGTTACATTCTTCGAGAGTAATAGAATCAGTAATAAAATCACTAGATAAAGTTAAAGTTAAGAAGGTAATACTTGACCCTGTAATGGTTGCTAAAGGTGGTGCCAAATTAATAGATGATAGAGCAATCAAGTTACTAAAAGATAAGTTTATAAAAAAGGTACTTTTGATTACTCCAAATATTCCTGAAGCTGAAATTTTAACAAAAACTAAAATTAAAAGTAAAGAAGATATGATTTTTGCTGCAAACAAATTAATCGAGTTTGGTGCCAGAAATGTTTTAATTAAAGGTGGACATTTAAACTCTAAGATAGTTCAAGATATATTAGTTTCTAAAACTGATATAAAAATTTTTAATAGTCAGAGATATAAAACAAAAAATACACACGGAACAGGATGCACATTATCTAGTGCAATTGCTACTTTTTTATCATGTGGAAAAACCATAAAGAAATCTTGTGAGCTTGGGATTAAGTATGTAAATTCTGCAATAAAAACTAATCCAAGATATGGTAAAGGTCATGGTCCAATTAACCATCTTAATACAATGAGTGTAAATAGAAAATTTAGATAATGAAAAATATAGTTGTTGTAGGATCTCAATGGGGTGATGAAGGTAAAGGAAAAATTGTAGACTGGCTTTCAGAGCAAGCAGATATTGTAATTAGATTCCAAGGAGGACATAATGCTGGACATACATTGGTTATTGATGGAGTAACTTATAAATTGAGATTATTACCATCGGGAATTGTAAGAAAAAATAAAATTTCAGTAATTGGAAATGGTGTTGTGGTCGACCCTTGGGCATTACTTGAGGAAATTGAGGAAATCAAATCAAAAGGTGTTGATGTAAATATTGATAATTTTATTATTTCTGAAGCTGCAAATTTGATTTTACCATTTCATAGGGAGATGGATGAAATTAGAGAAGATGCTGCTGGCAAAGGTAAAATTGGAACAACAAGAAGAGGAATAGGTCCTGCCTATGAAGATAAAGTTGGAAGAAGATCAATTAGAGTGATGGATTTAAGATCTGAAAAAAATTTAGATCAAAGATTAGAGTCTGTACTTATTCATCACAATGCGATTAGAAAAGGTTTGGGCAAGAAAATTTTTGAGAAAGAACAATTAAAATCAGATTTACTGAAAATAGCACCTGAAATACTTAAGTTTTCACAACCAGTATGGCTTAAAATTGATGAGTTTAAAAAACAAAAAAAGAAAATATTATTTGAAGGTGCTCAAGGAATTTTACTAGATGTGGATCATGGTACCTATCCTTATGTTACATCTTCTAACACTGTTGCCTCAAGTGCTGCAACAGGCTCAGGATGTGGTCCAAACTCAATAAATTATGTTTTAGGAATCACAAAAGCTTATACAACAAGAGTTGGTGAAGGTCCTTTTCCAACAGAATTAACAGATGATATTGGAGAATTATTGGGTACAAGAGGAAAAGAATTTGGAACTGTAACTAGTAGAAAAAGAAGATGTGGATGGTTTGACGGAGTTCTTGTCAGACAAACAATAAAAATTTCTGGTATTGATGGTATTGCTCTTACTAAGTTAGATGTCCTTGACGAATTAGATGAAATAAAAATGTGTGTAGAATATGAGCTTGATGGAAAAAAAATAGATTATTTACCTGCTGCAGTTGAGGATCAGTTAAAAATAAAACCAATATACAAAACTTTTCTAGGATGGAAAACCTCTACAAATGGAATTAAAAATATGGATGCTTTACCTGAGAATGCAAAAAAATATATCTATGCTGTAGAAGATTTTATTGGTGCAAAAGTATCAAGTGTGTCTACTAGCCCAGAGAGAGAGGATACTATTTTGATAGAGAATCCTTTTGATATTTAATTAACAGGTAATAAATTTTTAGATTTTGCTAAAAGTAGCATATGCTTTTGTAGCTTTTCAAAAGCTTTGTTTTCTATTTGTCTAACTCTTTCTCTGCTAATTTTGTATTTTTTACTCAAATCTTCCAATGTTGTTGGATTATCATTTAATCTTCTTGAATATAAAATTTCTTTTTCTCTGTCATTTAAAACTTTAATTGAGTTTTTTAAAAGGTCTTTTCTTTGTTCCATTTCTTCTTGATGTGCAAATTTAAGATCATGATCTAACTCTTTATCAACCAACCAATCTTGCCATTCATCTCCATCTTCACCAACCTGAGCGTTTAAAGAAAACTCTTTACCTGATAGTCTTCTATTCATTGAAATTACTTCTTGTTTGCTTACATCAAGCTTATTAGATATTTCATTTACATGCTCATCTCTTAAATCACCCTCTGTTTGAGGTGCAATTTGATTTTTGATTTTTTTAAGATTAAAAAATAATTTCTTTTGAGCAGTAGTAGTTCCAATTTTGACTAAACTCCATGATCTTAATATATATTCTTGGATAGATGCTTTGATCCACCACATTGCGTATGTAGCTAACCTAAAGCCTTTCTCTGGCTCAAATTTTTTAACAGCCTGCATAAGACCCACATTACCCTCAGATATCATTTCATTTACAGGTAACCCATATCCTTTGTATCCCATTGCAATTTTAGCAACTAGTCTTAAGTGGCTTGTAACTAATTTTTCTGCAGCCTTAACATTGCCTGTAGTTTTCCAATTTTTAGCTAGCATGTACTCTTCTTCAGCTGCAAGCATAGGAAACTTTTTAATCTGATCTAAATATGCTGACAGTCCTCCCTCATTAGAAAGGGCTGGTAGATTATTATTATAAGTTATGCTCATAGCTGTATTTATTTAGTTAACTATATTAAATTTTCAATGGTTTATTCATTAGTATTTCTAAGCATTTTTAATAAATTATTTAATTCTTTTGGTAAAATTGATGAAAAAATCATTTCTTCGTTGGTTTTAGGATGAACGAAACCNAAAGTTTTTGCATGTAAAAATTGTCTATTTAGTTTTGAAATTAAACTTTCTAATCCCATATCAATATTTTTTAACTTTTTATATTTTTTTTTATACTTGTCGTCTCCAACTATACTATTACCCATATGAGTCATGTGAACTCTGATTTGATGTGTTCTTCCAGTTTCTAATTTACATTCTACCAAACTTAATGTCGGTGTTTTATCATTTTCGAAAATTTCTATAGTTTTGTAATTAGTTATAGCTTTTTTCCCTTTGGATCGGCTGACTTCCATGAGCTGTCTATTTTTTGAGCTACGAGCTATAAAAGTCTCGATTTTACCAGAAGAAGGTCTAAGCTTACCCCAAATTAAAAGTTGATAAACTCTTGTGATTGTATGGTCGCTAAATTGTTTTGAAAGATTTTCATGAGTTTCATTATTTTTTGCAATTACTACTAAACCAGATGTATTTTTATCAATTCTATGAACAATGCCTGGTCTAAGTTCGTCACCTATTGTTGAAAGAGAGTCTTTATCATAATGCATTAATGCATTAACAATTGTTTTGTCATAATTTCCAGCACCTGGGTGCATAATTATTCCAGCTGGTTTGTTAATTATTAACAAATCTGCATCTTCATGAATTATTTCTAACTTAAAATTGTAAGGTTTTAAGGAGGCTTCTTGGGGTTCTGGTATATTAAGACTTAATTTGTCCCCAGTTAAAACTTTTTTTGAAGGACTTTTTATAACCTTATCATTCAACTTTAGTTTTTCTTTAAGAATTAAATTTTTAATTCTAGTTCTGCTAATCAATACTTCTCTTTTATTGATTAAAACATCAACTCTTAGATTATTTTCACTTTCTTCAACTATAAAATTAATGTTTTTTTCCATAAAATGTAATACTAATACTATATGCGCTTGTAGCTCAACTGGATAGAG
>JGI20155J14468_10001546_pt1 | contig 17910 bp, 9 predicted proteins | sample COG_05_FD_14468 | JGI IMG/M metagenome (IMG submission 14468) | reverse complement strand
TTTGCACCCAGTTCTTGCAGTCTTTCCCGGTGACTGATTTCGTTTGTTTCCCGCGATATTGCGTGCCTTTTGCGTCGATTAAGAGTTCGCTTTCGTCAACACCATTTTCAGAGAAGTTTTGTGTTCCTCCCGCGGTCTCAAATTCTTCTTCGCCTCCCAATCTGCTGGTATTGAACATCCTCAAAGACGAAGAAGACGAAGACGAACTGGTGGAAACAGCCAACGCGCTGCCGCCGACGCACAAGGCACCAATGGCGACGACAAACTTCTTCGTCGTCGCGTGGTGCGTTTTTGTTTTCGTTTTATTCAAAATCGAACCACGGAACAATTCGTCGTCATCGGGAGATGGAGCGACAAAAGTATTCGATTCGAGATCATCGCGTTGGTGATGTTGCTTCTTAGAAAGAAGCGAAGAGGTTTCGTCGTTGTTAAACATATTATTTTTGATCGAGAGTATTCTATTATATATTCGCGAATAGACTACTCGATTTTGTGTGTGTGTGTATATATAATCAGAGAAGAAAGATAAAGAAGTCGTCTTCTGTTGTCAAACGCGAATGAAGAATGAAGGCAAGAACGACGCGCGGCTTTTTTAACACACCAACGCGCTCGAACAAAAAAAACAGAGAAGGAGTTTAGGAGTTTAGGGTATCAAATGCTCAGAAAATCCGAAAATCAGAAAAAAAAGGAGAGAAAAGAGAAGAAAATTCAAAAAAGGAGCGAATGCAGAAAAGTAAAGCCAGAAGAGTTCTTCTAAACACTTTTTAATCGTTTTCATCATCATCGTACTAATAATATAATAACTTTGTCAAAGTGGTGAGAGGAAGACAACCTAAAGAAGAAGTGTATTGAGGATGACGACGACGACGAATGCTATACACTCGAAGTCGAATTTTTTAACCGAGTACGAAAAAGAAAGAAACGCGCGAGTGATGCGAAACGAACTGTTGATGCGTCGTTTAGGATTGTCCGACTTTGATTCGCACATGCATCGTAACGCATCATCTTCTAAAAACAAAAGAGAAGAAGAGGATGATTCATCCGATGAGAAGAAGAAGAAGAAGAAGAAGAAGAAGAAAAGACGCGAAAGAGAAACTGACGACGTTGAAAAAGTTGTCGGTGTTCGAAGATCGTCTTCGCGATTAAAACGAGGAGGAGGAGGAAAAGGAGAAACTGACGAACAACAACAACAAGAAGAAGACAAAGACATCAAAGAAGACAAAGAAGAAGAATTCAAAGAAAGAGACGAAGAACAAGAACGAAAACATCGCATCGCAGAGCAGGAGTTTTCGTACAGAAACAAGATGAAACAGAAGAAACAGACCATCGTGGGCACGGCGTCGTATCAACACACGTTGATGAGAGTGCGAACGATGACGGAACCGAAATTAAGGAACAGGATGCATGCGATATCGCGAGCGAAAGGGCAACACTGCGTAACGAAGATGCGTTTGTTCGCGAGGATATTGTTTTTAGAAGGATACGAGGAACTCGCCGAGGAGTGCGCGGAGGAGTTAAGCGAGTTGATTGGGATTCTAGGAGACGCGAAAGATGACGAAACGAGGGAGGTTGAAGAAGAAAAAGTTTTGGAAGAAGAGGAAGAAGATGACGAAAACGATACTAATAACAAAGAAAACGAAGAAGAATTTTGTAAGCAATTTCATTGCGGGCAAAAGACAAACTTGGACGATCCTCAGATTTTTAAGTGTGTCGTCGACATCGAAAGTCACGCGAGAACGATGAGCAGCGGCGGCGAGAATAAAGACGGAGAAAAGGACGAAGACGTTTACCATCGAGCTTGCCTATCGATGTCGAAAGGCAAATCCGGGATGTTGGATAAAACAGGGGGGGTCACTTTTGTTCTCAACGAGGACGGCACGTACGACGTGGTTAAATCGTCGGTATGAAAGACGAAAAAGAAGACGAGGAAGCAAGAAGTCTCTTGTGTAAAATCAATGTTAATAATCAGTAGCAGCGGCGGCGGCAGCAAACAGTAGCGGTGAAATACAGCAATCTGTGCATAACGAACAAGATACTACAACCTAAAATTATTTCTAACATCTATTATACCACTACATCTACATTTCCTCTTCTCTTTCTTCTTCCTTCTTACTCGTCGTATTTCGGACAAACGAATTCGCGCTCGCGAAGGACATCATAGCCATAGCCGAGAAAACAGCACATATCACGTAAGATTCGTACACCGCGTCTTTCAGAACCAAATAATCCAACGCCCACGTCATCGCAGGTTGTAACAAAAAGTACCTCGCAGTTATGTTTGGGCCTAAAAGTTTCGAACTCTTTGCGAAAATGATCAAATTCATCGCGCTCGGAAAGAACGCGCCGAAGAGCACGGCGTATAAACCATCGGAAGATAACGTCCAAATATCTTTCGCGGTTCCGTGGGCGATTAAACCAACGATGAGTAACCAAAACGCGCCTATACCGGTCATCGCCGCGTTGACTACCTCGATTGGTATCTTTGCGTTTATAATCATTTTTTGCATGACAATCGCCACGGAGCTCGCCAACGTGTTGGTCAACATCCATATCGCGCCGACGACAACGTTCGGCGCTTCGTACTCTTTCGGGTCCCCAAACATCAACGCACCTTTATACGAACACACGACGGCAACGCTAATCGTCACGAACAAAATCGCCAAAACTTTCATCACGTTTTCCGGATGCTCTCGATTCACCTCTCGAAACGAAAAGTGTTCCACTCGCAACAACGCCGAGAAGAAAAACGTCAACACGGGCGTCGTCAACACCAACGCCGAGGTCACGTCCGGCCCCGCGTTCGCGTTCGCTAAGACTACCGATCCTCGTATCAGAGCTAATATTGCGCCTAAAACTATGGAAACTGCGACTATTTGCATCGATGTCACCCCATTTTCATCTTTTGTCTTCTTTGTTGCATCATCGTTCGCCTGTTCCGCCGTCGCCGTCACCACCACCTCCGTCGTCATCTCATCCGTCGTCATCTCCTTCCTTTTCCTCTTCTTCCTCCTCTGTCTGACATAAAAACAATACATCGTCAGTAAAACACACGCCAACATCTCTCTGTAAAAGGATAAAACCATCGCTCTCGTTGAACTTCTCAAGGCGACCGCGAAGACGATGTGCATTCCCATCCAGTTCAGTTGCGAAAGGAACAAGAGGACGTGCGTTTGGATGGATTTGGATTTGTTGTTTTTGTCTGAGTCGTCGTCGTCTGAATCATTTTTGTCGCTCTTTTTTTCAGCAACATTTTGCGCGACAACAATTTCAGCGTGAGCTTTAGCACTGGGAGAGAAAGTTTCACTCTTCTTCATCTCTTCATCTCTTCATCTCTCCATCTTCTTCATTAGAATAACTGTGTGACATAAGAGGAAAAGTCTCGCGACAAAAAAATCGATTGTTGCTTTTTCGGATGGATTTTTGGATAAAATCGAGCACAAAAAACACGCTTTGTGAGCGACGAGTTTAGGATGAAGCCACGCACTACTCAAACGACGACGACTTTCACCACCACCACCATCAAGAACAACAGTTGTTTTCCTCATGTTCGTCGTAAAAGTCTGTGTCGTAAAAGTCGTTCGGAGGAAACATCATCACGGAGAAGAAGAGCAAACAACAACAACGACGATGACTTTGACGACGGAAACGACGATTTTGTCAAAGCGTTGAGGGACGAAGCCTCTCGAGGATGTTCCGAGTGTTACTTCCCTCGAGAGAAAGACCGAGCGGAAAATGTTTTTAATGCGTGCTTTCCCGCTTTCATCAGGTCGAAACCGTTTGGAACCGCGTTACTCGTCGGCGCGGAGACCGGCGAGGTCGTGGAGCGTTTCGTGTCGTCGTGTGCTGCGTTTGAAGGAGAAGGGGCGAAGTTGGCGACGGTTGTGGACGTATCGGAAAAACAGCTCGATCGCGCGATGGAGAAAGTCCCGGACGTGGGAATATCAGGAAACGAGAAAGGCGCGAAGTATTTCCAACTCTCCGAGATGAGTTTAGAGGAAGTGAAACCGTATTTCGGTCCGTTCGACGCGATCGTCTTCAACGACACGTTCGAACAGTTTCCGGAAAAGAAGAGGAAAGAGACGCTGGCGAGAGCGGCGAATTTATTGAAACAAACAACCTCGTCGTCGTCGTCGTCGTCGGGAAGTGATGAGGGTGGCGTAAACGAGGCGACGTCTAGGATTGTTATTTCGTCCAGGGAGACCAGAGAAGGCGACGAGAGTTACGCGAGATTGAAAAGGGAGGAGCTGGAGGCGTTAGTAAAAGGATTGCCGTTAGCGTGGACGGAGGAAGAGGCGAAGAGAGGGAAAGCGTTAGATTTGAGCAGCGATAGTAATATAGATAATAGAAGTAGCAGCAGCAATAGCAATAGCAATAGCAACAACAACAACTCGATAGGAAACAACAACGTCCAAAACGACGACAACGATTTAGACGCCACGAGAGTTTTATACTTGACGGAAAACTATAAACTGGCGAAACCTCTTCACATGCGAGCTAAAGTCGTGAGAGGTTTCGGTCGCGGCAGCGCCGAGATGGGTTTACCGACGGCGAATTTGGATCCCGCCGAAATCTCTCTGAACTGGCAAAAGGAGTTGAACGACGATACCGTCGACGTGAAAAACATTCCATTGGGAGTCTATTTCGGATATTGTCAGTTAGAAGGCGACGAATCGGGTAAAAAAATAGCCGTCTTAAACGTCGGTCGACGCCCTTCGTTCGTCGACAAGAAAAACTACGAAAACGACGTCACGGTTGAAGTGCACTGCGTGGAGAAGAACGAGGACGGACTCGCGTTTGAGAACGGGAAGAAACAGTTTTACGGAGAAACCATGTCCGTGGAATGCCTCGGTTTCGTGCGACCGGAGATGAAATTTAACGGATTAGATGAGCTCGTCACGAGGATTAAAACCGACGTCGGTTTGTCCAAGAACTCGCTGATGAAGATGGGAATTTAAGGACGACGAGTACAGTTGTCTTTGTTGTTACGCTATATTATTTTTATTAAACACGTATCAAAACGTTTCGAGTAAACGAGGGATGGTACCATCAAAACATCGTTCGCTGGACAAGTTTGTCTGTCCTGTAATCTTTTACGAACGCGTTCATCACTTCTTTATAATTTTTACATCATTCTCATCCCGTTTACTTGTACTTTGTTCTTTCTGTTCTTCTAAATTATATATAGATACACGCGTGTACGTGCACGTTTCGTCGTGCATAATCTCGAGACGATACGACCTTTGTCTTTTACAAGCGAGCAAGACATTTTCAAGTTAAGCATCCTTCATCTTCGTCTCGATGAACACATCCAGCGCACCTCCCGGTTTCCCGTCCACCAAATGACTCCCAGTCTCTTTCTTCGAGTACAACAACTCGTTCGTGTCTAATCTCAAAACCTCGAAAGCGCCTTTTCTCCACAAGGCGTTTTCCCCGTTCGGAATCGGCTTTTCGGCTTGGTTTTCAATCGCCCAACCTTGTCCTTCCGGAACGGTTTTTTTCAAAATCTCGTTATCGTTCATGGTAAAAGTAAACTTCCCCGGGTACGCCGCGTCTGCTTTATCGATGAGCATTTTAACGCGGGGGAGGTAGTTTCACTTTTCGCAGTATTCGATGTGGATTGGGATCGACGACGCGGAAATTTTGATCGAAGAAGATCTCTTGTTTGAAAAGGAAAGGGTAGATTTACGAGTAAGTTTTCTTGGGGAAGGTGCGACTGCGCGCGCGAAAGATAAAGTTTGAGACGATGCCATCATCTCTGTCTTCTTCTTCTTAAATATATATATATGTGTGTGTGTTGTGATATATATATATATATACGTGTATGTGAAGTGAAGATTTTTCTCCCCTTGAAAAAAGGGACGATTGAACGCAAAACACAAACACGTGTCAGGTTCACACTTTCTCTCTCTCCCTCTCTCTTTCTCTCTGGACTCTTTCGCTCTCTCTCGCTGTCCAAATCTTTCGCTTTTCTCTCTGGGTTCGAAAAAAAAAGAGGAAAAAAAAATCGAATCAAATTTCTTTTCGAAAAAGCGGGGATTTTTCCAAGAATCCCACCACTTTTTGTTTCTCCCGTTATTATTATTACGTGGAATTATTCTCTCTCTCTTGCGCGTATACTCTAAAGAGAGGGTTGGAGAAAAGGGAGAAGACAAGCGCGTATAAAAGTAATAATAATAATAAGAGAGAGAGAGAAAGAAAGAACAGTTTTGATAATACGCAGAATAGATGAAGCGGAAAAGTCTCGAGCATACACAAACGACGACGACGACGGTTCAAGCTCACGAAGATTATGATGGTGGTTTAACCGAGTTGCAAAAAAGCATCATACGCGAGCAACAACAACAACAACAACAACACGAAGTCCCACCGTGGTACGTGGAAGAGGAACAGATGTTTTTACAGCAAGAAGACGCGTATTTCGAAAACCAACGACGACTCGAGAATTCAAGACCAAAGCTGGCGGTTATCATATGCGACGACAACGAAGTCAACTTGAAAATTTTAACTCGATTGTTTTCGAAAGTGTTCTTTCGGGAAGTGAAAGTCATCCAGTGCAGAGATGGGTTGGAAGCGATCGAAGCGTATAAGAGTATGAATGCTAATGCTGATAATAGTCACGACAGATTGGCAATGATCGTGATGGATTTTCAAATGCCAAAGTGCGACGGGTTATCGGCGTGTAAGTATATTCGAGCCATGGAAAAATTCAAGCAGGAGGAAGAAAACGCGATGATGAATCAACCGAAACGGCTGCCTTTTGAACAAAAGTATTTCGAAAAAGTTCCGATTTTGATGTTCACAACTGAGTTTCACATGATTGTACCTGCGTTAATCGAAGGCATCGTCGACGATCGATTGGCGAAACCGTGTTCGTGTAAAGATTTCATTCTCACCGTGCATAAACACATGCCAAATTTTATTTTCGACGAGTACGCGGATATGCTCGTTCCGTTAGGGGAGAACGCCCTTTTGAAACGAAAGTATTCCTCGGAAGCGTGTTTGAGCGGGATGCTGTTGGAGGGGTCTTCGAACCTGGATAGTGACGTCTCGGCAATGTCGACAGACAACGGCGTCTTAGAGCAAACGAAACGAAAAGGAAGCGGTAGCAGCAACAACAAAAATACGAAAAATACCGGGAAGGAAGACGTGTGCTTCTACGACGTCGCCGAAGGCGACGTATTCGCAGAAGAGGATGACGATGATGATGACAACGACAATGATGACGATATTCAGCATAAGCAAAACATGGAAGAGGCGAAAAAAAACGCGCGTTGGAATTTATTCTCTTTCAGCCCGAAGAGAAAAGGAAGGAAAGTACAAACGAAGGAGAAGACAGAAGATGATGTGAGAGTTGATGGAAATAATACTACCTACAAAAGAATGAAGCGGCAGCGAGGGAATAATAATAGCACCATCATTCCGAGCTCTGGTTTCACGGGCGGCAAGAAGCGACTATCGCTCGATTCCTACATTCGCGCCGCTCGGAAAGTATGGACGCAAACCAAGTCGCGCTTAGGCGGCATCAATAATCGTAGCAACGGCAAAGAGAAACAAACGCGCGCGTTTGTGGTGGTCAAAAACAACGCTTCGACGCCTGAACTCTCCACGTTGGACTTGACGAAGCGCGATAATTTGCAATATTATCAGCCTTCCCGCAGAAACGGTACCGCGTGTATATACGATACCATGTAACTTAGAGATGTAATTTTGTTTTAATTTTAGTACAGCACATTACAAAAAATAGCATTTACTTAAACGATACCGTCTTCTCGTTCTTTGCAGAAGACTCTTTCTTGCGTCGAAAACTCCCGAGGAATGATGGTGATGAAGAGTAACGCAGACCATCCTTCTTTACAAAAGACGACGACATGGCAGAAAACATCGGTGCTTTCAGCGTGGTTTTAGAGTTATTCTTTCGTCCAGTTCTATTACGAAGAGAAGACTCACGAGCAAGTACGGCTACTTGCGCGAAACGTTTCGGTGCTCCCAAGACAGGTTTCATAATATCACCCATCACAAACTTATCTTTTTGTCCGCTTTCAAACTTCGCGTCCTCGACCGCTCGAGACATGCCAGGCACCGCCATTGTCGTCGATCTGGTCTGATTCGCCGTGATGTTGAGAGACGCGTTGAGTTTTGATAAGTCTTCGCTCAATTTCATAATATTTTCTTCGTCACTCGCGACGGCTACTTCTTCGCTCGTCAAATCGTCTCGAGAGAGCGCTTGCATGAGCGCTTGCGTGGTTTTGCGAGCAGACTGTTCAATAGTAGCAATGTCTTCAATCTCGTCGTTGTCGTTCCTTCTCGTTACGCCGTGATTCTTCTCGCCTTTCATGCCCCATCTCCCGTTGAGGGAGCACTCTTTCTTGGCGTCTGCAATGATTGCGTCCATGCTCTTTTTGGCAAGTGCGTTTGATTTAGTGAAAACACTTCTCACCGTTGATGCCTCGCCTAACAAACGTCCGAGTTCAATGCGCGAAGCCTCCGCTTCACGGCGTTGTTTCGGCGGCATGTTTTCTAAGAANTTCTTATCATCCCATAAATTGAGCAATTTCGATGGATTATTTGAAATAGTCATTCCTCGACCTTCTGGATATCGCGTCGTTTCCAATTCGCACAGTAAGGGATTGGCACCTTTCGCTAAGCAGTCCTTGACGAGCTTTAAGCCTCCAAATTCTGGTTTGGGGCATCTCGCAGAGGCCGTCACCGCCCATACAAAGGGGGCAGTCCGAGCTTCGATAGACTTGGCGTAATCTGCCACTTTTGCTTCGGATGGTTTATCTTTCGCGTGCCTACCTACAACAGTACAGTCTGCACCTTTCGCGAGAATATCCCGAGCAAGTTCTATGCCTAACTTAACTTGTTCGTCGCTCTCTGCGGTAGCCGCGCCAAAACAGGCTGCGAAAAAAGGCGTAAACTCGAACGGGACCAAATCAGTACCGTATTCCTCTAGAAGTGGATTGCGACAGAGCCTATTCAAAACTCTCGCAGATGAACGCGCGATGAGAGCCTTCGCAACCTTTGTTGCCGATTCGAACCGAGCTTTTCGAAACTGTTCCATCTTTATTCTGGAAGATTTTAATGAACCGCGATCGTCAATTCCATAGTGTATTCTCGCGAGTGACGCTCGCGCGTGATCCTCTTCAAATGTGTTCAATTTGTATTGTTTTTCGAAACCATCGTCGAATCCGAAGACGGTATCGAAGAACATGCCAACCATAAGCGTATCTTCACCGTCATCACCTTCATCATCCGAATCTTCGAAACCTATCGCCTTGGCTACTGTTTTCCAAAACGACTTTTTTTCCTCCGGCACTTGGTTTTCTTCATCCTGAGGGTATCTCAAACGCAGGCGTTCACGTGCGATTTCGGCTTGCACCAAGTGCAGATCTGCCGCATCATAACGAAACTTCGAAGATTCGTATACTGTTTGAGCTACTACCGTCGTTCTTGCCTCTTTTGTGTCAGGTATAGTTTCAGCGTCACCTCTGAGGGACTTCAATCTGTCGTACGAGTCGTGTCTGGGCGTATCTTCCGTCATCCCCAGTTGCTTGCGCCTCAGCTTACCCACTCTGGCGATATCCATAGCGACTTTAACACCATCGTTCTGTTGCACGGAATCAGACGTTATCTCTCGACTATCGAAATCGGAATCATTATTATTACCATACCCGTCACTTACACCACCGTGACCCTGGGCCGAGGCTTCAGTAGCAGATATCGTTTCCAAAGTAGGAATATGTTGTTCGAGTTGAATGATACCGCGCGTGAATTCTTTGTTACCATCGAAAGAGTCATTGTCGGGTTCTTGTTGTCTTTCTTTGACGCGATGTCCGCGGAAATTCTCCTTATTACTGTTTCCATCGTTTTTACCGTCACCGTCACCGTCACCGTCACCAACAGACGGATGCGTCAATTCGATTGGACTGCCGCATGAAATAGCGATCTGAATCGCGATGGCGATTATCGACCCCTCGTACCAGCTTCTTAAGTTTCTCTCCTGTTCGTATTCGATATCGGCGCCAAAATCGAGGAGGAGAAGTATGATTCTTGCCGCAACTTGATGACCGTCACCTTCTAAACAGTCCATTGCAACGAATAACGGAGAAAACGTGCACTCGCCTGTCCGATCGATCGTTTTCGGAAGAACATCTGCAGTATCGCTCACTAAAGGCTCTGAAGCTTTCGTATCAAACGAAATTTCATCCCTTTGTTGCTTATTAAATGCCGATTTGAACTTGTTCGAGGAGACGGATGTTCGCACAGCCCCTTTCTTGCCGTCACTTTCCTCTGTTGAGACGTTTTCACTGTTTCTCGTGTCCGCTAATTTACCCGCATCAACTCGCAACGAATGCAATGAAACTCGCTTCGTTTCCACCGATGCGTCAGAGTCAGCGGACTTTTTCTTTTCCTTTGCCTCGGCCGCTTTGTGATCTATTTTTGTCGCGTTTTCCTTCCCTTTTACTTCCAGATCCATCTTTTCCCGTAAACTTCTGGCGACGTCCGCATCGGATACAGCACGTGCTGCGAGCGGAGACTTCGTTACTTTGGCTACATCCAACTCATTAAAATCCTCAGGTTTTGCCCATTGAACTTCGTATGTCTTTTCGTTGAAGTAGTAGTACCTTGCATATGTAGCATCGTACCAGCGGACCCAATCGTTCGATTTATAGCCTTGATCGTACGAATCTTCATCGTAATCTTCGGACAATTCATCCATATACGGCACCCCGTGCTGTTCGGGATCGTTATCATCAGAATCGTGTGGAGGTTGCAGAGGGGGACGGATTTTTCGTTCTTTCGGATCGACGAAAACATCCGGCTTCATCCAATCAGACGCGCCTGTCGCTTCATCCACGTAATAGTACATTTCATGGTAAGGATCGTAAAATCGAGTGTAACCATTTGAACTGTATCCTTCGTCGTCGTCGTCGTCGTCATCGTCGTCGTCATCTTCGACACAAGTTTTGCTAACCGCGCTATTATCTATTATATTAATGGAATTGGGAGTATCAAGAGGAGTGTCAAGAGGAGTGACGTCCGGAGTCAACCCAGCTCGATACTGTATGATATCGGTGTATGCTGTTGGTGTCGTGTTCAGAAAACAATCTAAACATGACTGATTCGCGTCAGCACCCATTTTCAGGAGACTTTCAATCTTTGAAAAAACGTTTTCTCTGCGCACTTTAGATTTTGACTCGCCAACGCAGCGAATTAATTCTATCATTGCAGTTGATTGTGATCCACCGGGAAAATAGCCCAGGGCGTTCGCGCTTGCACTGCTTTTTATGATAGTTTCAAACAACCAATCCGCATCGGGGTGGCCATATCGTAATGCCGCTGATGCAGCAAACAACGGTGAGCAAAAAACAGGAAAGGGACCGAGACCACACTTATTTATATCCGCGCCCTTCTTTATGAGCAACTCTACGGTACCCTTGCCGTGCTCGACAAAGTTTAACATATCTTCGATAGCAATTGAGAGAAGAGTAGACACCCGGTGTTCGCGTTTCTCGATATCGTCGATGTGTAAACGCGGCACTCGCTGCCACTCCGTCGATGGACTCGCGCCGTAATCAAGCAAAAGTTTGAAAAGTTCACTGGAGTGTTTCAATGCGCGCTCACCGCGCTTTGGTTCTCTAAAAAAGTCGTGCATTCGATCAACGAATGCGCTCGCCGCGTAATCAAACGTGCTTATCGCGTCGATCCCGTATCTATCGTTTGTACCGTTGAGTGAGGACGTCGGGGAAGAATTTTGTTGTTGATGGTGCATTACGTTTCCTTCTTCTTGGTCGTTGCGCTCTCTTTGCCTGGTATCCTTGTATGAGGTACGCTGATCACGAAGGTCCGAGATCATCACTTGCGCATCGCCATCATAGTCGTGTGAGTCATTTTTACGAATATGTCCTCTCGTATCATCCGCCGAGTTGTTTGCATTGTAGCTATTGTTCGGAATAGCCGAGGATCTTCTCGATTCATGATGCGTCGGCTTTGGCGCCTCGTAATAGAGAGTCCACCATGGTTTCTCTACGTAGTGTATGCAGTGCTGTTCGTCCCAACCACTTGGATTTAACGAACAATACAGCGCCAACGCGACGAGAGGCGTGTTTGAACCAATCATGGGATAATCACCGAAACAATTCGGGTTCGCTCCTTTCTCTAAAAGTTTTTTTGCTAGTCGCAAAGCCGGGGTACCGCAGCCTTCTAAAAGTGCAATTCCAGTGAAAAACAGAGGCGAGCCTTTCGGCTGCAACGCATTGCACGCGTTTCCTGCCGAACCTCTCGCAAGTTCTTCTTTAGACTCGATGAAATCAAACGCCAAACGCTTATTGCTAATCTCGAATCTGCTCAAATCATTTTGTGCGTAAAAGGAGCACTCGTTGTTGACGTCTATACCAAGCACGCTACCGAGGTCAATCAGACGCACGCAAAACGACGCAATTCCATCGCGAATTTCCACGGAAAATGCAGCGTTTTCAACCAGGGACATGACGAGGAACTGTAAACTGGAAATGTAATCTCCAGCAGGAGTCCGAGGGCAAACTCTGCGTTCGAGGTCTAGGAACGATTTCGTTTCGTCGTATTCAAAATCAAACGGCCGATCTGGCACATAGCACTTTACGTTGAGATCGCACTGCTTATTCGAGCCTCGTTGAGTGATGATGTGTAAAGCTTCTATCGTTTCTTGAATATCAGAACCGAAAGAAATAGCTATCGATAGAAAGAAGAGACAGTTTCCAATAGTTCCTGAGTGCATCGCGCATGACGGAAACTTGTACGACGCGTACTGCTGGTATTGATGGTTGGATGACGACAACGATTCCGTCGAGTCTTCCGTATCTTTCTTTGGAGATGCCGACGCCGAAGACGTTGGCGATCCGCCATCTCTGGATGAAAGCGAAGGCGTGTATATACTACTTACGCTCGGATCAATTTGATACATTTCGTCCACATTTGCGCCCGCGTCGACAAACATCTCCAACACTTTATTTAGATTTTGGAGAGTATGTTTGTGCACTTTAGCTTCCTCGTGGTTCTCCTCCTTTACCGTGCTCACAGCGACGACGGTTTTCCCGTCCAAACTGTCGTATTTCTTATCGTGATCGACGTTATCAACGACCGCTTGCTTTAAAACGTGCGGCGCGTACACCGAGCACAGAAGTGCGACGGGCGATATCGTTTTCGCCACTCTCGGGTACGTCCCGTGTTCGTCCAACGCGACGCGCCACGCGCCGTACCGTATCAATCGTTCAAACACATCTCTCACGGTATGACTGTCCAATCCCTCCGCAGCACACGTGGCTAAAACGAAAATTGGCGCGCCTATCGTCCCGTCTTTCATTTTCATCGGCTGCGAAAGGAGTTTGGTGAGACTCGCGTTACTCGAATCGGCACCATTGCCAACAGTACCACGATTGTTGAAGTTGTTGTTGTTATCCTCGTCGTCGTGGATGCTAACATCCCGCCCGCTCGCCGCTTTCTGGTGATACAATCCATCAGCGCGGTCGATGACTTGGTTAATCTTTTTCAGTTTCTCTCGGACGTTCTTTTCGGCGGTTAAAAAAGGAGGCGACATNTCTTCNACAGACACGCGGTCCCTTCNACAATCCACTTTTNCCCGGCTGCAAAGAAGAAGAAGAAGAAGAAGAAGAAGACGAAGAGCTCTCTTTGTGCTCTCAGAGACACACTCTTCTGTCGTTTANAACGAGAGAATGAATAATTTGCTCTTAAATATCATCGTCGTCATCTTTAATAAACGATTGTGCGCGTCTGTGTTGTTCCGAAACGTGTTGGTCCGAAGTGTTTCTGTGATGACAGATGACAAAAATTATGGTTTGATGAGAAAAAGGGCAGCTTTGGGAAAACTTTTGTTCAGTCGAGATTTAAATTTTTAAAAAAGCCAAAATCTTCATCACACCGACGACGATGAATCCAATCCAAGATTCGGAAAACATGGACCCGACGAGGACGAAGAAACGAAACGCTTCCGCGCAGTCCCTCGCAACGACGACGCAGAAGAAACACCAACGGCAAGGCGAGAAGCACCCTCTGTCCGATTATGCCGCCGGATCAATCACTAAAATCGTTTTATCAAACTTCATGACGTATTCCTCCGTCTCGTTGACGCCTGGTCCAGATTTGAACGTGTTGATTGGCGCGAACGGGACCGGGAAGTCCAGTTTCGTTTGCGCGATTGCGTTAGGCTTGAACGGTAAAACGGATTTGTTAGGACGAGCGAAAGAGCTGTCGGAATTCGTGAAAAGAGGCGAGACGAAAGCGACGATTGAGATTACCTTGAAAAGAACCTCCGGCGGAGGCGACGAGGTGGACGTGGTGAAAAGAACGCTGACGAAAGCAAAAGGCGGGACGAAAGCAAACACGGGTTCCGCGTGGCACATCAACGGGCAACCGTCGAATTCGGCCGAAGTCGACTTGTTGGTAAAGGGAAAGCATCACGTCGAATTGGGGAACTTGACGAACTTTTTACCGCAAGATAAAGTGGCGAGTTTCGCCGGATTATCGGAAACGGACAAGTTGTCGACGACGGAAACGACGGTAAATAACGGAGAGTTGTGGAAGTTGCACGAAGAGTTGATCGCGAAGAAAGAAAACATTCGCAACGATGAGCGGAGATTGTCGATGTTGCAGCACAGTTTAGATCAAAACACGCGAAGTTTGCAGACGTTGTCCGCGGACAAGGAAAAAGTGGAGAAACAGCAGGAGTTTCAAACGAAAGCGGAAGAATACAAGATGAAGATTCCGTGGATCAGATTTGAAAAGAAGAAAGTGGAGTTTAGCAAAATCAAAGAAAAGTACGCCGAATCGAAAGAAAAGTTGAGAGGTTGCCTTAAAGAGAAAGAAATCGCGGCCAAGCCGGTAAAGGAACTGGAAGTTTTAGAACACAAGATGGGCAAGGAATACAGCGTGAAAAAGAAAGCGACGATGGACGCTCAGGTTAAAGAGCGCACCGCACTCACGAAATTGAGAGGTTTGGGAACGACATACGACGATAAAGCCGGGCTGCTCTCTTCGGCAAACAGAAAAGAGAAGGATGCGGAAAAAACCGTGAACAGAATTAAGGCCGATATTAAGAATATTACGCAAGCGATGAGCGAAATCCCTGAGGTTGCCGATACAAACTTGGATTTGTTGAAAACCTTGAAGGCGAAATACGAAAGCGTACGAAAAGATCGGATACCGCTTGATACTCGTATTGACCAGGCGTCCATGAGATTGCGGCCCGCGGAACAGAGGGTGAGAAACTTAGAAATCCGCCAATCGGATTTGGACAGCGTTCGCGGAAAGAAATTGAAAGCTTTGACGCATGCGCACAGAAACGCAATCAATATGACGGAGGTCGATAAGGAAGTTCGCGATTTGGCGAAAAGATTGAACAAAGAGAAGAAGCTCAAAGGACCAGTTTTGTGCGAAATTGAGTGCAACAATCAAAACAACCAGACGTTCTTACAAAAACATCTCGGGCTTTCGATGTTGTCGAGCTACGTCATCGATGACGACCAAGAGTTGCTGGGCGCGATTAATAACCTCTTCAAAACGAAAAGATGGCATTTGATGTGCAACAACCAAACGGACACGAATGAGCACGTGAGAGGCGCGAACTTTAAGAACGAGTACAAAGCCTATGGCGTTTCGGAAACGTTAGATTTGACGTTTACGGCGCCAAACTGCGTCATGAAGACCTTGGTCGCTTTGAATCGCGTAGATAAAGCCGCCATCGCCGACGTGAAAGTCATGGACGCTGCGAAGTACCAAGAAATGGTCAACTCGAAGCTCGGGAAGATTGGCCAAGTGTATACGACTAAAAACGTCTTTATTGAACTCAGATCGAGGTACAATTCGAAAGTTACGTTTGAAACGGAAGAAATGAGACCGCTAAATTTCAGACTGTTTGGCGCACAAGTCGACAGAGAGGACATGGAAAAGGTGAAGAGAGATTTGGCGGAGGCCAGGTCGCAAGTCCAAGAACTTCAAAAAGACCAGAATGATATCGTTGAACAGTCAAACGCGCTCAAAAGGCGAGAGATGGAAGCCGAAAGAGCGTGGCGAGAGGAAAAAGCGCGATTGAACAAACCGAAGTCAGATAAACAAAGATTAGAGGCAAAGCTAAGAAGTTTGCAAGAATCGTACAAACTGGCAAAAGCGAACACGAACCTCTCGGCGACTCGCGAACAATTAAAAAAGTCTCTCGCGACTCTCGCGACGCAACGCGCGCAACAAGTGCAGACATACGTCGCCGTTTTAGATGCACTCTTTGCGGCGAGAAAGGAACAGGACTTGGCCGAGTTGAAGTATACTGATACAAAGATACGCTTGATGCACTACAAGAACATTGAAGCCCAAGTCAGGGACGACTGTGATAAGGTAGCCGATGCGCACGACGAAATTGCTGAAAAGAAGCAACGAAGTGCTCGACAATGCAAAGAAGCGAAGGAAGAAGCCGATGCCGAAGCACCGCTCACGGAAGAGTTGAAAAAGAAGATGGAAAGTATGCCGGACGATGAAGACGAGCTGTTGAAGGAGGTTGAACTTTGGGAAGAAAAAGCGAGCGCTGTTGTGTGCAACAATCCAACCGCCATGCAGCAATATAAGAAGTACGAAGCCGAAAAGAAAGACCTGAAAGAGAAAATCGCAGCACTCGCACCGACCGTGAATGGCGGACAAGAGGTCATCAAAGGACTCAAGGAGCAATGGTTACCGCAGCTCCAGAAGGTTCTGGGGGAAATTTCGGTAGCGTTTCACACAAACTGCCGACAAGTTGGTATCCACGGAGAAGTCAGACTTCGCGAACCCGACGATCCAGATGAGTTCTCACAGTACGCGTTGGATATTCACGTCAAGTTCCGAGAAGGTGAACCATTACACGCGCTCGATAAGAATAGACAATCTGGTGGCGAACGCGCCGTTGCGACGATGTTGTACCTCATATCGCTCCAAAATCTGACAAAATGTCCATTCCGCGTCGTTGACGAAATTAACCAAGGTATGGATCCGAAGAATGAACGAAAAGTGTTTAAACAAATGGTGGACTCGGCGTCGGAACCGTCGACCCCGCAGTGCTTTCTCCTCACGCCAAAGCTGTTGAATGGGTTAGAATATAACGACAACGTCACAGTTTTGTGCATCTTCAACGGGTACCGACCTGGAGCTGGTCTCCATCTCCAAAGCGAATTGCAACCGTACACTCCGTAGGAGAACTACAGCCATTTTGAGGGATTTACGTGAAGAACGTGTAAGAATATATAAAGAAGGAATATACAAGAAATACTCTACTGAACCAATTTTATCATCGACGCTACATTCATTACTTCCCAATGTACTTTAACTCTATCTCCGTGACGCGGTCGTTCAAGTTTTGCGCCACACGCACTAACTCATTGATACGATCCGCCATTTTCCCGATGTCACCAAACGTGCCCTTGGATAACTTAAAATTATCCGCGTATACCGTGCCGCCGAAAACGGCGTTATTCTCACCTCTTGAAACGACATTTTTGCCAAAGACGAAACTATTTGCGTCATAGGCGATCGAATTTTCACCACCCACGAAAGAATTCGAGGCGTTGACTTCAATCGCGTTGTTTCGACCGATGACAAAGCTCGTTTCTGCTTTCGTTAAAGTGCCGTTGCCGAAAGACGCACTCGCACTTCCACCGGCGGTAGTGTTTAGATTGAACGCCGCAGACGCCAAACGACCAGACGCTTGCGAATTTGCCCCGGATGCGAAATTGGCAATACCAAGATTAGCGCGAACGTTCAAACCGTTTGCAAAACTGGACAAACCTGCCGCGAATGAAGATATACCCAACGCGCCGCTTCCTTCACCAAAGCTACGGGCCATAATACCGCTCGCGAATCCTCCAGATCCATAGGATTGCGCGAGAAGGCCTT
>JGI20155J14468_10001534_pt1 | contig 17989 bp, 14 predicted proteins | sample COG_05_FD_14468 | JGI IMG/M metagenome (IMG submission 14468) | reverse complement strand
GAAAAAATGGATTGATTTCATTACAATTTAAAAAAATAGGAACAATTGCTGATACAGACAGAAAAAAATTTGCTTCAGATCTAAATATTATCAAAGACGAATTACAAGATTTAATAAATTCTAAAACAAAAGAAATTGAAATAGCTGAAATAAATGAAAAATTAGAGAATGAAAAAATTGATATAACTTTACCAGAGCGGCCATTTGTAAGAGGTAAAATTCACCCCGTCTCACAAACTATAGATGAAATATCATCAATCTTTTCTGAAATTGGCTTTAGCGTAGAGGAAGGACCAGATATTGAAAATGAACATAATAATTTTACAGCCTTAAATACTCCAGACAATCATCCAGCAAGAGATATGCACGACACATTTTATTTAGATGAAAAAAAAGAAAAATTATTAAGAACTCATACTTCGCCAGTCCAAATTAGAACAATGCTAAAAGATAAACCTCCATTTAAAATTATTGCACCTGGAAGAACTTATCGATCTGATAGTGATCAGACGCATGCACCGATGTTTCATCAAGTAGAAGGCTTACATATTGATAAAAATATTAATATGGGACATCTGAAAGGTTGCTTAAATTATTTTATTAAAGAGTTTTTTGAAGTTGAAAAAATTAAAATGAGATTTAGACCAAGTCACTTTCCATTTACAGAACCATCTGCAGAAGTAGATATTGGTTATGAAATAAAAGATGGAAAAATAGTTATAGGAGAAGGTGATCAATGGCTTGAGATTTTAGGTTGTGGAATGGTTCATCCCAATGTTTTAAAAAATGTAAAAGTTGATCCCTCAAAGTTCCAAGGTTATGCATTCGGGATCGGGATTGATAGATTGGCAATGCTTAAATATGGTATTAATGACCTTAGAGCCTTCTTTGATTGTGACTATAGATGGTTAAATCATTTTGGTTTTGATCCTTTGGACGTCCCAACAAATTATAGAGGTTTGAGCCGATGAAGATAACTTTTGATTGGCTAAAAGATCATCTAAACACAAGCCTAAAAGAAGCAAAACTTTTAGACCAGCTGACTAATGTAGGCTTAGAAGTTGAGAGTATAGAGAATTTATCTGAAGGACTTCATTTATTTAAAGTTGCAAAAATTATAAAAACAGAAAAACATCCAAACGCAGATCGACTTAAAGTTTGTGAAGTTGATATTGGAGAAAAAGAATTAAAAAAAGTTGTATGTGGTGCTTCTAATGCAAAAAAAGGCTTAATTACAATATATGCTCCACCAGGAGCAATTGTTCCTAAAAGTAAAGTAAAGCTGGTAGTTGCTAAAATTAGAGATGTTACTTCATATGGGATGCTTTGTTCTGAGTCTGAATTAAATTTATCAGATGAAAGTGATGGAATAACAGAATTATCATCAGCAAAATATGGAAAAAAAATTGGGAAAAGTTATTTCTCGAAGCCAAATTTAAATCTAATAGATCTATCAATAACACCCAACAGACCAGATTGTCTTGGCGTTAGAGGAATAGCAAGAGATTTGGCCGCTTCAGGTTTTGGAAAACTAAAAGATTTAAAAGAAAAAAAAATTAAATCGAACAAGATACAATCCTTAAAAGTAAAAATTAATAAAGAAAAAGATCAAGGATGTAATATTTTTGGAAGCTGTTTAATTACTAACGTAAAAAATACTGACAGCCCTAAATGGTTAAAGGATAAACTAGTTTCGATTGGTCAAAAGCCTATTTCAGCAATAGTTGATATTACTAATTATGTTATGTTTGATATTAACCGCCCATTACATGCTTATGATGCGGACAAAATTGAAAAAGGTATAATAGTTAGAAATTCCAAACCAGGAGAGATATTGACTGCTCTTGATAATAAAAATTATAAATTAGAAGATGGAATGTGTGTTATAAGCGATAACAAAGGTGTTTTGGGATTGGGTGGAATTATTGGAGGCACAAGATCAAGTACCGAGTTAGACACAAAAAACATATTGCTAGAGTCAGCATATTTTGAACCTAGATCAGTTAGAAGAACAGCAAAAAAATTGAGTCTTGATACGGATGCAAAGTTTAGGTTCGAAAGAGGCATTGATCCATTATCTATTGAAGATGGTCTAAATAAAGCAGCATTATTGATTAAAGAAGTTTGTGGTGGAGAGATTAGCAAAATAGACATCCAAAAAATTGAAACTTATAAAACCAAGACTATTAAATTTGACTCTAGTCTATTTAAGAAAATATCTGGGTTTAAAATTTCAACTAAAGAAATGCTTCAAATTTTAGAAGATCTTGGTTTTAAAATCATAAAAGAAAAAAAATATTTAAAATTAACTATTCCATCTTGGAGACCTGATATCACCCAGGAAATAGATATTGTAGAGGAATTGGTAAGAATAAGTGGTTATGATAAAATAAAAATTATAGATCCAATTAAAGAAAGAACTAAATCTACTTTATCTCAATCACAAAAGATGTTTCATTATTTACAAAGGTCTATTGCTTCAAAAGGTTATTTAGAGGCAATAACGTGGTCATTTGTAGACTCAAATTTTAATGATCATTTTAGAGAAACAAATAAAGAGATTAAAATTATAAATCCGATTAGTTCAGAGTTGGGAGTTTTAAGAAACTCAATATTTTCAAATTTAATTATGTACATGAATAAAAATTTGGATAGAGGCATCAAAGATATGTCAATATTTGAAATAGGCCCTGTATTTACTGGCCCTAATCCAGGTGAACAAAATACTGTAGTTTGTGGCTTATCAGCAGGTAAAAAATTTAGATCATCCTGGATTGATAAAGATAGAAACGTAGATGTATTTGATATTAAGAAAGATGTAGTTCAGACTTTGGTTGAGGCTGGTTATAATCCTGATAAATTTTTTATAGATAGTGAGACACCTAACTATTATCATCCAGGAAAATCAGGCAGATTATTTTTGAACAAAGAAAAAGATAAAGTTGCAGCATATTTTGGTGAAATTCATCCTAATATATTAAAAAAGATTGATATGAAAACAGAGTCTTTAGTGGGTTTTGAAATTTTCTTAGATAATTTAAAATTACCAAAAAAAACATTAAATAATCAAAAAACCAAATATACAATTTCTGATTATCAAAAATCTGAGAGAGATTTTGCATTTATAATAAATAAAGATGTGAATGTACAAGATTTAATAAATGCAATTTCTAGCGTGGACCAAAACTTAATTAGCAATATTAAGGTTTTTGATGTTTATGAAGGAGAAAATATTCCAGAAAATAAAAAATCAATAGCAATTAGTGTAACAATCCAATCCTTTGAAAAAGCTTTAAATGATAACGATTTAGAAAACATTAATAATTTAATAATCAAAACAGTTGAAGATAAAACTGGTGCTAAAATACGTTCGTAAACTAAATGAGCACAATTGATAACATTAGAAATTTTGCAATTATAGCTCATATCGATCATGGTAAATCAACAATAGCAGATAGAATAATACATAGTTGTGGAGGTCTTACAGAGAGAGAAATGAAGGCACAAGTTTTAGACTCAATGGATATTGAACGAGAGAGGGGGATAACTATTAAAGCACAAACAGTAAAACTAAATTATAAAGCAAAAAATGGAAAAGATTATATTTTAAACATTATTGATACTCCAGGCCATGTAGATTTTAGTTATGAAGTCAGTAGATCTCTCTATGCTTGTGAGGGCTCAATTTTAATTGTTGATAGCACTCAGGGGGTTGAGGCACAAACACTAGCAAATGTATATCAAGCTTTAGATATAAATCATGAAATTGTACCTGTTCTTAATAAGGTTGATTTACCAGCATCTGATTTAGATAAAACAAAAAAACAAATAGAGGAAGTAATAGGTATTGACACAAAAGATGCAATTCCTTGCTCAGGAAAAACTGGTGAAGGTATTGAAAATATTTTAGAACAAATTATTACATTATTACCAGGTCCAAAAGGAGAAAGTTCTGGAGACTTAAAATGTTTATTAGTAGATAGTTGGTATGACACTTATTTAGGAGTAGTTATTCTAGTTAGAGTTATTGATGGAAAAATTATAAAAAATATGAAAATAAAAATGATGTCAACCAATCAAGAATACATTATTGAAAAAGTTGGAGTATTCACTCCTAAAGCTACAGATATAAATGAGTTAAACACAGGAGAAATAGGCTTTATAACAACTGGAATAAAAGTTTTATCGGAAACAAAAGTTGGTGATACTATTTGTGATGCAAATAAACCCTTAAAAAAAGCTTTACCTGGGTTTAAACCAAGCAAACCTGTAGTATTTTGTGGATTATTTCCAGTAGACAGTTCAGAGTATCAAAAACTAAAAGATGGACTAGCCAAACTTCAATTGAATGATGCTAGTTTTTCATTTGAAGCCGAATCCTCNTCAGCCCTAGGCCTAGGTTTTAGATGTGGATTTTTAGGCTTACTTCATCTTGAAATAATTACTGAAAGGNTAGAACGAGAATTTGATGTCAACTTATTAACAACTACACCAGGTGTTGTTTATAAAGTTTACATGAACAATGAAGATATTATTGATTTNCATAATCCTTCAAGTTTACCAGACCCAACATTAGTCAAATTAATNGAGGAACCTTGGATTAAAGCAACCATTATTACNCCCGATGAATACCTAGGATCAATTATAAANCTNTGCCAAGATAAAAGAGGCATTCAAACTAATNTATCCTACTCTGGNAGTAGAGCTGTATTAAACTATGAGCTTCCATTAAACGAGGTTGTATTTGATTTTAATGATAGAATAAAGTCTATGACAAGTGGATATGCAAGCTTTGATTATGAAATAATCGAACATAGAGAGGGTAACTTAGTAAAATTAGGAATTTTAGTAAATGGAGAGCCTGTGGATGCACTAGCTATGATGATACATAAAGATTTTGCTCAAAAAATTGGAAGAGAAGTATGTGAAAAATTAAAAGATTTAATACCAAGGCATAATTTTATGATACCAGTTCAAGCTGCCATAGGAGGTAAAATTATTGCACGAGAAACAATTAAAGGTTTTAAGAAAGATGTTTTAACAAAAATTCATGGTGGAGGAGCGACAGACCGAAAAAGAAAATTACTTGAAAAACAAAAAAAAGGAAAAGCGAAATCTAAACAATTTGGAAGAGTTGAAATACCCCAAGAAGCTTTTATTGGTGTTTTAAAAATTAATAAGGAAAAATAAATGGCTATCTATGATTGTTTCTCATATCTGGACGAAGACCTTTTGTTAGACTTAAGACTCAATATATTGAATCAATATGTTGATTATTTTGTGATTGTTGAGGGAGATAAAACTTGGCAAAATAATTCGAAAAAACTTAAATTCAAATTAGATAACTTTCAAAAATTTAAAGATAAAATTATTTATATTCCAGTAAAAGATATGCCTGAAGGTGACAATCCTTATAAAAGAGAGAATCATCAGAGAAATGCGATTTCTCAGGGTTTAAAAAATGCCAGTGATGAAGACATAATTATTGTTTCAGATTTAGATGAAATACCGAATCCAAAAAAATTAAAACTATTTGAAAAAAAAATGAGGTACGCTGTTTTTAAACAAATGCATTTTTATTACAAAATTAATCTTCAAAGTCAGATTAATCCATACTGGTATGGAAGTAGGATCTGTTTAAAGAAATATTTAAAATCACCTCAATGGTTAAGAGAACTAAAATTTAAAAGAAGACCATTTTGGAGATTAGATAAAATGAGACTAAATAATATTATTGAAGATGGAGGATGGCATTTTTGTAATTTAAAAGATCCAGAACAACTTTTATATAAATATAAAAATTTGTGTGAAACAAATGATCCTTATATTTTTAAAGAAAAAATAGATGACAAATATTTAAAACTGAAAGAGATTGAAAAAAGAATAAATTCTGGTTTGGATATAATTGGTAGAGATGAAAAATATAAACCAATTAGTTTAGATTATAGATTTCCAGATTATATTATTAAAAATAAAAATTTTTTAAAAAGATGGATAAACTAAAATATCTTTTCTCTGTTATCAAATTCCATAGGAAAACAAATTAAATTTTCATTAATTTTAAAATAATGAAATTTTTTTGAGATTAGTAGATTTATAAGTTCTTTAAAAATTTTATTATCTATGTGAATATATTCAAAAATAATTAGTGGTCTAAGTGAACTATATAACAAAAAATCAATCACAATTTTTCCATCATAACCTTCAGCATCTATCATTAACAAATCAAGTTGATCAAAAAAATATTTTTTTAAAAGATCATTAATTGACAAAGAATTGACTTCAACCTTTTTAATGTGAGACTTTGATACTCCATGCTTTAATAGATGATTGATATTAAAAGATGTAATGCCATTTATATGATCTCCATAAAACTTCAATTTTTCTTCGTCAACTCTAAAAAGTGAGGTAATTTCNTTATTAACGGAGATGGCTGAATTTTCAAAAAAAATATTATTATAACCTTTATAATTATTTTTAAGATCATCAAAATCTTTTTTCATAGGCTCCACTAAAATTGTAGTGGGTTTATATTTTTTAATAAATTTATTTAAGGAGTCAAATCTTTCACCATCATTTGATCCGATTTGGATTAATTTTTTAATTTTATTTTTACTAAATATATTTTCAAGAATTTTATCCATAGAATAAAAAGCATACTTTGTTAATTCCCTATCGTTTTTGATTAAATTTTTATCGACAAGTTTAAAACCGATAATACCAGCAATTTTTTTGATTAATTTGAATAACATAAAAAGTTTTATATTTAATATAGTTAGTTTAAAGTAAATATTTAATAATAAAAATTAAAAATATAAAGAGAAATAAAGGATAAAATTTTTTAATAATAATTAAATGACAAAAATAGTGGTTACAGGTGGATCTGGTAGATTTGGTAATGAATTAAAAAAATATGATAATAAACATAAAATTTATTTTCCTAATAAAAAAGAATTTAATATATTAAAACCCAATGGTCTTTCAAAATACTTATTAAAAAAAAAGCCAAAAATTTTAATTCATTTAGCTGGCCTATCTAGGCCCATGGACATTCATGAAAAAAATATTAACAAAAGTATAGATCTAAATATTATTGGTACGGCCAATGTTACAAAAGTATGCAAACAGCATGATATTAAGCTAATTTATTTTTCTACAAATTATGTTTATCCAGGAAAAAAAGGGAATTACAAAGAGACAGATTCTTTATTACCAGTAAATAATTATGCATGGTCAAAATTAGGTGGTGAGGCATCGGTTCATCTATATCAAAATTCTCTAATTTTACGAGTGTGTATGACTGAAAAACCTTTCGTTCATAAAAAGGCATTTGCAAATGTAAAGACAAGTTTTCTTTATCACAAAGATGTTGCTAAAATTTTATTTAAAGTTTTAAATAAAAGAGGAATTTTAAATATTGGTGGTAAAACAAAATATATATACGATTTTGCAAAAAAAGACAATCCAACAGTAAAAAAAATTTTTTTAAAAAAACATCTAGACTCTGGTATGCCAAAAAATTCTTCTATGAATATAGGAAAATTACTAAAGAGCAGAAATTAAATATGCCAAACATTTGCCAAGTTTCGCTTAGCGGGAATATACCCATAATTCATGAAAATATGAATAATTTTGAAAATTTTTATGAAAAAAATTTTTTTTATATAATAGTTCCTAACAAGGATAAAAAACTATTTAAAAAGAAAATAAAAAAAAAAAATACAAAAATAATTAATGAAAATAGCATAATTAGTTTTTCAAAGTTCAAAAAAATAAGCAATAAATACCTAAAGCATTCGTCATATTATAAAAAAATTCAAAATAGACTTACATGGTACTATCAGCAGGTATTAAAGATATCTTTTTTGATTGATTTTGTTGAAAATAAAAAAGAGAGTATGGTTATTTGGGATGCAGATACAATTTTAATTAAGAGATTGAATTTTTTCCAAAATGATTTTTCATATTACTATGGTACTACTTCGTATTTTTATAAAGCATATTTTTTTACCAATAAATTAATCCTTAATGATTTGCCAAAATATTTTATATCTAGTCTAGCACAATTTATTTCGGTAACACCAAAAGAAACAAAATTTTTAGTGGGAAAGCTAAAAAAAAAAAAGAAAAGATTAAACAAAACAAGTGAATGGATAACACATATAATCATGGACTCAGTTGTAAAAACACACAAAATTTATAATGGTTCAATGTTTTCAGAATATGAACTTATAGGTCAATCACAATTAATATTTAATTATAAAAAACAAATTTTAATCTCAGGTATTAGAGAAAATTTAAATGGCAAGCTATCCAATTTACAAAAGAATATACTAAAGTTTTTGGGCTTTAAATACATAGCTTACGAACATACATATCGAAATATGCATAGTTTAAATATGCTAAAAAGAGAACAGACTTGGGCCAAGTTTTTTTGGATATTAATAAAAAAGATATCAAATAATTTATATCGTGGAGCAAAACATCATATAAATTTTTTTTTAGGCTTTTCTAACAAATGTAATTTTAAATATTAATAAAATGCAGAAAATTAAATTTTATTGTGTAACAAACAAAAAAATTGACTTTTTAAACTCAAAATTTTTAAATGAAGAGTCATTTAGATTTTGTTGGGTTGGTAAAGACAAGGCTCCAAAAAACTATTTAACTTGTGATACAGGGGATAACATTTATCATAAAGAAAAATTTTATTCCGAACTTACTTTTCACTATTGGTATTGGAAAAATCTATTACACTTAGAAGATAACAATCAATGGATAGGTTTTTGCCAAAAAAGAAGATTTTGGGTGAATACAAATGAAGTTTTGGGAATTAATAAACTCAATTTGAATGAATACTTAATAAAATGGGCTGCAAATGATTGGGAAAATTTTGATGCCATTCTATGTAGCCCAATTAGCGTACGTAGCCCTAAAAAAATCAAGATGATAAAACGAGGATGGAAAAATATTTTAAAAGACCCAACTATATTATTCGACAAAAAAAAACAAAACCTATCACTTCATTTTGATATGCATCATGGATATAATAACTTAAACAAAGCAATTGATAAATTAGATGAAAAAAACAAAGAAGATTTTAAAATTTTTGTAAGAGAAAAAAATATATTTAATCCACACATAATGTTTATTGCTAAACCTGCTACTATCAATCTATGGTTTGAGGATTTATTTAATTGGTTAGATAAATGTGAAGGTGAGTTTGATTTAGAAAAATTAGATGGCTATGATACAGGTAGATTATTTGCATATCTGTCAGAAAGATATTTGTCTTATTGGTTTAAAAAATATTGTAAATGCACAGAAAAAAATTGGGTTCAACTAGACAATTTTTAATGGAGAGGTGGCTGAGCGGTTGAAAGCGCACGCTTGGAAAGCGTGTAAAGGGGCAACTCTTTCATGGGTTCGAATCCCATTCTCTCCGCCATTAAAGTTTTATTTAAAAATTATTTAAAATAAATATGATATTGTAAAAAAAATATGAAAAAATTTGAATTTAAAAAATTTACAAAAAAAAGTGGAAGCCTTATACCATTTTCATTAGCTAAAGATCTACCATTTCGATCAAAAAGAATTTTTTTAATTTATGGAAAAAAAAATTTTACAAGGGGAGACCATGCCCACCGCAAATGCAAACAATTCTTGGTTCCAATTATGGGTAAAATGGAAGTTAAATACGAAAATGAATTTAAAAGTTTTTCAAAAATCTTAAATTACAAAAACAAAAAAGGCCTTTTGTTGAAACCAAAAACTTGGTGCAAAATAAAATTTAAGACAAATAATTGTATACTGATGGTATTTTGTGATAGGGAGTATGAATTCGAGGATTATATTGAAGATTATAAAAATTTCTTAAAGATTGTCAAAAAAAAATGAATTTATTAATTACAGGTTGCTGTGGTCATATAGGTTCTTACCTAGTAGATAATGTCCACAAAATTAAAAATATAAAAAAAACCTTTATTGTTGATAACCTTGAGTCGAACACGTTTTACTCACTTTTTAATTCTAAAAAAAAAAATAATTTAAATTTCGTTATTAAAGATTTAAAAGATCCAAATAGTCTGAAAGGTTTTAAAAAAATTGACTATGTTATTCATTTAGCTTCAATGACAAATGCAGAAAAAAGTTTTGGTAAAAAAAGTAGAATGTATGAAAATAATATTAGTTGTTTAAAAACGGTTATAAACTTTTGTAAGAAGAAAAAAGCAAAATTAATTCATATTTCATCAACAAGTGTATATGGTAAACAAGCAAAAGTAGTAGATGAAAACTGTGAAGAAAAATATTTAAAACCACAGTCACCATATGCAGATATAAAACTTATAGAGGAAAAAATGCTTAAAAAGGAAAATAAAATCTTACAATATAATACATTTCGCTTTGGTACAATTGCTGGTGTTTCAAAAGGAATAAGGTTTCATACCGCAGTTAACAAATTTTGCTTTAATGCTGCAACAAATGAGGAAATAAATATTTATAAAACAGCTTTAAATCAGTACAGACCCTATTTATCACTAAGGGATGCATTTAAAGTATTTAAATTTTCAATTGAAAAAAATTTTTTTAAAAATGATATTTACAACGCATTATCAGGCAACTTTACTGTTAATCAAATAATAGGAAAAATAAAAAAATACAAAAAAAAAATTAAGGTTAAATTTGTATCATCAGCAATAATGAATCAACTTTCTTATCATGTAAGTCAAAAAAAGTTAAATGATGAAGGGTTAATTTTAAATTCAAACATAGAAAAGGATATTAAAGAAACTATAAAACTGTTAAAAAATATTTGATGATCTGTAAAATAACAAAAAAAAAAATAAAACCATTTATGTCTTTTGGTAAAATGCCGATAGCAAATGGTTTTTTAAAAAAAAAAGATTTTAAAAAAGAATTTTTTTTTAAAATGGAAGTTGGTTTTTCAAAAGAAATTTCTTTATTTCAGCTAAATGATCATCCAAAACCAAACCTAATGTTTAATAAAAACTACCCTTTTTTTACTGGAAGCTCAAAAGGAATGATTAATCATTTTAAGGAGTATTCTAGTTGGATAAAAAAGAATTACTTAAAAAATTCAAAAAAAAATCTTATTGAAATAGGTTCTAATGACGGGACCTTTCTCAGTAATTTCAAAAATAGAAAAATAAATACCCTAGGGATTGAACCATCATCTAATGTTGCTAGGATTTCTAAAAAAAGAGGTATTAAAACAATTAATAGTTTTTTTACCTATAAAAATGCTAATAAATTAAAAAAATTTAAAAAAAATACGGATGTAATTTCTGCGGCAAATGTAATTTGTCATGTTCCTGATTTAAGTAATTTGATCAAAGGTATAGATTGTTTATTAAATCGAAATGGACTTTTTATATTTGAAGAACCTTATTTAGGGTCAATGTATGACAAAACATCTTATGATCAAATTTATGATGAACATATATTTATGTTTTCTGTCAGTTCAATTAAAAAAGTCTTTAAATTGTTTAATTTTGATTTAATTAATATTTTACCACAAAAAACACACGGTGGTTCAATGAGGTATGTTATTGGAAGATCGGGTATTCACAAAATAGACAAAAAAGTTTTGAAATTTGAAAAATTTGAAAAAAGAAAAAATATTGACTCAATTAAAGGATGTTTAAATTTTAAAAAAAAATGTGAAATTTCAAAAAAGAAGTTAAAAAAAAAAATAAAAAGCATTTTGAAAAAAGGAAAAAATATTGCTGGTTATGCAGCAACATCAAAAAGCACCACAATCTTAAATTACTGTGGGATCAATAATAGACACATCGACTTTATATGTGATACTACACCAAATAAGATTGGCACTTTTGCACCTGGAACACATATTCCTATAGTTTCAATAAATCATTTTAAAAAAAATATACCTGATAATACGTTTTTATTTGCCTGGAATCATAAAAAAGAAATATTTAAAAAAGAAAAAAAAATATTAAAAAAAACTAAGTGGTTTGCACATGTTAAATTATAGATGATTAAATTTTGGTCATATAATCGAGAGCTTAAAAAATATAAAAATATAATTAACTCAAAAATTAATAAATCACTTAATAGTGGGCAAATTTTTTTTGGTAATGAGCTGTCTAATTTTGAGAAAAAATTTACAAAAAAAAATAGATCAAAGTATGGTGTTGCAGTGGGGAGCGGTACAGATGCATTATTTATAGCTTTAAAATCTTTAGGTATCAAAAAGGGAGATGAAGTCATTACTGCTGCAAATACTGCTATACCAACTATTTCGGCAATCAAAAGCACTGGTGCATCTCCAAAATTAGTTGATATAGGAAATGATTATCTGATTGATCCACTTAAAATTGAAAAAGAAATTACAAACAAAACTAAAGTAATTATACCCGTCCATTTATATGGCCAAACATGTGAAATGGAAAAAATTATTAAAATTTCTAAAAAATATAAATTAAAAATTATCGAAGACTGTGCCCAGTCTCAAGGAGCAAANTATAAAAATAGATTTTGTGGAACCATAGGCGAATTAGGTTGTTTTTCTTTTTATCCAACTAAAATATTAGGAGCATATGGAGATGGTGGTTTTATTTTAACCAATAATTATAATTTATATAAAAAAATTAAAAGAATAAGATTTTATGGAATCGAAACTGTAGACAAAAGAAACAAATATTTGAATAAATATTATTCAAATGAGGATGGAATTAATTCTAGATTAGATGAAATTCAGGCAGGTATTTTAAATTTTAAATTATCAATAATTGAAAAATTAATTGCAAGAAGAAGACATTTGGCTAGTTTATATTTTAAGGAACTTATTTCTACAGAATTAAAACTTCCTATAATAAGAAAATATTCTGATCACGTCTTTCATTTATTCACAATCTATCACCCAAGAAGGGATGAAATAGTTAAAAAACTTAAAGAGCTCTCCATTGAAACAAAGATTATATATCCATATCCAATTCACAAAATGAATGCTTTTAAAAAAATTTTTAAAAATAATAAAAGATTAAAAAACTCAGAAGTCAAATCGAAAGGTATTTTTTGTTTGCCCATTTATCCTGAGCTTAAAGATAAAGAGGCGATAAGAGTTTGCAAAAGTATCAAAAGAATTCTAGCTAAGATTGCTTAGACAATTGATAATAACTTAAATTTTTTTTTATATCTCTCAATAAAATACCACTTTTGTCTTTCATAGATAAAATTGGTTTTTTTATATTCCAATTAATTTTTAAATCAGGATCGTTCCACCTTAAAGTTGTCTCAGACTCCTTATGTCTATAATTTGTACACCTATAGTAGAGGGTACAAGTTTTTGAAAGACAAGCAAATCCATGAGCAAAATTTTCTGGTATAAAAATTGAAAAATTCGAGTCTTCCTTAATTTTTATAGAAAAAAATTTTCCAAAAGTTTTTGAATTTTTCCTTAAATCAACAGCTACATCCAAAATTTCACCCTGAACTACAGTGATAAATTTACCTTGTGGATTTTTTCTTTGGAAATGTAACCCCCTGATAGTATTTTTTTTCGAACGAGATACACAATCAAAGATCAATTTTTTTTTTAGAATCTTTTTTTTGTAAATTTCTTTAAAGAAACCTCTGTTATCTTTATAAACTTCAGACCTCAAAATTATTAAATCTTTTATTTTAGTTTTTTCTATATGCATTAATTTATTTTATACTTTGATTTAAAAATAACCAATTAATTTAAGATATTTAAACTATTTTTATTAAAAACTATTGGCAAAGTAATCTATGGATGGAGTATTGGGACATTAACGATAATTTTTATATTTTTATTTTTAGATAGTCATAAAAGCTTGTTTTTAAAGGCTTATTTGATGTAATTAATGAATTTTGTAAATTTAAAATAAGCAATTTTTTTAAAAAATGTTATAATTTATTTTTCCATAATTATCAAAAATGACAAATAATAAAACTTATCAAGCAGACTCGATTAAAGTTCTCAAAGGCTTAGAGGCAGTTAGAAAACGTCCAGGTATGTATATTGGAGATACTGATGACGGCACTGGATTACATCACATGGTTTATGAAGTTGTTGACAACTCAATTGATGAGGCATTAGCAGGTTATTGTAAAAGTATTTTTGTTAGTATTAACAATGATGGCACAATTACAGTAAAAGATGATGGCCGTGGAATACCTGTCGATATGCACAAAGGAGAAAAAAAATCTGCAGCAGAAGTAATTATGACACAACTTCATGCTGGTGGAAAATTTGATCATGATTCCTATAAAGTTTCAGGAGGTCTTCATGGCGTTGGTGTTTCAGTTGTTAATGCTTTGTCTGAAAAATTAAAATTAGAAATTCATAGAGATGGCAAAAAACATTCTATTGAATTTAATAATGGTGAAGCAAAAGCTCCTCTTAAAGTGATTGGAAAATCAAAAGAAACAGGAACACAAATTACTTTTTTACCTTCAAAAGAAATTTTTTCTTCAATTAAGTTTAGTGGTAATATCATTACTAAAAGAATGAGAGAACTAGCATTTTTGAATAAAGGAATTAAAGTAATTTTTAGTGATTTAAGTCAAAAGAAGGAAAAAAGAGAAGAATTTAAATTTGATGGTGGGGTTCTAGAGTTTGTAGAATTTCTTGATAACAAAAGGGAAAAATTACAAAACAAGAATGGTAATGATCTTTTTAAAAAACCAATTTATATTGAAGGNAAAAATAATAATATCGAAGTTGAATGTTCTTTAAAATGGAATTCTGGTTATTCTGAAGATGTATTGCCGTATACAAATAATATTTTTCAAAAAGATGGTGGAACCCATGTGTTAGGATTTAGAAGTGCTTTGACTAGAGTCATTAATAAATATGCTAATGAAAATAATTTACTCAAAAAAAATAAATTGGCTATATCTGGGGATGACATTAAAGAAGGATTAACTTGTGTTTTATCCACAAAAATTCCGGATCCAAAGTTTTCTTCACAAACAAAGGATAAACTTGTTTCTTCAGAAGTAAGAATGATAGTTGAAACAATTGTTAATGAAAAATTATCTATATGGTTTGATCAAAACCCATCTGTATCAAAAATTATTTTAGCTAAAGTTATTCAAGCAGCTATGGCAAGAGATGTAGCACGAAAGGCAAGAGAAAATGTTAGACGAAAAGGTGCTCTTGAATTGAGTGGTTTGCCAGGAAAACTTGCTGATTGTCAAATAGGAAAACAAGAAGGCACAGAGCTATTTATTGTAGAGGGAGATTCTGCTGGAGGATCTGCTAAACAAGGAAGAAATAGATCAAATCAAGCAGTATTACCTCTAAGAGGAAAAATATTAAATACGTATGTAGAGCAAACAAATGTAAAAAAAAATAACAATGGGTCAGAGCATAGAACAAAGGCACTTTCGAAAATGATTTCTTCTAATGAAATAGTTACCTTAATTAATGCATTGGGCTTAGATCCAAAAGCACATGAAATTGATTTAAAAGATCTTAGGTATGGAAAGATTATAATCATGACAGACGCAGACGTTGATGGGTCTCATATAAGAGCACTCTTATTGACTTTTTTTAATAACCAACCATTTAATAAACTAATTGAAAATGGGCATGTCTATTTAGCTCAACCACCTCTATTTAAAATTAATAAAGGATCTAAGGGGATATACATCAAAGATGAAAAAGAATTGGAAGATTATATTGTAAATACAAATAAAGAATTTAAAAAAATTAAAAAGGGATCAAAAGAATTTTTAAAAAAAATTGATAAAGAAAAATCTCAAATGAATATTCAAAGATTCAAAGGCTTAGGAGAAATGAATCCTGAAGAGCTTTGGAGTACTACACTTGATCCAAAAACTCGAAATTTACTTCAAGTTCAATACTCTAAAGATCTAAAAAAGGATCAGGGTTTAATCCATACTTTAATGGGTAATGATGTTGCATTACGAAAAGATTTCATAATTTCTAATGCAATAAATGTTCAGAATCTTGACATTTAAAAATGAAGTTTTTTGAAACTTCTAAATACCATACTTTTAAAAAATCTACCTACATAAGTTTAAGATGGATAGGTATTTTTGGCCAATTGATAGCCGTTAATTTTGTTTACTTTTTTTTAAATTTCAAATTTGATTTTTTAAGCTCAAATTTGATAATATTTTTTGGAGTTTTAAGTAATTTATATTTGATTTTTGTCTATAAAAAAACTCAACTATCAGACAGATCAGCATTAATTTTTTTAATAATAGATATTGCACAATTAAGTTTTCTAATTTATTTAACAGGAGGCATAGCCAATCCTTTTGTAATTTTTTTATTAATACCAAGTGTTTTTTCGTCTTCAAATCTTAGTTTTAGAACTAATTTTCTTCTTGTATTTCTAACAACACTAGTAATAATTTTTCTTACATTTTTTTCTTCGGGTCTACCAGTACCTTTAGATAATCACTTTCACGTTAGTCCGTATTATTATTTTTCTATTCCAATAGCTCTTATAATTGCTCTAATTTTTTTAAATTACTTTGCAATGACTTTTGGAGTACAATCTCGTTTAAGAAAAGAAGCTTTAGCAAAAATGGAAGAAGTAATGGCAAAAGAACATGAACTTTTATCTTTGGGGGGTCAAGCTGCTGCTGCAGCGCACTCTTTAGGAACACCTCTTTCGACAATAAAAATTATAACACAAGATCTTATGAAACAATTCAAAGGCCAAAAAGATATTAATAAAGATATTGAACTGCTTTCAAGTCAAGTCGAAAGATGCAATCAAATCTTAAAACGCTTAAGCTTAAATCCTGTAGAAGAGGATGATTTTATTGATAAAGATTTGTCCATGAGAGATTATTTGAATGAAATTGTTTCTTCATTTAGAGAAATTAGTAATAAAAAATATATTTTTACATTCGATCAAGATTTTAATAATAGAAAAATAACAAAATCTATAGAAATTGTTTATGGTTTAAGAAACTTCATAGGTAATGCAAACAAGTTTTCAAAAAGTATAATTTATATAAATCTTAAAAGCGATAATGAAATGACAGAAATTACTATTGAGGATGATGGTAATGGTTACCCAAGAGATGTTTTATCTAAAATTGGAGAACCATATTTAAAGCCTAACAACCCTCAAGATAAATCCAAAACCGGTTTGGGATTAGGTCTCTTTATAGGAAAAACACTTTTAGAAAAAAATTTTGCATATATAAATTGTAAAAATTCTAAAAGTAAAAGTGGAGCCAAAGTTACAGTTAGATGGAAAAATAAAGATTTATTTAATATCTAGTACAACTTTTTTCTTGTATCAAACAAAGAACTCAATTGTGAAATCATAACATCACCTAACTCATTTACATCAGTAATTTTTATTGCCTTATCATAATATCTAGAAACATCATGACCAATACCAATTGCCAAGACTTCAATTTCAGTTTTGTTTTCTATGAATTTGACCATTTTCTTAAGATGCTTTTCTAAAAAATCGCCTGAATTAACTGAAAGTGTTGAGTCATCTACTGGTGCACCATCAGAAATTACCATCATAATTTTTCTCTCTTCTTTTCTCTTCTTTATTCTATTATAAGCCCAAGAAATAGCTTCCCCATCAATATTTTCTTTTAACAAACCCTCTTTTAACATTAACCCTAAATTATTTTTAGCTTGTCTCCAGTGCGTGTCAGCCCCTTTATAAATTATATGTCTTAAGTCATTTAATCTTCCAGGATTTTTAGGTTTTGAATTTTTATTCCAAAACTCTCTACTTTGCCCACCTTTCCAATTTTTTGTTGTAAAACCCAAAATTTCAACTTTAACAGAGCATCTTTCTAAAGTTCTAGACAATATATCTGCACATATTGCAGCTATTGTAATAGGCCTTCCTCTCATTGATCCAGAATTATCGATTAACAAAGTAACAATTGTATCTTTAAAATCTAAATCTTTTTCTTTTTTAAATGATAATGAATTATATGGGTCCATAATAATTCTTGGAAGTTTTGA
>JGI20155J14468_10001532_pt1 | contig 18001 bp, 15 predicted proteins | sample COG_05_FD_14468 | JGI IMG/M metagenome (IMG submission 14468) | reverse complement strand
GCTACCGCGAGCGCGCGGCCAAGCAAGGCGGGCTTTCGCAGCTGTCACCGTCAACCCGCTTTGATGAAAAAAGCTGGGACGGATTGCCAACCCATTGATCGGCCTTGGGTGCTCAAGATCGAAGCATGCCGGACGCTCGCGTTCAGGATCTGTATGAACTGCCGTCGAGGTTGCTAAACGTAGTCTGCTGGATCAGTGAGGGAGTCTATCGTCTTGGCGTTGCCTCGTCACTCAATGTGATTGTTAGTCGTAAGTCGTCAGTCTTTGAACACGCGTGATCCCTAACGGAAGCCGGCATAGCGCGCGCAAATGCTGGCTTTAGAGCGTGTTAACCGAGTGCTCGGCAGGCGAGGTAGTTCAATTGCCCGCTCAGGCCGCGGCGTTCGGCGGCATTGCCGCAGTGCTCTGGCATACCGCAGGTGCGCGTCGACGCCATTCTCCCTGAATTCGTGTTTTAATATTGAGCGTCGCAGTCGTTTTGAGTGACGCCCTGCTTAAATTCTCAGAAAGGTGTTCGTTTATGGTTTCAGATCGAGATTCCGCCACCGCATGTTTAATTATTATCGGCAACGAGATTCTATCCGGCCGAACGCAGGACACGAACCTTGCACATTTAAGCGGTGTCTTAAATGAGTTGGGTATTCGCATGATAGAAGCCCGCGTGATACCCGATGTAGATGAAACGATTGTTGATACGGTGAACCACTGCAGGCAACGCTTTGATTACGTCTTTACCACCGGCGGGATTGGCCCGACCCACGATGACATTACCGTCGATAGTATCGCCAAAGCCTTCGGCGTCGCCGTTTACGAGCACCCTGAGGTTGCCGCACTAATCCGAAAACGCGAGGCGCCCCCAGCGGTTATGGCGTCAAGGCTTCGAATGGCGCGAATTCCAGTGGGTGCGACCTTAATCGACAATCCGACGGGTGGTCCACCGGGGTTCCAACTCGGGAATGTCTTCGTGATGGCCGGTGTCCCCATGGTGATGCAGGCCATGGCCAGCACCTTTGATCAGGTCAGATTGCCGGGTGGTCGACCTGTTCGGTCTAGAACGGTCGGTGCCTTCCTCGGTGAGAGTCAGGTGGCGACCCAACTTGGCGAGATTCAGGAAGCCTATCCGGACATCGACCTTGGGTCCTACCCATTTTATCGCCCGAATGGGTATGGCACCAATTTGGTGATGCGCGGCACGGATGAAGCCGCATTAGAGGAGATGGTCGAACGCATTACGCAAATGATTCAAGACCAGGGCGCTGAAGCTTTCCCGGGCGGCGCGCCAGCGGCCCCAGAAAATGAAGACTGAGCCAAGATGGGCTCGCAATGGATGTTTTTTTATCAGCGGACAGGTTACCTAAGTTGGGTTTAAGCAAAACAACCAGCGTGCATAAGATAAGCGCTGGCCACTGATGCGATTGGCAAATTGTTTTTTCAAAAGCCGATACCCGGTTACAACCCATTAGCGGGCTGCGGTTAAAGACGATAGGAGTGCGAGAGATGGACGTAACGGTAATGACACAAGGACTTGCGTTTCCCGAGGGCCCTGTCGCGTTGAGTGATGGCGCCGTGCTGGTGGTTGAAATTCAGCGGGGCACGCTCACTCGGGTTGCCGAAGATGGGACGCAATCGATCGTCGCAGAACTGGGCGGTGGGCCCAATGGTGCAGCCCTTGGGCCAGATGGACATTGTTATATCTGTAACAATGGCGGTTTTGAATGGCATAAAGGTCGCGATGGTCGGGTCTTTCCAGGCGAGCAGCCTGCAAACTACACCGGCGGCAGGATTGAACGCGTTGATCTGAAGACGGGCGCGGTTGAAACCCTCTATGAGGCCTGCAACGGCGAGCGTCTAAAAGGCCCGAATGATCTGGTTTTCGATCAAACGGGTGGGTTCTGGTTCACCGATCATGGCAAGACGTCGCCCCGAACCCGAGATCGCACGGGGGTCTTTTATGCGGCAGCAGATGGCAGCCGAATTGAGGAGGTGATCTTCCCAATGGAAGCGCCGAACGGGATTGGCCTGTCGCCGGATGAAAAGACCTTGTACGTGGCAGAAACACCCACGGGCCGCCTTTGGGCCTATGCCATTGCATCGCCTGGAGCGCTGGACGTCGATATCCCGCGCCGGATGCTGGCGCAAAGACCTGATTTTCATATGTTTGACTCGCTTGCGGTCGATGCCTCGGGCAACGTTTGCGTGGCGACCCTGATCACAGGGGGTATTACATCGCATTCACCGGATGGCAGTGCGGTTGAATTTTTTGCCATGCCGGATGTTTTAACGACGAACATCGCCTTCGGTGGTGAAGACCTTCAGACTGCCTACATCACGCTGTCCTCAACCGGAAAACTCATTAAAGCGACCTGGCCAACGCCCGGTTTGCGGTTAAATTTCCAAGCCTAATTGTTGGCATAATCTCACCGAAATCTCGGGCCGGATAAAAAGTGGGTTGGTTCTGGTAAAGCTCAAAGCATTACCGAATTTTCGGGGACGCCTTTGGTTGCAAAGGCCTTCAGACCGCCTTCATCACGTGATCTTCAACCGGGAAACGGGTTAAGACCACTCGGCGAACCCGGGGTTTTCGGCTGAATTGCCAAGCCTCGTCATCGAAGGATTCACGGATTCTGTTTGGGCTCAATAAAAACGTTGCGTTGCCCTCTTTAAAGCTCTAGGATTCGCCGATTTTTCGGGGGCAGTTATGATTGTCGGTTGGAAAGAATACGTTCTGCTACCGGAGATACAGCCCGCTGCAATCCGAGCGAAGCTGGATACCGGCGCACTGACATCAAGCCTTGACGCGCGGGATATTAAAACGTTTTGGGTGGGCGGCGCGGAGCACGTTGAGTTTCGGCTGGCGCCGCCGCGGTCATCAACGCTCGAAGGTTCGTTGTGTCGAGTCCCGGTTATCGATCGGCGCGTTGTGCGCAATTCCGGTGGGCACGAAGAAAGTCGAATTATAATTTTGTCCACAATTGTGCTGGCCGAGCAAACAATCCAAACAGAGTTCAGCTTGACCCGCAGAGACCCGATGAATTTTCGAGTGTTAATCGGTCGCCGAAGTCTGGCGGCGCTAAATGTTGCCGTNAGTTCTACCGAGCATTCGGTNCTGAGTGANACGNCGTTGGATGTCAATCCTTAACCTATCTGAGAGAGAACTCCATTGAAAATTGCGCTGCTTTCCAGAAATCGGAATCTGTATTCGACCCGACGTCTCATTGAGGCGGCCGAGGCGCGAGGCCACGAAGTTAAAGTCCTCGATGTGCTTCGTTGTTATATGAACATCACCTCCCATCGGCCGTCGATTCACTACAAGGGTGAAGAGCTGACTGGTTTTGATGCAGTCATACCGCGAATCGGTGCTTCGGTGACGTTCTACGGCACCGCCGTGTCAAGGCAGTTTGAAATGATGGGGGTGTTCCCTTTGAACGAATCGGTGGCGATCAGTCGCTCCCGTGACAAACTGCGCTCGATGCAGCTGTTATCGCGCCGTGGTATTGGTTTGCCGGTAACGGGGTTTGCCAATAAGCCCGATGATATTGCGGATTTAATCAAGATGGTGGGCGGCGCACCGCTCGTCATTAAGCTGTTACAAGGCACGCAAGGCATTGGCGTGGTGCTTGCTGAAACACCCAAGGCCGCCGAGAGCGTGATCCAATCATTCTTTGGTTTAAACGTATCGGTTTTAGTTCAGGAATATATCGGCGAGGCTGGGGGCGCTGATATCCGTTGTTTTGTAATTGGCGACAAGGTCGTTGCGGCCATGAAGCGTCAGGCGAAAGAGGGTGAGTTTCGCTCGAACATTCATCGTGGGGGCACCGCCAGTTTGATCCGCATTACGCCTGAGGAGCGGTCTACGGCGGTTCGAGCCGCAAAAACCATGGGGCTCAACGTATGCGGGGTCGACATTCTTCGATCGAATCATGGGCCAGTGGTCATGGAGGTTAATTCTTCCCCCGGGCTTGAATCCATTGAAATGGCGACCAACAAAGATGTTGCCAACATGATNATTACCTTTCTTGAGCAGAAGGCAAAGAAGGGCGACACCAAAACCCGAGGGCGGGGCTAGGAACAGATGGCTGGATGACTTGATAAGAGGCCTTGAGACAGAAAGCTAAGCTGCGGTTGTTGATGGTACAGGCGTTGCCGAATCCAGGGGCGCTGCGAGAACCTCGTCAAAGACCTCGTCAAAGACCTCGGCCAGGACGTCGTCAGCGGCGTCATCGAGGACCTCGTCAAGGTCCTCATCCGTGCTGAGGAGAATGACTTCTTGGGTGGTAACGGGCACGTCCTGATACGGTGTGAAATGGGCTTGGGTCGCGGGAATAGCTTGTGATCGGATAAAGGTCCAGGCTGAGAAGGGCGCAAGAATCAGGGTCGTTATGAAATACAGGCCAAGGTTCGATAGGGCAAGGGTTGCTGAAATGAGTACCGGCCCGATCACCGCGCCGATGCTATAGGTCAGCAAAATAACGCTGCCGGTCTCGATCGGTGACAGGGTGGAGTTGTCATTGGCATGGGCCAAGCTGATGGAATACAACGGGAAGGTGGCGCCGCCAAAGAGAAACATGACGATGAAGAAGGCGGAGGGGCTTTCAAGGCCCAAGACGATCGTCGACAGGGTGACAAGGCTCGCAGCACCGCTCAGAGCGGAGATCACCAACCGACGATCTACTAGGTCTGAAAACCGCCCGATCGGGAGCTGCAATAGCGCGCCGCCCATGAGGGTGACGGCCATAAAGATACTGATTTGGTTGGCCTCAAAATGAAGGGCCTTGGCGATGATTGGACCAAGCGCCCAAAAGCCGGAGGTGACGAGCCCGCACACCAACGCGCCATAGATGGCGATTCGAGAGTCGTTATAGACCTTCCTGAACTTGAAGGTGACGGGGTGTAGGGGTTGGGGCGAGGCGGAATTGGTTAAGCCAACCGGCAAGGTGCTGAGTAAAAACAAGATCGCCGCGACCATCACCAATTGGGTCAGCGGCAATTCAAGGGTAATGAACATTTGGCCGGCACTGATCGCGAGCAAGGTGATAACGGAGTAAATCGATAAAACAAGGCCTCGGTTCTCTGGGGTTGCAGATTCGCTCAGCCAGGATTCGATGATCATATAGAGACCGGAAAAGCTTGCGCCCGATAGCGCTCTTGCGAGGAGCCAAAAGAGTAATGTTTGGCTAATGCCCAGCATGAGCAGGGCGACCGTCGCTAAGGAGATGAGAACGAGAAAAACCCGGATATGACCGACCTTTTGAATCAGTCTTGGAATGAAGAGGCAGCCGGCAATGAATCCTGCGTAGTAGGCTGAACCGGTATAGCCAATTTCCAACTCGGAAAAGGCCAGTTCCAATCCGAGTAATGGACCCAGGATCATTTGTAGCCCGTGACCGGTTAGCAAAATAGACGTGCTGAGCAACAGCGCAAAAATGGACGATAGGATGCGGGTCATAGGAGTCCAAACGGCGTTGATAAGGGCTAAAAAATCGCGCGAATGTTAGGGCTAAATAAAGGGGAATGCTATGGCTTATCGAATTATTTTAAGATCGGTTTTAGGAGGTCGTGTATGAGCGAAAGTGTCGTGTTTGCCCGAACTTTGTCAGAGGGTTCAAAGCACACTCATTTTAAAGATTTGCCGGTCGCAGAGCCTGCGTGGATTCACTTTGACGCGCTCCAAATCGGTGTTGAGGCGGACCTGCTTGGCCTCGGGGTTACGGCGCCTGTGGTCGAGCGATTATTGGCCAGCGAGACCCGCCCTCGGTTGAGTCAAATGGACGATGGCCTACTGCTTATCTTGCGAGGGATTAATTTGAACTTGGATCAAGATCCAGTGGATATGATCTCGCTCAGGATTTGGGTTCAGGGCCAATTGATTATTACGGTCAGACGACAGCCCTTGGCATCCATCCAGGAAGTTCGTCGGCAAGTTGAAGCAGGGGATGGTCCTAAAACGGTCCAAGGGATTTTAATTCATATCCTTGCGGCACTGGCTGATCGCGTCTCGCGTTATATTGATGGGCTGACCGAACGGGTTGATGCGCTCGAGGACGCGCTGGAAACATCGGTTGACCTGTTCGCGCTTGAGATATCTGATTTACGGCGGCAAATTGCCTCGCTAAGGCGGTTTATTGCACCCCAGCGCGATGCGCTGTTTGAGTTGTCGAGCGGTAAGACGCAACTGCTGACCGGGGCAGAAACCGACCTGGTGCGGGATCAGGCAGATCGCTTTACGCGGTATGTCGAAGATTTAGAGCTGATTCGGGAGCGCGCAAGCTTTGTTCAAGAGGCTTTGAATCATCGGTTACAAGACGCGCAAAATAAGCGCGGTTACCTGCTTTCCTTGGTGGCCGGATTGTTTCTACCCGCGACCCTTATCACGGGCATATTCGGCATGAATGTGGGCGGTTTGCCCGGTGTAGACAGCCCTGCAGGTTTTTTTTGGGTTGTCGGCTCAATGTTCGGACTCAGTCTGTCCATCTTACTTTGGTTTCAAATGCGACGTTGGTGGTAGCGAGGAGGCTAAAAAATGCCCAGTCTGGATCAAGTATTGTTTCAATTTTCGGGTCAGGACGTCACCCTGAATCAACTGCTGGTGTTACCCATCGCGTTGTTATTGGGCTACTTTCTGCTGAATTTTTTGGCGCTTTTGGTTTTAAGAAGTATGACCAAACGCGGCACAAACCCTGATTTGGTTCAGGTCACCCGGCGTCTGCTGAACATCGCTGTGCTTTTGGTGATTACCCTGATTGCGTTACAAATTTTAAAAGTGCCGTTAACCGCTTTTGCTTTTATCTCGGGTGCGGTGGCGATTGGCGTTGGATTTGGTGCGCAAAATATTATTAATAACTTTATCAGTGGTTGGATTGTGATTTGGGAGCGGCCCATCCGAATTAATGATTTTATTGAGGTGTCGGGCGTGCAAGGGTCGGTTCAGGAGATCAATACGCGCTCGACCCGCCTTAAACGTCCGGACGGCGTCCATTTGCTGATTCCCAATGCCAAACTCTTAGAAGAAATTGTGGTGAATTGGACCCTTGTGGATCGTTTACTGCGATGTATCGTTCGCATTGGTGTGGCTTATGGCTCAGATGTCGCTGAGGTGAAGTCATTACTGGAGAGGCTCATGCGGGCGCAGTCCGATATTCTCGTCGAGCCTGCGCCCGAGGTCGTTTTCGAGGATTTCGGGGACAGTGCGCTGATCTTTGAGGCTTATTTTTGGGTTCAGTTATCGGACACGGTGAGTGCAAGAACCGTGCGGAGTGATCTGCGGATGGCAATGGATGCGGCATTTCGTGAAGCAGGGATTAGTATTGCCTACCCTCAGAGAGATGTGCACTTAGCAGGTACCTTGACCGTAACGCCTGGGCGTCCTTCGCCTTTGGCTTGATGCTACCGCGGGTTGTTGACGCGCTAGGCGTTGGTAGGGGCTTGGTCATAGCTGCCGTGCTCGCGCGGCATATCGCTTGCTAGTACGACGCGCTCGGTAAGCCTAACCGCGCAGCTTGCTCGGCCGGCGCATTGAGATCGCGTAATGCGTCTTCAAGCAGTGCAATCATTTGATGCTCAAGCTTGGACCCGATGAGATTGTGTTCCTCATGGGGATCCTCCTGGAGATCAAACAAATAGTGATCATCAAGACTTGCGTCCATCGACCAAAAGGGCAGCATATCGCCTGGCTCGAAGGGTTGCCTTAAGACTGGAACCGAAGACCCCGGCATGAAATCAATATAGGCGCGCGCATCGGGATTGGGTAATCGTAACCCGGGGTAATAGGGGACCGGCATGGTTGACCACCGGTTGGACCACATGGACAGGGGGTAGTTGTCGTTTGTTGGTCCTCGGGCATATTTATAACGGCCATCCTGAATTTGAACCCAGTTGCCAAATATCCCGCCAACAGCCCAATCTCGCGCTGGTGTTTTTAATCCAAGAATATCGGGCAGGAGCGATCGATCGACCATGGGTCACGTGATCAACGTTAAGGTCGAAGAGGTCGGTCAGCGTCGCATGCAGATCGACATTGGTGCTCAAGCTTGAAATAACGTTGGGCGCTGCCTCTGGATGATAAATCAGCAACGGTGTGTGCCCAATGGGTTCATATTGCATAACTCGGGGCTTGCCAAAAATATCTTTTTCACCGAGGTAGTGCCCATGATCTGTGCATAAGATCACCATGGTGTCGTCCCAGAACCCACCGTTATCCAGCGCGTCTAATACCTTTCCCAGCCAGTGATCGATCATTGACAGCTTGGCGCCATAGTTCTGGCGGATATGATGGGCTTGTCGCTCGGTGATGACGCCGTTTTTCAGGGTATCGGTTGAGTAGGGCGGCCAGATAATGCGCTCGCCCGTCCAATCACGATCGTACAGGCTTGCCCAAGGCTCAGGTGTGTCGAAAGGTTCATGGGGATCAAATTCGTCGACGAACAAAAAAAAGGATTCATGTTCTTGGCCGTGATCTTTCAACCAGTCGGCGGTTGCTTGCATGGTTTTTGGGCCTGGATAATCCGCTTCCGCCTTAAAGAACGTCCTCGAAAAATCATAGGCGGACGCTTTGCCTGGATATTTGGTACCGGCAGGCATCGCCGGTGCGCCTTGCCAGGATGGATCCGGTCGGGTTTTCCAAGGATCGCTCTCGTGACCTCGAAGATAATCCCAGGCGAAAAAATCGGTGTGGTAGTTCTCGCCGCCCGTTTCAAACAGGTGGGGATGATCGGTAATGAGTTTGGTGATCACCCCTTGTCGTTTCAACTCATAGGTAACGGGGCGCTCCCATAGCTCGACCGAGCCCCAGGGCTTCCATAGAAAATCCAGCGCGCCGCACAGAATATCGTGCCGCGCTGGCATACAGGGCAGGGACCCCGTGTAGTGGTTGGTAAAACGTTGGGACCGCGCCGCAAGACGATCAATATTGGGGGTGCTGAATTCAGTACCGCCATAGCAGCCCAGCATGTGCCGGTTCAGACTGTCGAGCAATAAAACGATGGCGCGTTTGGGTTTTGACATAGTGAACTCGTTGGATCGAAGCCTCGGAACTTTAGCGTGATCGAATACCCAACTCAACACGCCTGCATGCCAACGTTGACCAACGGATCTGTCGGCTAGCTTTACGTTGTCGGAGGTGGGTCAAAGCCAGCTTGAGGCGTTCCTCTACAGATCGAGGAGCGCCTGCACGCGTTTTCCAAACTCGCTTTTTGAAAAAGGCTTGGCCAAGAAATCGGTTTTCGGGTGCGTAAGGTCCTCATTTGATAGGGCCCCGTGTTTGTAACCGGAGATAAACAAGCAAGCAATCTCCGGCCGTTTCGATCGAATGCCCCGGACCAAGTCAGGCCCGGTTTTACCACTGGCGAGCATGACATCCGAGACAATGATGTCGAAGTCATAGTTTGGGAGCTTCAAGACTTCTTGCTCGGCGCTGCAGCTGGTCACATCCATGCCCAAGCTGCCGAGGAACAATTCAACCAAATCTCGAACGCCTGGGTCGTCTTCGATCAAGAGTGCTTGTTTGATTGCCCGCTCGATTACGACATCAGCAGCCTGGGTATGGATCGGTTGCATCTCGCCCGGCAGAGAAATGATCAGAGCGCGCTTGCTACCCTCGATTTCCACGGATGGGATTGCCCGGTATTCAGCGCCCAGGGCGGTGAGCGCGTCGAATTGCGCCAAAAATTGGGTCTCAAGATCGTCGATGACGCCTGCGTCGTTTTGAGGGGTTTGCAGCGGCTGGGCATCAACTTCGTCAAGTTTGAAGATTATCGTCAAGAAGTTGTAAGCACTGCTGAACTCGATTTGAATTGGCCCAGACGCCGCTGAGAGCTGAGTCAATGTTCGGATCGTCGCCAAAAGCGCATGATCAAAGTTTGCGGGGCGTCCAAAACATTCAAAGTCGGCAAGATCCGCTTGCCGATGAAGGGTTAATCGATCGCCGGCGATCAATCGCAATAGCGGGTCGAGCGTGTTGACGTGTTTCATTGGATTGAAGTGCGTTGCGCGGTCATCATCGAGGTAGCCCAATAGGGTGAGGGCTTCGAGGAGATCGATCGCTTTGCGAGAATACCGCGACAATTGATTGATTGAAGCGCTTTGGTTTGCACTTGGATTCGAGTGCATTAACTCAGTGTGACCTGAGATAACGCCAAAAACGTTTCGAAATTCGTGGGCAATGTCCCGAACCGAGGTGAAAACATCCCTCGGCGCAGGATTGGCCTCGACCTGCAGGGTTGTCATGGTAGAAAAGGTGAGGACCAAGACACGCTGCTGCGTTTTGGCCAGCTTTTTGTAGCGGCTCATTAAATGAAATGGCTTCAGAGTCCCTTGGATCGTTGTGGTGACATTGCCCTGCCAGCCCGCATCAGATGACAGGCGGGTTGGGTTGATCGCGGTGTTATCGGGTGCGTTTTCAACCAGCAAAAACCGATTACAAATCTCTGAGAGCGAAGCGTCTTGAAGGTCTTGGTGCTCAGTTATGAAGGCGGTCGTAAACCCGGCACTCGACCACAGGTAATTGAGGGCTTGATCAAAGACAAGGACCTGACTTTGCGCGCTGACAAGCGCCGTAAGGTCCTCGCCCAACTCAGGGTTGGCTTCCTTGGCCTGCGGGTGCGTCTCCGGCTCAGGTTGCCGCGTCACGGTAAATTGGCGCTGTTCCGAGGTGTCTGAGGCGGTCTCAGTCAGGCTCGCCCAAACCCATCCTTCAATGGCATGTTGGAGGCGAATCAAAATCACCTGGGGGGTTGTCTCGGCTGCTGAGTAAGAGAGCAAGCTCGCGAGCGCTGTTAGATCCCCTGGGTGGACGAGTTCTTCGAGTAGGTGGCCAATCAGGTCCGCTTTTGGCCACGCCATGATGGCATCGATTGAAGGATGTAAGTCGACAACTTGATGATGGCGGTTAACGATCAGGCTCGCTGACGCCGCGTCATCTTGATCGCTGATGTCACCAATGAAGCCTGTGTCTTGAGTCATGAAATGGACCTTGGTCTATGGATCCTTTAAGCGCCCTGTATTGGCTTAACGTTAAGTTAACGATGGCGCTAACTCGTAATGCTCTTCCGCAAGTGGCCCATGCTGAGCATTAGAATAATATAGACAGTCGCAGCAAAGGCATAGGGTAAAACCGGATTGATTTGATAGAGTAAACCGCCAAAGATCGGACCCACCGTGAAACCAAGCGGGCCGCAACTCGATGCGATACCGGCAACTGAGCCTTGTTCCTCTGTTGAAACCGCAAGGGACGCGCCCGCCATGAAGGCCGGCCCGGCAATGCCCATGGCGAAGCCTTGGAGCCCCATGGCGAGGGTGAGCATTAATTGGGTCTGAAACAAGGCCATGATGGTGAATGAAATAATGAGCAGCGGAATGGCGACGCGCAGCAGATCAAAGGGTGCCAGCTTTAAGCGTTGTACCACAATACCTTGGGCAAATAGGGAAGCGCCGGCGGAGAGCATCATGGCCAAGCCAAGGACCTGGGCTGTTTCTTTCGCTGAGAGGCCAAGGGCATCTTGAAAACGGAAGCCCATCGTTTGTTGCACCAAGGCAAAACCCATAAACATCAAAACGCCGACGATAATAAACGGGAGGATCCTGGGGTCTGTGTACTTTAATACAGGTCCTTTAACCGTGCGTTTAATTTTGGCTTTCGGAGATTGGGGTAGAAATCGCCAGACAAAGAGACCGTTTAAAAATGCGAGAACGGCAATCAGCCACAAGGGCAAGAGCAGCGAAAAGACCGCAAGCCCGCTCAGTGCGGGACCCAAAATCGAGCCCAGATTGTTGGCAGCGCCCGAGGCGCCCATCCCTTTGGTTCGATTCTCAACCGTTGTGATATCGGCCATGTAGGCGGTGGCGGCAGGCATGGCGGCTGACATCACCGAGGCATGACACAATCGTGCCACAATGAGCGCCGCAAAGAGCGTCGATCCGGTGAGGGCGCCGGTTAAGCCCAAATTAAGAACGGAATTAAACAAGATCGTGCCAGCGCTGAAGCCAAACAAACCAATCAGCATCACCCGTTTTCGGCCAAGTGAGTCACTTAAGCGTCCCCAAATGGGTGAGGCCAAAAAGACCGCAAGGGATGACGCACCGATAATGCTGGTGATTTGAAATTCACTCAGTCCCATTTCTCGGCCAATGGGGGCGAGTAGCGGAAACAACACCGAAAACCCCATGCCAACGATCACAAGACTCGTTAACAGGACGCGGCGCGCGTAGGTTAACGCTTGATCATCCATGGTGTTGTCTGCTTCTTGAAGGTCAGTGTTATGATTCATGTGCCGTTGGGGCTGCCGGGATTTAACCGCCGCCAGTATAGTGTAACCAATCGGAAAATGTGGATCTGTTCCATCGAGCAATCTAAATACCATTCGCCGCGCTGCGCTCGAATCCTTTAGCGCTGCGGCATCAGGTCGTTTTAAGTCCGGTTACGGACAAGGTGAGTGAGGTAACGATGAGTAGAAATGAAAAATCCCGCCGAGGATTTGACCCGCTGGTGTATCGATTTCAGGATGAAGCGCCTGAGCCGGGTAAAGTGACCCAGGTCGCAGACGGGGTGTTTTGGGCGCGACTGCCACTTTGGGGGCGGTTGAATCACATTAATGTCTGGTTGCTGAAGGATTACGATGGTTGGACGGTGGTTGATACCGGGATTCATACCGATGAGGTCAAGGCGATCTGGGAGACTTTGTTTGTAGAAGTGTTAGGGGGGCAGCCGATTACGCGGGTGATCGCCACGCATTTGCACACAGACCATACTGGGAACGCGGGTTGGTTGGCTCAAAAGTTTGATTGCCCCCTGTGGATGAGTCGCAGTGATTTTTATATGTGCAAGGTGATGGCGTTTGATCAACCTAAAGATGTGCCCGAGGATGCGATCCGGTTTTATCAACGTGCTGGATTTGATGAGCGCCGTCTCAATCGCTACCGGGAGCGGTTTGGCCAATTTGGCGCCAGCATTTCTGCCTTGCCGGCAGGATACCAGCGGATACAAGATGGTCAGTATATCGACATCAATGGCCGGGAATGGCGCGCGCTGATTGGTAAGGGGCATGCACCCGAGCATGTTTGCCTTCATTGCCCTGAATTGAAATTGTTGATTGCGGGGGATCAAATCCTGCCGAGAATCACCCCAAATGTGAGCGTGCAGCCTTCAGAGCCGGATGCCAATCCACTTCGAGAATGGATCCAATCCTGCATTCATTTTAGAGAAGTTCTGCCGCCCAATTTGATGGTTTTGCCGGCACATCAGGAGCTTTTTGAAGGGGTCCATGAGCGTTTGACGGCCTTGGTTGATTGGCATGAGGTGGCGCTTGAGAATCTGTATGACTTATGCCAGGCGCCGAAGCGCGCAGTGGATGTGTTCCCGGCAATCTTTAAAAGCACCATTACGGACATGAGTTTTTTCCCGGCAACGGGTGAGGCCATCGCGCATCTGCACTGCGCTCGAGAGCGCCGCATGTTGGTTGCAGAACCGGACGATGCAGGTGTGCTCTGGTGGCGTCAAGCCTAATGATTTTGAACGGGAGCCTGATATCGGTCGGTTTGCCTTGGACGGGATCATATAAGAGGCGCGTATGAGTCGTCGGCCTCGGTGGTGGGCCATTGGTCGCATCCTTGTTCTTGCGCTGATCCTGCACGGCGTTTTTCTGGGCTATCCGTTTGTTCGACTTGGTCAATGGCTTGGGCTTGAAGGGCCGGTTTGGCTGCTGCTCGCTGCGCTCATCTTTTTCAGTCAATTGATCTGCCGGTGGCCGTTGCGACAGGTCGCACACCCAGCTGCACGGTTTTTAAAACAGATCCTAGAGCTCTTCTTGGCCCTGAGTCCGCTCGTTTTGGTGCTGGTGGTTTCGGCTGAGGTCGGGCTGTATTTTGAGTTAGCGACGCCGCAACGCTTGGCCGTCGGTATCCTTTCGATCGTGCTGGTTGCCTTGCCTTATGGTCTTTACCGAGGCTCGCGGCCGATCGTACAGTCGCTAAACCTCGTGGATGATCGGCTGAAGCGCGATCTGCACCTTGTCCAAATCACTGATGTTCATATCGGATCGCGCAGCCCTAGATTTTTGAAGCAGGTTTTGCGAATCGTTGCGCAACTGCAACCGGATGCGTTGTGCATTACCGGAGATTTTATCGATCAAACTGGGGTTCCCCCTGATGCCCTTGCGCCTTTGGCCACACTCGGGTTGCCGGTCTTTTTTGTCACGGGCAACCATGAGCGATATGAGGACACAGAAGACATTATCGTCCGCCTACAAAACGCTGGTGTTAGGGTGTTGCGCAATCAGAGTGTTCGATTACGAGGGGACGTTATGATTCACGGCGTTGAGGACGCGGACAGCGACACACAATTGGCGCAGGTGCTCCCGACGCTGACGGTGAAGGATACGGATTTAAATCTATTGCTTTACCATCGACCCGCTGGGTTGGAGGCGGCGGCTGATGCGGGGATGCAACTGACGTTAAGTGGTCACACTCATAATGGGCAGATCATGCCCTTTAATTTACTGGTTCGGCGGGTGTTTCCCAAAATTAAAGGTCTCTATCAAACCGGATCCTGCTGGCACTATGTCTCGCAGGGCACCGGCACTTGGGGTCCGGTGTTCCGTATGGGCTCGGTTGGCGAGGTCACCTCTATCGTGATGACGCCGACGGTATCCTCGTCAATCTGACCAGAGCAAACAGCCCCAGCCGGTTTTTTTGTCCTTTGAGTTCTTATTACTTTGGTGAATGGTCTGTGCTAGAAGGTTGCGATTGCCAGCCCGAAGCCGTTGAAAGCCCACGTCGACTGGTCGATACTAAGGCAGTCCTAGGCGTGTGGCAAAGCCTCGTCTAAGGCGGGCATGCGGCTCGCGATGAGCGCGCGACCCCGATGCAGCGACCAAAATCGTTAACGCGAGCGCGCTTTAAGTGAGATGGTTTGAAAACGAGATGGTTTGAAAGTAAGNGCCCGTAATTCGGATTAAGCAGACAGTTTAGGAGTAAAGATGAGCTTAGAGACGTTTAGAGCAGAAACAAGAAGTTGGTTGGAAGCCAATTGTCCGGCCAGTATGAGAACGCCCATGGCGGCGGATGAATATCCTGGCGGCGGTCGCCGTGCGCAATATAAAAATCCTGAGACCCAAGATTGGATGGCCCTGTGTGCGAGTAAGGGATTTACGGCTCCAACCTGGCCAACTGAATATGGTGGTGGGGGCTTAAACGTTGATGAAGCGCAAATTTTGCGTCAAGAGATGGCGCGCATCAAGGCCAGGCCGCCTTTGGTCGGGATGGGCCTTTCCATGATTGGGCCCGCTTTAGTTGAATTTGGTACGGATGAGCAAAAGAGCGAGCATCTGCCTAAGATCGCATCCGGCGAGATTTGGTGGTGTCAGGGCTATAGTGAGCCCGGTTCCGGCTCAGACCTTGCCAGCCTGCAGACCCGTGCAGTGCCTGATGGCGATGAGTATGTGATTAATGGACAGAAAGTTTGGACCTCCGGGGCAGACAAAGCGGACTGGATTTTTTGTTTGGTTCGAACGGACCCCAATGCGCCCAAGCACAATGGCATTACCTTTATCTTGTTCGATATGGCCCAAGCCGGCGTGACGGTCAAGCCTATTAAATTGATTAGCGGATTGTCCCCCTTTTGTGAAACCTTCTTTGAGGATGCAAGAGCCTTGAAAAAGAATGTGGTGGGGCGGGTGAATGAGGGTTGGACGGTTGCAAAACGGTTGTTGCAATACGAACGCACCATGATTGGCGGCGGCGATGGCGGCAGTACTCGGCCGAAGATCGCAGACATTGCAAAGTCTTACCTAGGGGAGTCGAAGGGCAAGCTCGCCGATATCGCGTTGCGGCAAGAGATTACCCAGCACGCGATGGATGATCGTGCCTTTGGTTTGACCGTGCGGCGAACCTTGGAGGAATCAAAGTCGACCAAGGCGCCGAGCTTTGTCTCCTCTATGTTCAAGCTTTATGGTACCGAGCAAAACATGAAGCGCTCTGAGCTGTTGCTTAAGGCGATGGGCTCGCAAATGCTGGGTTGGGAAGGCGCAGGCTTTGACGCCGAGGAGCTTGATAGCACCCGGGCTTGGCTCAGAACCAAGGCGAATTCAATTGAAGGGGGCACCTCGGAAGTGCAGCTCAATATTATCGCAAAACGAGTGCTCAGCCTGCCGGACTGACTGCGCCAAAAACAAGATTGATCTCAGTGGCCTCCGGATTCACGGGCTGCGCCGTGGTATTTTTTTAATCGGTTATGATTTGCCTGGTTTTGGCGAAAGGATGGTTACATGTCTAGTTTGAGAGCGTCCCCGACATCGCACTCCTATTTCTCTCAGGGTTTGAGACTCCATTATCTGGACTGGGGTAACCCCGAGGCGCCGCCTTTGCTGCTGGTTCATGGTAATCGAGATCACTGCCATAACTGGGATTGGGTGGCCCAAGAGCTGCGGGATGAATACCATATTTTGGCGCCTGATTTTCGGGGCCATGGCGACTCGGAACACATCAAAGGGGGTAACTATAGCCATACTGGCTATTTGTATGACCTTGCTCAGCTCATCCATCAACAAAACCTAGCCCCGCTGAAGGTTATTGCACACAGCTTGGGTGGCAGTGTTGCGCTTCGATATGCGGGCACCTATCCCGAAAATATTGACAAGATGGTGGTGATCGAAGGCACTGGTGGCCCGAGTTGGCTGTATCAGGAAGTCCCGGTGCACGAGCGCATTCAGTCCTTCGTTGACAGTACGCGGGGCAGCGCGGGCCGAACGCCGCGGCGGTATGCCACCTTAGAAGAAGCCTTTGAGCGGATGCGCACGGAAAATAAGCATTTGAGCGAAGCCCAAGCGCGCCACTTAACAGTGCATGGTAGTAACCAAAACGAAGACGGCACCTATTCCTGGAAGTTTGATAACCAAACCCATGTCATGGCGCCCTTTGATTTGACNCTTGCGCAGACGCAGCAACTCTGGTCGAGAATCAATGCACCTTTGTTATTAATCAGCGGCAGCGAAAGCGAGTTTGGTCGTCATCAACCGGGTGACCCGGCGGAACACTTTAACAATGCGCGTTCTGTTCGGTTTGATCACGCGGGTCATTGGGTGCAGCATGATCAGCTCGACCGCTTTGTGGGGGAGGTTCGCGGATTCTTTAAAGGCGCCTAAGACGAGGCGGCCCGTTACTGCAGACCCTTGGCTTTGATCTGTTGGATCAAAATATCGCGGACTAAAATACCGGTATCGACGGCGGTGATGGCATCGCCAAAGGCCAGGGTCGCGTGGGATGCGATAAACGAATTGGTTGCGAGCTGATAACGTCGTTCTGGATCAATTGCGTTGGCTGCGTGATGCAGGGTGGGCTCTTGGCTGAGCAGTATCAACAAGTCAGCGCCGCTTAGGGTGAGCTTAACCAGGGTATTACCAAAGGGCTCAAGGTTCCAAATCATTCTCGCTGTGACATCACCCTCTGAGAGGACATCGCGAATACCGGTCCGATTGTAATAGCCCAGGTCGGCCCCGATAGCCTCGGCCAAGATGTCTTCAAGAATCGGTTGAAGCGCTATTTTGCTATAGTTTTTGCGAATGACAGCGATCTTGATATCGACTTGATCTTCAACCTTTGCTTCATAGGATGAAACCAGCGCTTGCGTTGCGGGATCCCCATCGGGCAGCTCGTTCGCGGCAATCAAATCGCCTTGAATATCGAGGGACCCCTGCCCCGCGTCGGGCACCTTGATCTTGATCAGCCCTAAATGACTGCCGTAGTGGTTGGCTTGGGCGACGAGGGTTTTACCAACCCGCACTGGATGCTGCACCAAGGTGTGCGAATGTCCGCCAATGATGAGATCAAGATCCTGGAACTGTTCTGCCAATACCAATTCTGCTTCATGTCCAATGTGGGAGAGTAGAATCAAAACATCGGTTTTGGGCCTGAGCATGGGCACGAGTTCGGAAAGTCGATCGGCGGGATTTAAAAAGGTTAACCCTTCGTTGCCGGTCGGTGAAAACAAGGTGGGGGCTGTCTCGGTGATCAAGCC
>JGI20155J14468_10001530_pt1 | contig 18015 bp, 10 predicted proteins | sample COG_05_FD_14468 | JGI IMG/M metagenome (IMG submission 14468) | reverse complement strand
GGTGGGAGCTTATTTTCAGTCGGCTCTGCTGCGGGCGTAGGTTTGATGGGTGTTTCGCACTCGTACACCTTTTTATCTCATCTCAGATGGACTCCAATCGTGCTGGTTGGATACTTTGCGTCTATTTTAACCCACTTTATGGTAAATGGAATGTAGAGATTGTAATCTATTAATACTAATACTATAAATACGCTTTTCAATATACGGAAGATGTCTTGTGTTTGCCTTCGAAATCCCTGCTCCTCGAAAAATAGGGGATTATTGTAAACTTTATCCTCACACGCGGGCATGAACACCACCGGAGTAAATCAGTATAATTCCAAGTTCGTTGCGCGCAGTTTGGCGAAGAAATTATACCAACGCTCTACTCGTCACTGTGTCTCGATTCAGCGTTCTTCACGGTCGAAGATGGTAAGCGAGGAAGAAGTAAATTACGAAATAGGGCAGCGCATAGAAACACAAGAAGATGCTGCGGTTTTTATAAAGGCAGAAACGGAAAAGGGAACAATCTTGAGCGAGCGTGGGTACGGTGCGTGCAAACCGCCATTCTCGTACTGGCCGTACTTTTTGCGGTGTGCAAATCGGCCGTTTGATGCTACGAACGATAGAGAAGGATACATTAATCTCGCAGTTGCTCAAAATTTCCTCGCCAAACAAGACGTGCAGGACAAAGTGAAAGAGATATGTAAGAATAACGAAAACGATGCTTTGATATTTGGCCTCGAGGCGGCTGGTTATGACAATATGAAGGGAATCGAAAGATTGAGGAAAGCGTTCAGAAATCACGCTAATAGAATAATTTCTCCCAACTTCGCGTGGCACGAGGACGACGTGTGCGTATCCTCGGGCGTCGGCGCTTGCATTGACAACCTAGTCTTTGCGATTGCAGACTCGAATGATTTCATTCTTATTCCAGCACCTTATTATCCAGCATTCACAAACGATTTAGGAGTTCGCTGTAGAGTACGAGCCGTGCCTGTATATAATTCGAGCGGAGATGTGACAGTGCTACCCTCGCTCGAAGATTTCAAACGTGCCGAAGAAAACGCCGTCGGCGAAGGCGAAGGAATGTGTCGGGCGTTACTCTTAACAAACCCGAACAACCCTTTAGGAATTATATATGAGCCAGGAGATTACAGAAGGTGTGTTGATTGGGCACTGGAGAGACAAATTCACTGTATTTCGGATGAGGTATACGCCGGAAGCATTTACGATAGCGAAATGAACGCGAAGACGCGCGGCTTTATCAGCGCTGCGGAGCTGGTCGAAGAGCACACTCCCTACGGCCCGCATATACTCACCGGGCTCTCGAAGGACTTTTGTGCATCAGGTTACAGAGTAGGAGCTATATTAACAAAATCAAAACCTGTGCAAACTGCACTATCGAACGTTTCTTACTTTTGTGCCGTTCCGGGACCGTTTCAACACGTGATTGCGGCAATGCTTGAAGATGAAGTTTGGGTCGATGAGCTTTTCTCAATGAATAGAACGCGTTTGAAGCAATCGCGAGATGTGCTCGTCGCGTCGTTAAATGAAAAAAAGATACCTCACATCGTTCCAAACGCAGGCTTATTCATTTGGATTGATTTATCCAACGAGTTGAAAGAGCAAACATTCGAAGAAGAAAAGAAACTATGGAAAATTTTATTCGAAGAGACGCATCTCATGCTCACTCCAGGTAAAGACGCAAAGAACAAGAAACCGGGGACTTTCCGTGCATGTTTTGCAGCGACGCCGTTTGAGTCTCTGAAAGTCGCAATCGAACGAATATCAACTGGATTGGAAATGTATAGAAATTTGTAGAAACCATCATGTACCCTATTAATTTAAAACATACACCTTCACTTACTATTTGTTGGCGTCATCTTCTACTGATTTCTTTTTTTTCACGGCTACTCCCGTCACTTTCTTCTTCTTTTTCTTTTCCTTCGTGTCGGTCGTCTTTTTATCGTTCTCATCAACTGAGTCATCTGACGTTTTCTCTAACGCTTTGACTTTTTTTTTAAGTTCTTCAGCAAGTGTTGGAGGGAACTTTGCGAAAGTTTTGAAAGCCCACGGCGACGTGTTACTCATAGACACCTCTTGCTCTTTTGCCGCTGGAACTGCTTTTCCGAAAAAGTTCGAGGAGCTCGACGAATTTTCTCCAATCAGACGAAGAGCTTCGCGAATAGCCGCATCGAGTTGTTCGTCGACTTCGTTCATATTACCAGGTGCTCTTTTCACTTCCACGTCTGGTATGACGCCTGTGTTTTCAACTGAATTTGTCAAGTTGTTGTGTTCATTTTCGTCGTCATCTTGGAGACATACGTTTTGGGTAGGCATGCTCAGAACAGAACCGTCATTTAAGACATCTGATCGGCTCACCGCTAACAACCCTCCCCAGGTCCGTTCGCCAACGACAGATCCGATTCCTAGTTTCTGAAACGCGTGCGCGGCAAGTTCTGCGTCACTTCCAGTATTTTCATCTACTAACGCAACCATTCCAACACTCGAAGGAGAGCGGGGCGGATAAATAAGTGGTGATCCTCGTCGTGGAACATCCATTGCAAGCGCTCGTTGCGTTAATGTTTGTAAGAGGAGTGCGCTGATATTGCCACCTCCGTTACCTCTTAAGTCTATGATTAAAACACGTTGATTAATCGATTCAGTTTGATATGACCGCCAGAATTGCGAAAACCCGAGTCTCTCCATATCACTCAAGTGGAGATAACCTACTTTGTCGTCGCTGGTTTTGTGCACGTACTCTGTTCTTTTATTGATGCAGTCGCGATAACGAGGATCTAGTTCTTGACTCAGGGCGCGTGTGCGTGTCGCTACTAAATCACCGCTATCTTTTTTCAAAACCGAAAGGAGAACTTCGCGGCCTGCGGTTTCGTATAAAAGCATTCCGGGAGTTTTTTCCGGTGTTAAACGAACTCGGTTGATTGCTCCGAGTACGTCTCCTACCTGTATATCAGCACTCGCTCTGTACAAAGATCCAGAATTTTGTGACGACCACGGGTCGCCTTTCACGATTGATTGGATTTCGTAACCACCGAGGGAATCGTCCCACTCAGAGAAATTCGCTCCCAAGAAACCAGGTTGATGGTCGCGATCGAGTTCAGCCCGTCCGTCATCCCCAATTGATACGTGCGCATGTGAAAACCCAAGTTCACTGAGCATATCTGATACTACAACTGCAAACTCCGCGCGTGTATTTATCCTTGGTAGCGTACTCACTGCCGTTCTCAACGCTTCCTTCCAATCAAAGTCTTCACGTGATAACGGGTCGATGAACAAATCGTCGCGAACACGTCGCCATATTTCTAATAACATTTGGGCCCACTCATCTTTTGGGCGAACTAATACTCGCACACGATCTAGAGATATTGTACCTGATTTACGCGTGCGATACAAAAGATCGTCGGAATCTTCATCCTCTGGTTTTGATCCTGCCTTATACGCGGTTAACTCAGACGTGTATCCCTTTTCGGACTTCTCGAGCACCATAATCTTTTTATTCATCGATACGTGAACATCCGTGACTCCACTAGAAACGAGAACTTGTGCCGATAGATCGCGAACGTCGAATGAAATGAGCGAACCGCCTCGTTCCTGGTCCAAGTCATCCTCGCTGCTTGTTAAATTGACTTCTCCGCTCGATATGGTTGGATATTTAACAACCATGAATCGATCGTGTCGTATGGCAACCAAATCGCTATATCTACCTAATGGTAATGGGAGCGCGACAGCGCGCTCTGCTATACCATCAAAGTCAATCTCAATAGGATTTGGCGGTTTGTCGTGGAGTGCGTCCTCCTCCTCCCCCTCCTCGTCGTCATCTTCGTCATCTCGGTTAACATCCTTATCTCTCCTTTCTTTCGATTTCGATTTCATGCCTTTATCCTCCTCTTTTTCTTCCTCTCCCTCTTCCTTTTTATCCTTGCCATCTTCCTCGTCGTTCTCATTCTTATCGTCGTCTAGATCTGCATCGCCGAGAGCGAGGGATTCAGTGTAGGACTCGTCTCCCACCGGGCGAATCTCTTTCAGGTGCGGATCCCGGACGTTTTTACGTAAACGCAAACAATACACGGTTTCGAGGTGAGGAAAGCTCATGCCTTGCAGAAGTGCATCGTACTGTGGCTGAAGCTCTCGCGCGCTGAGAAAAAATAGATAGCGTCCGTCCGGGTCCCACGACGCGCATGAATCTCCTAAAATTGGTTTTGTCACAGTTTGCGTTGCCCCGGTACGGACGTCCAGAATTTTAATGACTTCCGCGTCTCGTCGACGAAACGTGTAGGCTATCCAGTTTCCACACGGCGACCACGAGCATTGATACATTCCACGATCTTCAAGACTTTTATCTGCAAGTTTGGTCTCTCCCGTGTTAATGTCTATTACTAAGAGTTCGGCGCGGTGATTTACTACGCACGCGAGTGGAGCTTCCGGCGATAGTACCATTTCTTCCACGCGTCCAAGAGTTTGGGGAGGAATATTCAGTCGCTTTGGCATTCTCCGATTATCTTCCCAGTGTACTTCTATATCATCCTCACCTGTCTGATCGCTGACAATTACGAGTCGTTCCGCGTCGTAAGTGAACCTCGCGAACCTACTCCTCGCCTGCGCATTCGATTCGCGCATAATTTTTGCGCATAAAGCGCTACCCATAGGATCTTCACTGTTTTCTTCTTTTTCATCTTTTCGAGGCTTTATTGGAGCGTATTTCAAAGCTGGTCCGTCCCAGAGACCAAAAGAGTTTACTTCTCCGCGTACAATCGTCGTCATAAAACGACCGGCGGGATCTATATCCCAATCTTGGACGTAGTGCTCGGCGGTGACGTATCGTTGTTCCAGCTGCTTTCTAGGTCCGGTCCATTTGAACGCAACCTGCTGTATACTATCGCTTCCCTTTTTCAAATCAGCTGTGTAGAGCTGGCCACATCGGGATGCATACGTGCACTTCCCGGATGGTTCTATAGAATACGATTGAATACTCGCGTCCTTCACGAGAAGCGTCGGCTGGCGCGAAAGCTCATTCTGCGCGTTGTCTGCTACAGAAAATGACCACAATCCTCGCTCACCTTGTTTTGACTCGGCTAAGAACACCATCGCGGAGTTGTCCAACCACTTTGGCTGCGATACAAACGTGAAGAAATCATCCAAAGCATCTACTCGTTTAAAGTCTGTGTATGTTTTACCATCTTTTCCTTGAGGATTGGGGCAACTGTTTTTGGCAATCCAGACGTCTCCGCTGGCTCCGCCACCATACTTCCTCCACGGTCTCGTTGCCTGAGTATTACGACCAAACAAAGCTAATGTACCGTCAACATTCACTTCAAATGCAGTCGCTGGTCCCAAGTTTAGCTTTTTCGGATGCATCGCAATGGGCATATCGGATTTTTTTTCTTGATTCTTATAATCCAGACGTAACGTATACACGTCGGTTTCGTCCGGCGTTTGTTGTTGTGAAGAAGATGCAAAGAACAGCTCACTCCCGTCATCCGAAAAAGAAAGTGGTCTTATAAAATCAGCACCCATATACGTGATTTGTTTAACCGCACCTCCCTCAGTTGGAACGAGAAAGAGTTCCATGGCGTAATATTCTATCGCCGCAAACACGACGAAAGTCCCGCATTTGGAGATTAGAGGTGAAAAGCACTCTCCCGTAGCTGTCGTGAGTCGATGCGGTCGTATCTTCTGTTTCTGATCATTAGCATTCACAAAAATGGAATACAGTTCGTCCTCGGCGACAAATACAATTGTCATTTCGTTTTCATCTGATGCGGAAGTCGAGGGCGCTACTTGCGGTTGCTGAACGAACGCGCCGTCGTCGCCGTCTTCGTTGGCGTCGTTCGTCGCCTCAATTGCATTATCCGAATCGCGCAGGCGAGAACCGCGCTCGCGTCGTCGTCGTCGTCTCGCGTTCGTCTGAGAACACTTCGATGGTGAAACCCGAGAGAAAGTAGACACGTCTTGAAAACGCGCGGCCCTCATTGATACCGTTCGGTCAGCGAAGATATGATGGGTTACCTGCTCTCCTTTTTTGTTGTGGGGGTAATTTCTAACACCACAACCACTTAATATCACAAAAAAAAAGTACAACCACAATCCACATCCATGACATCCTCCAATAATAATCCCCTAAAAAAAGGGCGACAAGGAATCCTCCTTCCTTCCTCCTTTATTTAGTTTGCAGGAAGGCGATGAAGAAAAGAGGAAAGATATTTGTGGGGTTGGAAAGTTGCTTGGATGCGTTTGGGGGCATCGAACAAAACTTTCGAAACGTGTGCGAAGAAATCGAATATGTCGCAACGTATTACGTGATTTTTTCGAAAGCCGATTTGAAGTCCCTCGTTAAGTGTTCGGAAAGATTGATGGTCGATGAAAACGGAAGAGGGAGACACGAAATTGAAAGAAAAGCTGCCATTCGAGCTGTCGAGGCTGTGCGAGCCATTCCAAAGTTGAAATCGAGCGACAAGAAACATCTGGCAAAACGCATCAAGTCAGCTCATATTTCTACTAGGAGAAAGGAAAGAAATACAAAGAATATGGAAAGAGAAGAAGAAGAAGAAGAAGAAGAAGAAGAAGAACAAGGTGAAGCGATGATTGCGCGACTCCCCGACGAAATCATGCGAGAAATATTTGCTCACTTTAGAAGTAAAACGGATGTAGCCGTGGCGTCGTGCGTGTGTGCGCGCTGGAAGCGTATTTTGTCGTGTCAGAAGAAAGAAAAGAGCAATTGGTACGCCGCGTTACATATGGACAGAGAAACCGGACGTTGTACCACGCGCGATGGAAGATTAGTGTGGGAAACGATGGTAAAGAATATTGCAAATTCGGGTGTCGATGATGAGGAACATGTAGCGCTTAAATCCAAGATAGAAGTATACGCCTTCATAAGGGAAAATGTTCGCTCGCAAAGAAGAAGAGAGATAGACTCGGATTTCTCAGACACGACGAGCGAAGACGATGATGAGGATGAGGATGATGAGATGAAGGAGGAGGTGAACGACGTCGACGATACCGACATCAAGAAACGAGTGATGTCGCACCGATTTTGGAACGTCCGTAAATATCTGTAAGTTCGTGTGTAGAAAAAAGTATGACGTGTAAGTTTTAGCGGGGAGAGGGCAATAGTAATAGATTCTTAGGGGTTGTTTTGGATCAAAGTTTGTATGGTGTAGTTTTTGCTTTTACGCGATGAAATGACACTGACTATCCGCCCTCTTGATCTTTTCTGGCCAAAGCGAGCGCCGCACTAACTGGATTTGGAATTTCAGACGGTGAATCAACCGCGTACGCTCCGCCGCTACCGAATTGGTCGTCCGGCGGTTGATACGCCCTCGCCGAAGCGTTGGATAGGGGTGTTACAGTCGGCGTGTGTGGGTTTTGTTCCCCACCTATCGGAGTATGAAACGTAGCCTGTGGAGATCCCCCCATTTCAATTTCTTGCACACCCTTCCTCTCACCAGTTCTATAATCCAATTGCGCGCCATTTTCGTACACATACGCGCCAGGTCCTGGATTTGCGCTCCACGCCGCTCTGCGAATGCTCTGAGCGTTCCTTCGTTTCTGTCTTTGCTTTACGCAGCAAACAGTACCGACGATCGCGAGTACGAGTAGAATAATAACAACTGCAAAACCTATCGTGAGCTCTTTTTTGGTATATTTGGAGGATGTTGTTGAAGAAGTTCCGAGCGGATCGATTCCAATATTTTCGCATTGTGCGCCGTAATATCCCGAAATGCAATTACACCCACTTCCCGCGCACTCACCTCCGTTTTCGCAATATGCCACCGGATGGAATTCATCGCACTTGTTCACAGACTTCTCGCAGTGTTCCCCGGCATAACTTCCCGTGCACGTGCACGATGCTAATCCACCAGTGTTGCACACGCCGCTGTTTAAGCAATAATGGTTGCTACCTACGCAATCTTGGATATTTTGTACTTCCGTTTGACACTGGTTTCCCGTAAAGTGTGGGTCACAACGGCAGCCTGAACCTGAACCCGAAATTGGGCATAAACCATCGTTGTAGCACTCGACCCCCCCCGGGCATGCGTTAACTTTTACGCCACAATCACTCTGTCCATAATCTGGAGGACATAAACACTTCGTTGGGCTGTCAGGGTCGCAATATCCGCCGTTTTTACATTCTGTAGTCCCACACGGAACGTCGTCGCACGATGGGCCTTGACAACTTCCATTCCAGGATGCCGCTCGCACTTCTTTAAAGCCGACAGAAAGAAGAACACAGAAGAACGAGAGGAGCACGACTTGAAACCTCGCCGCGTGTAGATTATTAGTGCTTTGATGTGGCCGCTTCGCGATCATCTTATATATCTATATATACAAACACACGCGCGCGCTCGTGGGTTCTTGGGTTCTCGATTCGTCGCTTTTGTTTTCTGTGAGTTGAGGAAAAAATGAGGAAAAAGGGCGTGTGTTCAAGTCAAACTTCAAAAGAATATTTGTAGATTTGCGAGACACAGAGAGAGGAGGAAGAGAAAGAGGAAGAGGAGGAGGAAGAGATCGATAAACGAGTAACGCAGAAGGAACGACACGAAGAATGACTTCAACCTCCTACTCGCATCATCCTCATCGTCCTCATCGACACTTGGAAGATGTTCACGAAGACAGCTTTCGCGTGCATTACAGAATAAATGCACTCTCAAAATCAGAAGCGCTATCCATCGTCGACGAACTTCGGTACGAGCAAACCGTGGAGCTTCCCGAACAGCTCGTGCCGAGAGAATCCTGGATTGGACGCAACGTTGTTGGGCAAATAAACGCGCTGGAAGAAGAAAGTGAAGGAGTAGAAGGAGGAGAAGGAAAAGGAGCAAAGAGCGACGGCGCCGTCGGAAAAGACGAAAAAACACGCTTCGTGGCGAAAGTGACATATCGCAACGAAACGAGCGGGAACGAATTGCCTCAGCTCATCAATGTCATATTCGGCAACACTTCGATTAAAGAGAATGTGATGGTGATTGATATAGAGTTTGGGAAACACATAGAATCATCGTTTCGCGGGCCCAGATTTGGAGTTCGCGGGTTACGGAAGCTACTGAACGTAAAGTATGGACCGTTGCTGATGACGGCGCTGAAGCCGATGGGGACGTCATCGGATAAGCTCGCCGAAATGGCCTTTGCATTCGCACTCGGTGGTATTGACATCATAAAAGACGACCATGGCTTAGCGAATCAAGTGTACGCACCTTTTGAAGAACGCGTGACGAAGTGTGCTCAAGCTGTACGTCGAGCGAATGATATTACTGGAAGAAACTGTTTGTACGCGCCGTGTTTGAATGCTCCGGCGCACTTAGTTTTAAAGCACGCAGAGTTTGCCAAGCGCGCAGGGTGTGGTGCAGTCTTGATGCTTCCAGGAATCACCGGACTCGACGTTTGCCGTGCCTTGGCGGAAGACGACGATTTCAATCTTCCAATCATAGCGCACCCGGCTATATCTGGCGCTATGCTCGGCGGCGGATCAAAGAATGAAGTCAGAGGTTTTTCTCACGGTGTACTCTTAGGTTTACTTCCTCGTTTGGCAGGCTGCGATGCGACGATATTCCCAAATTTCGGTGGTCGATTTGGTTTTTCCAAAGATGAATGCAAAGATATCCAAAAAGCGTGTACGAGTATTCTAGGCTCGAAACCGGCTATCTTCCCGTCGCCGGGTGGCGGGATGACTCTCGAGAGGATTAAGAGCATGCGCCAATTCTACGGTGGTCAAGACGTGTTGTTACTCATCGGTGGAAGTTTATACTCCCACTCGAACGACTTGACGGCTAATGCGCGTCACTTTTTACAAATGTCCGGCCGAATTGATGCCTACGGGCCCAACGAGCGCCCCATCGACGGTTTGAATCACAATGGAATTACGAACTTGTACTCTCCACAACAACAGGATAACGTAGAAAAGTCAAATTTACGTACGAATATTAGCGATCGTGAAGCGACAGCGTCGCGTTTTGAAAGCATATTTGCAGCGTCTCCTGCGCATTTGAAGCAACGCCAATCTCCGTCTCCGCATCGGCTGTCGTATTATGATGACGACAAAACGAAAGTTACGCCAACGAAACAGAGCGATCGGTACGATGACAATCACCATGGACACCACCGTCTTACAACAACACCTTCTCATCACGCGCCAATGACACCATCGAGTGCTGAAGTGAGCGAATTACGGGAGAAAAATGCCGCTTTAGAGAAAAAGCTAGACGAGCTCACCTCTCTGGTGGCCAAATTAGCGCATAGCGCGGATGCGAAGAGTTCCTCCGCAAATCACAGACACGCCACAGACGGTCCTTTAGAAGGTAACCATAGCAAAGTGTTGATAAAGAAAGAGAAGAAGTTCATGTGGAACCGCGTTGAAAGGGAAATGTACAAAATGGACGGTGGTAGTTTCAAAGGATGTTCGCGAGTTGAACTCATCGGGAAAAGGGGCGAATCGACGAATTTTCATGTTCGATACTTTGAAGTGGCTCCTGGTGGATGGACGACGTTGGAACATCACCAACACGAGCACGTTGTTGTTATCGTGCGTGGTTCCGGGTACATTCAGCTCGGGAGCGAAGCGTATGCCATGCATGTTGGCGATGTCGGTTACACGGCGCCGGGAGATGTCCATCAACTTCGATGCGCCGAGGAAGCGACGGATAATTTTGGGTTTATTTGCATCGTGTCGGCAGAGAGAGACAGGCCAATAGAGGTCGACGCGAGCGAACACTTGATATATTGCGAAAGCGTCTCCGGTAACCATCTCGAAGACGCTATTCGAAAATCTTTGCAAGCGCAAGCGAAACATCGCGCGGCACAGGAAAAGCTGAAAAACCCAGACGGATCCTACGCCGAAGGTAGCGCGTGCGAATGGCGCCCTCCGGGAAAGAAGTGAGCATGGGATGATATGGTAGCAATCGTTAATAGCTTATGACAAAAGCTAATTTCATTTCCTATTTTTTATGTACCTCCTAAAAAACGCTCTGTTTTAATACATTAGTTGCCTTCACTTTTTTTGGACTCTGTCTGCTCCCACGCCGCAACTTTGAAGGAACTCACGGCAAAGTCAATCTCGTCCTCGGTGATTTGGTAGTGGAACGCAACACGAACTGAATTTGGGTCGTTGAAAGGATACGGTGCGCCAAACGCAGTCACCAAAACCCCGTACTTCTTTTTCAACCAGGCGACTATATCGTGGATCGTGACGTCCTTCTTCAAACGTTGGAACGAGAGGATGACCAAATTACTCTCAACAGGTCCACACACTTTAATATTTTCGATTTTCTCCACACCTTTTGCAAACAGAAGCGCTAATCGATTGGATTTCGTTACGTTTTGTTCCCACGCGTCTACGCCAACATCCGCGGCGGCGGCGAGAACCCCTACTTGTCGCATGCCGCCTCCCAACGCTTTGCGCAACCTTTTGCACTTTCGTATGAAAGCTTCCGTACCTAATATGACGGAACCTATTGGTGCGCCGACTGCTTTCGACAAGCACACGGAAACTGAATCGCATTTCGCAACCGCATCTTTTAAGCTAACTTTGTTCTTTATGCAAGCGTTCCATATTCTTGCGCCGTCCATGTGTATTTTCACGCGCTTGTCTTCGTCGCCGCCGTCGGCGTCGCCCTCTCCCTTTTTTGTCGCCGCTTTCACTTTGTCGCAAACTTCGTCCACGTACGATTGCTTTAGTACTCTCCCGCCGCACTTGTTGTGCGTTTGTTCCAAGCACACGACTCGAGTCGTCGGGAAATGATCGTCCTCAACCCGAATAGAGTCTAAAATATGCTCGATGTTCATGGTGCCATCTTGCTCGTTCGGTATTTGTCTCGGGTGTGCTCCTCCTATGGTTGCCCCGGAGCCTTGCTCGTAGAGCGTGATGTGCGACGCAGATCCGCATATGTATTCTGACCCTCTTTTTTCGCAATGCACGGAGACTGCTATCAAATTTGCCATCGTTCCACTCGGCACAAACACCGCTTTTTCTTTTCCAAACATCATCGCCAAGCGCGCCTCTAAATCCAAAACCAATTCGTCGTCCCCGAAAACGTCGTCGCCGACGCCTTCGTCCACGGAGTCGTACATGGCTTGTCGCATTTCTTTATTAGGTTTCGTGACCGTGTCTGATCGACAGTCGATGACGAGAGCAGACATAACGGAAGGCGTCGTGTCCACCATCTTCTACTACCTTTTTCTAATACGACACAGTAAAAGGTCGCGCTCTGATGAACGCTGCTGTGTTTTTTATTGACGAAACACAAGAAAAACATCCTCACAACTCACATTTCCTCAAAACACCACCGCATCAAAATAAAAATGGCGACAACTGGAGGTGGTGATACACAACAACAACAACAACAGAAACAACAACACACGACACCGCAACACAAACAAACCGTTTTGGATTTAGGAAAGTACATCGACAAAGGCGTGCGAGTGAAACTTTCCGGAGGGAGAGAGGTAGAAGGCATTTTAAAAGGATTCGATCAGCTCTTGAATCTCGTTCTCGACGAAACGAAAGAGTATTTACGAGACGTGGACGACCCGTTGAGAATAACGGACGAAACGAGAAACTTAGGATTGATTGTGACCAGAGGGACGAGCGTTATGGTCGTATCGCCGTTAGATGGGTTGAAAGAAATCGAGAACCCGTTCGCGGTAGCCGAAGAGTATTAGAGAGAGAAAAGAGAAGAGAGAGAGAGTAGTTCTTGTTGTAATCACCACCCATTTCTCTGAAATGTTGTTGCTTATTTTTTCGAAAAACTTTTCTTCAACTTATTTCACACAAACACTCTTCTGTTCTTCGTCACAATGACGATCGCGCGAAGCGAACGCTTTTTGTGGAGTTTCATCGGCCTCGTAGGCGGCTCTGTAGCGTGCGTTCAGACGCAAAGAACGCTTTGGCGATCAACTTCGGAGTTATCGGATTCATTTTTAAGTCCACCTCCACCTTCTCCTTCGTCTTTAAAATCTTCTTTGGGAAACCCTTCTACAACTACGAGAGAAGAAGAGGAAGAAGAAGGATTTGTTTTTGGTAAATTTGCAAAGGCTAAAGCGAAACGTATTTGGAACGAAAGCGTCGATTTTACGTTCAAACCAATCGTAGAGTACCTATCTAGGAAGGGCTATTGAATTCAATGATGATGCACAGCACCTCGACTTCTGTTTCTCTATCTTCTTCTTCTTCTTCTTCTTCTTCTTTTTCTTCTTGGATGAGGAAAGTGACAGTTGAAAAAAGTTGCCTTGTGCCGAGAAACTCTTCTGCGCGTTCTCCCTTTCGTCGTGGCAACAAAGGCGTCGGTGTTCAACGATGCGCAACGCCAACGAGAATATATGCCGCTTCAACGACCAAACCGGATTATTCGTCGCCAGATTTTGAGCTCGCGCACGCTCCGATTGAGAAACAACTTTTACCAAACGGTCCGTGGAAAGTCATCCCAAACGCCGGCGTCACCGCGCCGGAAGGGTTTCAAGTTTCAGCCTACAAAGCTGGTTTAAGAAAATCAGGCACTAGAGCAGATTGCGCTTTGATCGTTGCCGACGAATCGTGCTCGTGCGCTGGAGTGTTCACGCTGAATGCCGTGTGTGCAGCGCCGGTGCAGTTTTGTAAAAAACAATTGGAGGTGAAATCGACTTCGAGAGCTATTTTGATCAACGCAGGACAAGCGAACGCGGCGACTGGTGTTCTTGGCGACGAGGATGCCATGACGTGCGCCAAAGCGGTCTCTGACGTCACCGGACTCGATTCTTCGGATGTTTTACTCATGTCAACTGGCGTTATCGGTCGCAGAATTAAAATGGATAAATTTGTACCGGCAATCCAAGCGTTGGGAGAACATCTCGAACGATCCGACGCGGCGTCCATGGCGGCTGCTACATCCATCTGCACGACGGACGTTGTTCGAAAAACGCTCGCCATTGAAGTGGACATCAATGGAACGAAGGTGAAATTCGGAGGCATGTCGAAAGGGAGTGGGATGATTCACCCCAACATGGGCACGATGCTCGCGGTGGTCACCTCGGACGCCAACGTTTCGCCGGATGTTTGGACGAAAATGGTCAAGCGCGTGGGGACAAAAAGTTTTAATCAGATTTCTGTCGACGGCGATACGTCTACAAACGATTCACTCGTTTGTTTTGCTTCCGGTAGAAGTGGCATGAAGCAAATAACCGATGAAAATTCCCCAGAGGCGAAACAGGTTGAGGAAGCGCTCAACGCTATCAACTTGGGTTTGGCTAAAGCAATTGCGTGGGACGGCGAAGGCGCCACGTGCCTTTTTGAAACGAATGTCAAGGGCGCAAAAGATGACGAGGACGCACGCGCCATAGCAAGAAGTGTAATTTGCTCGTCTCTTTTGAAAGCGGCTATATTTGGCCACGATCCGAACTGGGGAAGAATTGCCTGTGCGGCGGGCTACGCCAAGACGAAGTCTGCTTTGGATCAAAATCGTTTGAACATAGCAATGGGAGGCATTACGCTGATGAAAGATGGACAACCGGTAGACTTTGACGAAAAAAAAGCGTCGACGTATTTGAAGGAAACAACGTCGAAGCACGGTACCGTAGTTGTTGACATTGAAGTTGGAAATGGAAGCGGCTACGGACAAGCCTGGGGTTGCGATTTGTCTTACGATTACGTCAAGATTAACGCTGAGTATACGACCTAATAGCGCATTGAGAATATAAATATGTACTGGTAGGATGCTGTTTGAATTACATTATAATGATAGCAATAACAATAATAATAGTTCTACTTTTTAAAGCGGATTGACCTCGAGTCCAGGTCGCGCTAACCCTCCTAAGAATGGATCGTCGAACTGAAAGCCTTCCGGTCCTTTCATGAATCTATGTTTACCTTGCAACTTCGCGATTGGCTCCATTGAATCGATGCACACCTTTTGCGCGTTGTTCAAACGAAATTTAGCCGCTTTACAACAAGCCTCGACTTCAGAATCTTCCATAGCTTCGTCCAAAATGACAGCAACGCCTCTTTGAATCGACCATCTCGTCAAAATGGAGTTGATATCTTTCGGGTCACTTTCATCCGCCGCCGAGGAGGCGTCGAGTAAGCGCTGGTGTTCTCTCACTTCTTTCACACCAGCACAAATAGACCCTCGGGAGAGTAGCGCTAATCCCCATCTGCGACACACGCCGACGAGCTTTCTCTGCGAAAGCATCGGGTGCAGCTCGACTTCGTTCACGACCGGTTTGATTTCACACGCTTTCACGAGATTTTCAACTGCCAAAACTGAAAAATTACACACCCCGAGAGATTTAACTTTACCTTTCGACACGAGCGCCTCCATTTGCTTCCACGCGTGTCCGAGAGTCACAGACTTGTCCATTTGCATGGGCCACTCGATGGAGAACAAATCGAGGGACTCTAGACCGAGTTTCGACAACACGGCGTCGCAACTTTCTTCGACTTTCCCCCACTCGTCGCACGCCAACACAGCAGATACGAACAAAGACTCTCGCGGTCTCGACGAAGATGCGATCGCACTCTTCGCCAACTCTAAGTCTTCGCTTTCTTTGGATGACCCGCACCTTACGTGTCTCACGCACTCATACTTCAAACACTTGCTCGCGTTTTTTGGGACGCATCCAAACATAGGCAATCGATATCCGTTTGCTCCACCGCCGAGCGCCACTGACTCTTGCTCGACGCTCGGATCAAATTTGGATTCTTCTGGCGTTTTCAAGTAATAAGGCGTTCCTGGTTTCGGTTTGTTCGGATCTCCAGCTGGCGCAGGTCCGTCCCACACGGCGGTTGGTTTTCTCCCTCCTTGATAAAACTGCTGCCCCGGTGGCGGCAAAAACTGTTGTCCATTTTTTTGCATCTGCTCGATTTGCGCTCGAGTTGGAGGATACGCCGGCAAGGTTGGATTGTATCCATTCACGTACCCGGAGACGGAATATCCACCAGTACTGCTACCGTACCCTCCTCCTCCTCCTCCTCCTCCAGAAGAGTATTGGTGCGTTCCTGGATAGTTTTGTTGTTGTCGCATGGAGCTCGGGCAGGAGGCCCAGGATTTCTGCGCCGACCCATCGGAACCCGAGGCGGTGAAGCCGTTCTTCTTGGAGAAGCGCTCCATGGGTTGACAGCCATCGGAAGCCATTATGTTGCCTTTCTTAGTATCTCTGTTTCGCTCCTGATGAATGCGGTTGCGTGGTGTGTGTGTTTGTGTACTACTTCTGTAGGATTAAAGAAGTGTCGACGTTGCCTTTGTGAAGATGTGTACGTCACGTTCTTTCCAAAAAATGTCCACGTCATATGGGAAACGAACAAAACAAACAACAAAAATTTTCGTGAAAACTTATAGTGTGACTTTGTAATGATGAACATAACAACAGTAAAAGTGTGTGATGATAAAAAGAGCGTCCGTCGTCGTCGTGGCTGTATGTGTACAAAGTTTTTACTAGTCGTCGTAATCCACGCTCGCGTCGTTGATCTTGCTCAGGTACATGTCGTAATACTCCCCGGCTTTTTCCAAATCGCCGAGCTCGGTGTACATATCCGCGATGGATCCGACGGCGTCCATGTCGCCCGTGTAATCTTTAATCGCTTTGGAAATATCGAGAACTTCTTCCATGTATTTAATCGCGTCTGAAAGCTCGCCCATAGCTTTTTTCGTAGCGCCAAGACCTCGAACGGCGCGTCGCATTTTGATTTGATCGCCGTTCATTCTCGAAAGCGCCAAAGCTTTTTCAAACGACGATATCGCCTCTTGGTAACTTTTTTCTCTCAAAAGCTGTCTTCCTTTCTTCAAGTTCACTCTCGTCTCGTCATATTCGCTATCATCCACGGAGTCTTCCGGACCGACGGCAAAGTCTGTCTTCTTTCCTCCCTTACTGGCATCATCGCCGTCGTCTTTTATCGCTGCTTCGTCTTTGCTACCCGAGGCCAGTTCTGACATCGAAGCCGACATTGGTGAGTCTACTGGCGTCCCTGCCATTTGCGCCCCGGCGTACCCTAACGACGCACCCATACCTGTTGGATTGCGTTTACTTCTCGCAGTCAGCGACTGATTAATAGCTCTCAGCTTTTCATTCAACTCGTCCACGATAATCTTCTGTTGTCTCGCTCGAATCCCCGAAGCCGTGGCGCCGATGAGCGCTAAGAGCTCCGTGATCCCAACGATGTCTATTCCAGACGGCGTGACACACAAAGCTTCACCTCTTGCGACGGCATCTCTCGAGTTCGCCTCGATTCTTTCTTGCTGTGCCTTGAACGAGTCAGCTTCAGCGTTCAAGATGTCCACTTTTTTCATCTCTTGTTCTCGCACTCGCGCCAACTCGTCGTTCACCGCGGTAACTTTTTTCATTTCTCCCGCCCTTATCCGATTCTCTTCCGCGATAATTTCTTCTTCCAATTTACGTATTCGCGCATATGATGCTGCTTCCTCTTCTTCTCTTCTCTTCTCCAAATCAGGAGGGAGAAGATTAATCGTCGCCGCATTCGCTACGTTGTTGGTGTTGATATCCTCTCCGAGAAATCCGCCTCCTCCCATCATCACGGAAACGGACACTGCACACACGCTCGCCGCAAATCTTCTCCTCAACAAAGACGAAGAAGGAGATGGTGACGACGACGACGCGCTCTCTTCTTCGTTTTTATCCCCATCTTTGTCCATCAAAGGACGAGCATCATCACGCGCCGTAATGCTGTTGATGTAATCTTCTTCTTTATCCGAAACGACTCTTGGAGGAGGTGGTGCGAAGGTTGACTTCTTTTGCGCACCGCGCTTTCCTTTTCTCATCGTCGTCGTCGTCTTCGACGAGACAAAAGCCGACGTCGACGCCATCGACGCTACTGTTGATGTCATCGTTATCCTTAATCGTATTTCAATTAAAGTTGTGAGGTGGTGTGAAGGAGGCGTGTGTACAGACACAGACGCAAATATCGAAAACGACGACGATTTCCTTCTCTTTTTTCGAAAGGAAGATTTCTCTGCGAAACTGTGTGCTAAACCCTGATTCGAGAAGGGAAAAAGAAAAGGAGAACGTGCTTTCTGTCTGTCCCTCTTCCTCTTCGCG
>JGI20155J14468_10001527_pt1 | contig 18018 bp, 18 predicted proteins | sample COG_05_FD_14468 | JGI IMG/M metagenome (IMG submission 14468) | reverse complement strand
AAGGGCTGGTAAGGTTCTGCGCGTTGCTTCGAATTAAACCACATGCTCCACCGCTTGTGCGGGCCCCCGTCAATTCCTTTGAGTTTTAATCTTGCGATCGTACTCCCCAGGCGGGAAGCTTAATGCGTTAGCTGTGTCACCGAACGGCATGCCGCCCGACAACTAGCTTCCATCGTTTACGGCGTGGACTACCAGGGTATCTAATCCTGTTTGCTCCCCACGCTTTCGCACCTCAGCGTCAGTATCGGACCAGTGAGTCGCCTTCGCCACTGATGTTCTTCCTAATATCTACGAATTTCACCTCTACACTAGGAATTCCACTCACCTCTTCCGAACTCAAGATTAGTAGTATTGAAGGCAGTTCCGGAGTTAAGCTCCGGGATTTCACCCTCAACTGTCTAATCCGCCTACGCGCGCTTTACGCCCAGTAATTCCGAACAACGTTAGCCCCCTCCGTATTACCGCGGCTGCTGGCACGGAGTTAGCCGGGGCTTCTTCTCCGGCTACCGTCATTATCTTCACCGGTGAAAGAGTTTTACAACCCTAAGGCCTTCTTCACTCACGCGGCATCGCTGCGTCAGGGTTTCCCCCATTGCGCAATATTCCCCACTGCTGCCTCCCGTAGGAGTCTGGGCCGTGTCTCAGTCCCAATCTTGCTGATCATCCTCTCAGACCAGCTACGGATCGTTGCCTTGGTAGGCCTTTACCCTACCAACAAGCTAATCCGACGCGGGCTCATCTAAAGGCGATAAATCTTTCCCCCTTAGGGAATATTTGGTATTAGCTATCGTTTCCAATAGTTGTTCCAAACCTCTAGGTAGATACCCACGCGTTACTAAGCCGTCTGCCACTGTCCACCCGAGCAAGCTCGGGTTTCTCGTTCGACTTGCATGTGTTAAGCGTGCCGCCAACGTTCGTTCTGAGCCAGGATCAAACTCTTAAGTTTGAACTATTATGACTCGCTTGTTCTTTATTAATCTCAAAAACTTTGACAAGAGCACTAATTAAAAATTAATACACTTGTACGTTGGTTTGAAACGTAAAGACGAGTCAAATAAATTTGATATATTCCATAAGAAATATATCCGCTTGGACATCGCCACCTACGTTTCTCTTTCTGTCAATCACAATTTCAAAGAGCGCACAAAAAGAAAACTGATCTAGCTAGATAAACCAGCAATATTAAGAACAATTTTCTAAATGTGTTTGGTAAAAAACCAACCAGACTTTTTACAGCCTGGAATAGGGTTTATAAGTACCTCTAATGGCAATGTAAACCTTTTTCTTATAATTTTTTATCAAAAATTTAATAAAAATCTGACATAATAAATTAATTATATATTTCAGATGCTTAGTTAGACAACTATACTAGTTTTATGAACTTTCAGCAACGTCTAAATCGTTATCGTCAGGAATAGAAATAACATTTTCTTTAATTTCTTCTTTAGAATTTAAAACTTTTTCTTCAACACTTTTATTATTTGTATGCCCAGTGCTATTACTAACTTGTCCGTTACTACTTTGCTCAGAAGAATTCTTATCCTCTGATAGGCTTTCTTGTTTTTCAAACTTACCACTTTCAATTAAAATTCGCGCATAATGCTCTGCATGTTGAAAGTAGCTTTCTTGAAGAACATTATCACCTGATGATTGCGCATCACGAGCCAACGATATATATTTTTCATAAATTTGTTTTGAAGATCCCCTAACCTTAATAGAAGGTCCGTTAGATTCAGAGTTATTTCCATTGTTGCCGCCAGGACGACGATTATTTCTTCTTCTGTTATTATTATTTCTAGGTTTAACCATAATAACACATTCCACTTATTGATGAATCAATCATTAAAATTCCTAATTTTTTTTAGATAAATAATCCTAAGTAAATTTAATAAAATTTTTTAATTTAACTGAGAATAATTTTGTACATTTACAAAAACTGAAGGCACATTAGCCTTAACTTAATTGCATTTCCACATTTTTTTTTATTATTTTAAGTTTTTTTTGATTCAAAAGTCAATATTCTATCTAAGCCATTGATATCAATATACTTATCAAGAAAAATAAAATCTTTTGATTCAAAAATTTTAATAACATCATCAGCTTGATTGTAACCAATCTCTAATATAACTCTACCATTTTTACTAATTACTCTAGTAATATCTTCAGCGATTTCTCGATAACATTTTAGCCCATCTTCTCCTCCATCAAGAGATACTAGTGGATCATAATTTTTAACACTGCCTGACAAAGTATCAATATCTTTTGATGGAATGTATGGGGGATTAGAAATAATTAAATCATATAATCCACAAATTGGTGAGAGCCAATTTGAAACTATAAAGGTTGCATTTTTTTCGAGATTAAGGTTTTTACAATTCTTTACTGCAATATTAATGGCCTCATATGAGATATCAATTCCAAGAGCACATAGACTTTTATTATCCTCTAAAATTGATAAAATAATACACCCTGACCCAGTCCCTAGGTCAATAAAACTCTTATAGCCTTTATCCAAAATGAAATTGTTAGCTATTCCGATTATTAGCTCAGTCTCAGATCTTGGATCTAAAACATCCTTTGATATGAGGAATGAAGATTTATAAAAGTCTCTTTTTCCAAATATTTTACTTATTGGTTCTCCACTTTTTCTTCTTGCAAGTATTTTATCAACTTCATTTATCTTTTTTTTACTTACGATTAATTGTGAATTAAGAATAAGTTGCTTTTCATTAAAGCAAAATATTTCTTTTAGTATAATTCTAGAGTCAAGCGAGCTTGTTTCGATACCAGAATCAAACAATGTCTTTGTGACAATTTTTTGTAAGTCGCTTAAAAACAACCTATTATCCTTCGAGTAATTGTCTTGTTTTCTCTTCAGAGGTTAAAGCTTCAATTAATATATTAAGATCCTGCCCTTCTAAAATAGTATCTAATTTATGAAGAGTGAGTGTAATGCGATGATCTGTTACGCGGCCCTGAGGAAAATTATAAGTTCGAATTCTCTCTGACCTATCACCTGAGCCGATTTGAGAACTTCGATCTGCGGCTCTTTCTTGTTGCTGCTTGAATCTCTCTGCCTCATATAGCCGAGCTCTCAAAACCTTCATGGCTTTTGCTCTATTTTTATGTTGAGACTTCTCATCTTGTTGTGTCACAACCAAGCCGGAGGGTAAATGAGTTATTCTTACAGCACTATCAGTTGTATTAACCGACTGACCACCTGGTCCACTAGCACGAAATACATCAACTCGAATATCTTTCTCTTCAATTTCAATATCAACATCTTCTGGCTCTGGTAAAACTGCAACTGTTGCAGCAGAAGTATGAACGCGCCCATTTGATTCGGTTGTAGGTACACGCTGCACCCTATGCACTCCAGACTCAAATTTTAATTTTGAAAAAACTCCATTACCAACTATAGACAAAATTACCTCTTTAAATCCTCCAACATCTCCATCTGAAATAGATATAATTTCAGTTTTCCAGCTATTGGTGTCTGAAAACCTTTGGTACATTCTATATAAGTCGCCAGCAAATAAAGCTGCCTCATCACCGCCTGTTCCAGCTCTGATTTCTAAAATCACATCACTTGAATCTGCCTTATCCTTTGGCAGTAAGAGAATCTTGATTTCGTCATTTAATGAAATAATTTTTTTTTCTAATTCTTCCAATTCCTCTGAGGCAAGCTCCTTCATCTCTTTATCAGTAGCTTCTTCTTCTAGTAAATTTTTTAAATCAGAGATTTCTAAATATATATTTTTCCATTCAACTACAGACTCATATAGTGGCTGAATTTCAGAATATTCTTTTGATAATTCCACAAATTTTTCAGAGGTATTTTCTTTTCCTAGTTGTTCTTCAAGATTCTTCCCTTTTTTAAGGATACTATCAATCTTATCTAGTGGAATAGCTGTCATATTTTTTCCTCGTTGACTATTGAGCGTGCTTTTTCTTCAACATGCCCCACAATTTCATCAACCATATCTTTATTATCTAACTTTGATAATTGCTTTCCACTTACATATATCATGCCACTATCTTTACCTCCTCCAGTAAATCCTACATCTGTATATAAGGCTTCGCCAGGACCATTCACAACACAGCCTATAACTGAAAGTGTTATAGATTGTTTGATATGAGATAATTTTTCTTCCAAGATTTTTACTGTATCAATAACATTAAAACCTTGTCTGGCGCATGAGGGGCATGAAATTATTGTAACTCCTCTAGAGCGCAACCCAAGGCTTTTAAGAATATTATACCCAACATGGATTTCTTCAACTGGATCAGCTGACAATGATACTCTTATAGTATCCCCAATTCCATCAAGCAGTAATTGACCAATTCCAATGGATGATTTTATTGAGCCAGTCATCAGGCCACCAGCCTCAGTTACTCCAAGATGAAGTGGTGCCTTAGTAACCTTCGCTAATTGTCTATATGACTCCATAGTCAATAGAACGTCAGAAGCTTTCACTGAAATCTTGTACTGATCGAAAGATTGATCTTGAAGAATTCTTTCATGCATTAATGCGCTCTCAACCATAGCTTCCGGGCAAGGACTACCATATTTTTCTAAAATATTTTTTTCTAAAGAGCCAGCATTAACTCCAATACGAATTGAACAATTATTATCTTTGGCAGCACTAATAACCTCTTTTACTCTAGAAATATTACCTATATTTCCTGGATTAATCCTTAAGCAAGATGCACCTGCTTCTGCAGCTTCAATTGCTCTTTTATAATGAAAATGAATATCGGCAACTATTGGAACACTACAGTCAGGAATAATTTTCTTTAGAGCATTAGTGGAATCCTCATCAGGACATGATATCCTTATTAAATCAGCACCTGCATCTTCCAATTGCTTAACCTGATTTATGGTAGACGATACATCAGAGGTATCTGTGTTGGTCATAGATTGAACAGAAATTGGAGAGTCTCCACCTATATTTAAAGACCCAACAGAAATAACATCGCTCTTTCGCCTTTCAATATTCCGCCAATAATAATTTTCCATGTGCTTACTCACCGAATATTACATAATCTAATTAATTAGTAGTATTTCCTAATTCAAAATGATCGTGCAATGTATTTAATGCTTTTTCAGTAAGGCCCTTATTTATAAGTACTGAAATCTTGATCTCAGAAGTAGAAATAACGTCAATATTAATATTATTTTGAGATAAGACTCTAAACATTTGGCTTGCAACACCTGCATTACTTCTCATTCCCACTCCAACAATTGAGATTTTAGCTATGTTATTATCTACAATTAATTCTTTATAGGATAGACTTGAAGATAAGCCTTCCATCAACTCTTTTGCTCTAATAGATTCATCATTGGGGACTGTATAAGTTAAGTCTGTTGTTTTTCTATCATCAGAAATATTTTGTACAATCATATCTACATTAATACCATCATCAGCAAGTACACTCAGAATCTCAGCAGCCACTCCTGGCTTATCCTTAATACCAGTAAGTGTTAATTTTGAATCATTTGTTGAAGCGGCAACTCCTGTTACAATCTTTTTATCCGCTATACTATCTTCAGGACAAACTAAAGTACCCTTTTTATCTTCGCCTATATCAGAAAAACTAGATAATACCCTCAAAACAACATCATTATTCATTGCTGTTTCTACAGAGCGTGTTTGTAAAACCTTTGCACCAAGAGAGGCCATCTCCAACATTTCTTCATATGAAATTTTGTCTAGTCTTTTCGCAGTAGGTACTTTATTCGGATCTGAAGTATAAACACCATCAACATCAGTATAAATATCACAAAAATCAGCATCAATTGCAGCTGCAATTGCTACTGCAGAAGTATCAGAACCACCTCGTCCAAGAGTAGTTATTCTACCTTCGGAATTAATACCTTGAAAACCAGGTATTACAATGACTTCATTTAATTCTAATAAATTAATAAGCTCTTTAGAGTGAATTACTTCAATACGAGCTGATTTATGATCACCGCTTGTTACTATAGGAATCTGCCATCCAAGTCTTGATTGAGCTTTAATTCCTAAAGAGTTTAGTAAACCTGATAAAGCACCCGCACTAACCTGCTCTCCACTTGAAATAACAACATCGTACTCAGAGTCCTGAAAACCACTTGATAATTCTTTTGTTAAGTTAATTAATCTATCTGTTTCTCCAGCCATAGCAGACAAAACAACAACTATTTGATTACCTAAATCAACCTCAGATTTAACAATTTTGGCAACGTGATTAATCCTTTCAACACTGCCAACTGATGTTCCTCCAAATTTCAATACTATTCTAGACATTTTATTCTCCAAGATATTTAAATACCTGAAATTATTCAAAAAATATAATATTTTTGAATTTTCTTATTGGGCGTGAGATATAGATAGTGTATAGGCGATGAAGGAGCAAGTATTAGTGACTAAAGAAAAGAAAATAAAAAACTCTACAATTGATCAAAACGAACATGACAAGTTCTATCAGATGGCTGAGGAATGGTGGGATCCCAATGGAAAATTTAAGACACTCCATAAATTTAATCCTGTAAGAATTGCTTTTATTAGAGAAAAAATAATTACTCACTTTAAAATTAATTCTTCAAATAAAAAACCTTTTAATAAAATAAAGCTTTTAGATGTTGGTTGTGGTGGCGGATTGTTATGTGAACCTATGTCAAAATTAGGGGCTAATGTTACAGGTATAGATATTGTTGAAAAAAATATCAAAACAGCAGCAGCGCATGCTGAAGTAAATCAGCTTCCAATTAAATATTTGGTTAATACCGTTGAAGAATTGGCAGAGAAAAAAACTAAATATGATGTAATTTTAAATATGGAAGTAATTGAACATGTTTCAGATGTTAGTCTCTTTATAAGGTCATGCAGCGATCTACTTTCAGAAAATGGAATCATGATCTTTGCAAGTCTCAATAGAACTCTTATATCTTATGGGCTAGCAATCATTGGAGTAGAATATATTCTAGGGTGGCTTCCAAAAGGGACACATGACTGGAATAAATTTATAACCCCGGACGAATTAAAAGTTTTATTTAAAAGTAACGAACTAAAAATCGATGAGCTTAAAGGAGTAAAGTATAATCCTATTTTTGATTCTTGGAAAATATCAGATGATTTATCTGTTAACTATATTGGTTTTTCAACAAAGATTAATTCTTAATTTTAGGATTTATGCCTGGAAGGGGCTCAACGTTAATGCCTTCTTCTATCAGTTCGACAGCATCATGAATTGAAGTTTCTCCATAAATTTCTCTTTCTTCCTTTTCCCCATAATGAATTGCTCTAGCCTCATCCGCAAATTTATCTCCAACATAATCAAAATTACTCTCAACATGTTTACGAACTTTATTTAAAATCATTTCAACTTTATCTTTTTTTTGATTCAATCTATTAGTTTTTTGTTTCCCCGAAGAAATACGAGGGGCCATAATATCTTTTTTAATCTTTGTGGAAGAACATGTTAGACAAGAAATGAGATTTTTTTTATTTTGTTTCTCAAAACTTTCAGAGTCTGAAAACCACGCCTCAAAGACATGGTCATTGTCACATATTAAGGAATATTTAATCATGACAATTGATTATATATGATTTATTTCCCTTTAAGGAAGGGATTTTTAAACGAGCCCTCTGAACCTCATCAAGATTTATTGTAAAATCTAATAACCCGGTTCCTTTTTTCTTTTCAGCAACTATTTTTCCCCAAGGATTAATTACTAAAGAATGACCATATGTTTTTCTGCCATTTTCATGTAATCCATTTTGCGCTGGTGCAACAACAAAAGATCCGGTTTCTATAGCTCTTGCCTTTAAAAGTGAATGCCAGTGATCTTTGCCCGTATGAAAAGTAAAAGCTGATGGAACAAATAAAATTTCTGCTCCAGATAGCGCAAGATCTCTGTATAAATTAGGAAACCTTAAGTCATAGCAAATAGTTAAACCAAGTTTTCCAAAAGGCGTTTTCGATACAACAGCTTTATTACCAGCTTTATAGGTTTTGCTTTCTAAATATTTTTCAGTCTCAGAAATCTTAACATCAAATAAATGAATTTTATCATATCGGCTATGAATTTTACCATCAGAATCAATTAGAATTGTTCTGTTGGAAGCTTTATTTTTTCCAGTTTTAACAATCCAAGAGCCAAGATTTATCCAGAGATTTAATTCTTTTGCCAACGCTCTTAATTTTTTTAAAAAAATATCATCTTTTTCAGCAGTTATTTTTTTAAAAAGCCTAGAGCCCTTTAGCTCCATGATATTTGTAGTTTCAGGCGTAGAGACAAAATTTATACCTTTATCAACTGCCTTACGAATAAGGCTATCCAAAGTTTTAAATGACTCCCTTGGATTACGTCCTGTTTTTAATTGAATTAAAGAATATTTAGCTAACACTAATGTCCTTCCAATAATTTGTTTAATTCCCCATTTCGATCTATTTCATATAAATCGTCATATCCACCCACATGTGTTTCGCCAATAAAAATTTGCGGAACTGAGCGTTTTCCTCCTGACCTCTGTAACATCTCTTCCATGACTTTAAAATCATTTCCAATATAAAGCTCATTGTACTCAAGATTCTTCTGAGACAGTAAATCTTTTGCTTTAACGCAATATGGGCACATTGGTCCAGTATAAATATCTATTTTCAAATCTAATCTCCTAATGATTTATATGATATATAGTAAATTATATTTAATAAAAACATTTAGTATTTAATTTTAAGCCTAAACTGAGATGTAAATAATGATACATGATCGAAAATTAGCTCGTATTAAAAGAAAAAGGTCATTTAAAATTAGATCTGACTCAAAATTATTTTTTAATGATTATTCTGAAGAAATGTTTGAAAGAATAGAGCTTGTTAAAAATACATTTAATGATGGGCTAGCGCTTGGTTTTAGAAATATAAAATTCACAAAGGCAAAAAATATTATCGCCCTAAGAAATGCTGAACTTAGCGTTTCAAAAAATACAGATTTAATTTGTGATGAAGAATATCTTCCAATTAAAAAATCAAGCCTCGATCTAATTATAAGTTTTTTCAATCTCCACGCCTCAAATGATATCCCTGGTATCTTATTTCAAATAAACCAATCTCTTAAGCCAAACGGTTTATTTATGGGATGTCTTTTTGTTGGGGATACTCTTAAGGAGCTAAGGTTTTGTCTTGCCAAGGCTGAGGAGGAAATATCTAACGGAGTTAGTCCAAGGATAAGTCCTTTTGCTGAATTACAAGATTTATCAAATCTCCTCCAAAGAGCAAATTTTAATTTACCAGTAGCTGATATTGATAGGCACAGGGTCGTTTATCATAACCCTATAAAGTTAATGAAGGATTTAAGGGATATGGGAGAAACAAATATATTAAAAGAAAAACAAAAAAACTTTCTTAGAAAAGATATTTTGGAAAGAACAATAGAAATTTATAAAGATAATTTCTCTCTAGAAAATGAAAAAATATTTGCTACTTTTGAAATTGCCTGGATAATTGGCTGGAAGTATCATGATAGCCAGCAGAAACCTCTAAAGCCTGGTTCTGGGGAAAAAAATCTTGGAGAAGCAATCAGCGAATTAGGCTAACTCTTTATTTATAGCCTTATTAATTAATTCACAGGTTTTATCAATGCCATAAAGAGCTACAAAAGATCCAAACCTTGGGCCCTGTTCTTGGCCTAAAAGTATTTGATAAAGAGCCATAAACCAATCTCGAAGATTTTCATATTCAGCCTCCTTACCAATATCATAAACGATAGTCTGAATAGTTTCTGCTTCAGAATCCTTATCCAGCTGAGAAAATCTAAATGCTAGCTCTTTTAAAGATTTTATTTCATCATCTGAGGCTACCCTATAAACTTTTGTAGGTAATATAAAATCATTAAAATAAGATAATGCGTAATCAAGTAGTTTCCCAATATATGCTTCGGCGTCTTCAGAAATGTCACCTATATAACTCTTTATAAAACCCCATAAAACGTCTTTATTATCAGCTTGAGATGCGTTAACTAAATTAAGAATTAATGCAAAAGTAACAGGTATCTTGTAAGAATTTGGATGGCCGTTATGAATATGGAAAACAGGATTATTTAATTGTTCAGAATAAGTTTGGCTTGAATACTTTTCTAAAAAGGTTTGATATTCATCAACAGCTTTGGGAATAACATCGAATGAAAGTTTTTTTGCTCGTCGAGGCTTTTGATACATGTAAAGGGATAAACTCTCTGGATTAGCATATTTCAACCATTCATTAATGGTAATACCATTTCCTTTTGATTTGGAAATTTTTTCACCATTCTCATCAAGAAAAAGTTCATAATTAAAACCTTCAGGAGGATTTTTACCAAGTGCACGGCAAATTTTTCCAGATAAATTTACCGACTCGATCAAATCTTTACCAGCCATCTCATAATCAACACCTAGAGCTACCCAACGCATAGCCCAGTCAACCTTCCATTGAAGTTTGCACTTTCCTCTTAAGATAGAAGTTTCCACTTTTTTATTTGTTAAATAGTTATGATAAAGAATAGTATTCCTCTCTTTATCTATTTCCATAACTTTAGCCATCATCACCTTTCCGGTCTCTTCACATATAGGCAAAAAAGGTGAATATGTTTCTCGCCTAGCTTCACCAAGGGTAGGTAAAACTATATTTAATATTTCATTGTAGTTTTGTAAGACATCCTTGAGAGTATTATCAAAATAGCCGGAGACGTAATGCTCTGTTGCACTCATAAACTCATATTCAAAATCAAATTGATTAAGAAAATCTCTTAAAAGACTGTTATTATGCTCTGCATAACTATCAAATTTTTCGTATGGATCAGGAATACTCGATAAAGGTTTTTCAAGGTTTTCTTCAAGTGTCTTTTGGTTAGGTATATTATCAGGAACTTTTCTTAGTCCATCCATATCGTCAGAAAAACAAATAATCTTTGATTTTATAGATGGGTCTAGAGTNTTTAAAGCAAACCTNACCATCGAAGTCCTTGCAACCTCACCAAAAGTACCAATATGAGGTAAACCAGATGGACCATAACCCGTCTCAAAAACTACATCTTTCTTATTTTTCTCAAGACGCTTAAGTATTTTTCTTGCCTCTTCAAAAGGCCACGACTTGCTTTCTTCAGCTTCTGCTATTAAAGATTTATTCATGAACTCGCTCAATATTATTGATAGCCTTATTTATACTATGACGCTATCCGCCGCAACCGATGGTGACATTTCTGATAAAGAAATGAATACAATCAATTTTCTTTTTACCACCTTGCCTGTTTTTGAGAAAGCAAACAATGACTATTTGTCTAAAAAAATGATTGAATGCATGGAGCTTACTCAAGAAGAGAGTAATTTTGAAAATTTATTAGATCATATTAATGAAGGATTAGATTCAAAAAAAGATTTAAAAAAAACTGCTTATATTTTGGCCTTGGAAGTCATGATGGCAGAACTAAATGTAGTCGAAGAAAGCATTAGATTTCTTGAATTACTAGGGACGACTCTTCAATTAAGTAATCTTGAAATTTCGTCTATCAAACACACAATACGCTCAAAGTACGATGACCTTGAAAATTAATCTTGAATAAAATGTTTTGAAAGTTTGAGACTTTGTTTTTGATAGTTTGAACCTATAGACGATCCATAAAATTTTTCTGGAAATTCGGTAAGTTTTTCATACATTAAACGTCCAACTATTTGATTGTGTTCTAAAATAAAGGGAACATCATAGCCCCTGACCTCTAGGACTGCTTTTGATCCATGTCCATCAGATGAACCGTGACCAAACCCTGGGTCAAAAAAACCAGCATAGTGAACTCTGAATTCTCCAATTGAAGGATTAAAAGGTACCATTTCAGCAGCATGACTTGGCGGTACAGCAATTGATTCATGAGAGGCTAATATATAAAATTCACCTGGGTCTAAAATAATTCTATTTTCATCATTTTTAAAAACTGGATCCCAAAATTTCGGAATAGAATATTTGTTTGGTTTATCTAAATCTATAAGACCTGCATGTCTTTTGGCTTTATAGCCAACGATTTCATTTTCACTATTACCATTTAAATTTACAGAAATTGCTAAACCCTCAGAAATGTCAGCCTTTCCATTATAAACAATTCCTTCTTCCGAATGCAGACGTTTTAACTCAGTATCAGAACTTGTTGTTCTTCCTCTCCTAAATCGCATTTGATTTAGACGTGTTCCCTGACGGACAATGACTGGAAATGTTCTAGGAGAAATTTCAAGCCATAAATGGCCCTTATAACCACCCGGGACCTTATCAAATTCATGACTGCCATCACAAATTAATCTTGTAAAGACATCGACTCTGCCTGTTGAGCTCTTTGGATTTGATATAGCTGTTATTCTCTCTGGGAGAGACAATGCCTCCATTAAAGGTACTAAATAAACACAACCAGTCTCTAAAACAGCACCATCTGATATATCAATTTTATGAAGAGCAAGTTCTGTTAATTTTTCTTTTACTGATCCCTCGGATGGTAGAAAACTTGCACGTATTCTATACGCTATATCACTTAGCCTCAAATCAAGACTAGCAGGCTGAATTTGTTCTTCCTCAATAGTCCCTTGCGACCAAACTTCTCCACTTTCAATCATAGAGCGAATAATTTGTCCTGGTAAAATACCTGAAAGAGATATCTTTTGACCAGGCGCACCATCAAAGCTCTCTGAAATAGCTTCAGAGTCAGGAAATAAGTCTGGTGATTTTTTTTCAGTCATACTAATTCCATTCCTTACATCAAAATAAATCGTAATAATATATTTTATAAATCTAAAGAAGATTATAAGTTCTTATGAAATGATATCAAAGAGGTATATAATAAAAAAATGAAAACAGCATCAATTATTATGCAACCAATAATTTCTGTTCTTGGAACATTTTTATTAGGATTGTCTTTTACCATGCTTATTCCTGGGTTTTTAGATCTTGCGGAAAATAACCTAAATTGGACTGGTTTCTTTGTCAGTAGCCTCTTTACATTTTTTATTGGCATTTCATTAATTTTAATTAATAGAGGAAATAATAATAAAATTGAAATAAAGAGTGCTTTTATTTTGGTAGTTTTAAGCTGGCTTATTTTATCAATATTTGCCTCTCTCCCATTTATTGCTTCATCGGGAAACCTCGGTATAACAAATTCTTTTTTTGAAGCTGTCTCTGGACTAACCACGACAGGATCAACAGTCATTAGTGATTTGGAAAATACTTCAAGAGGTATCATTCTTTGGAGAGCAATTCTTCAATGGCTTGGTGGAATTGGAATAATAGTAAGCGCTATCTCTATTCTACCCAACCTTGGGGTTGGTGGTATGCAGTTATTTAGATTAGAAAGCTCGGATACCTCTGAAAAAATTCTTCCTAGAGCAGCAAGTATTGCTACTGAGATCACAGTTTTATATATAGCCTTATCAGCTATTTGTGGAATTTCGTATTGGTTAATAGGTCTTTCTTCTTTTGATTCCTTGGTTCATGCGATGTCTACAATTGCAACAGGAGGCTTCTCATCAAGATCTGATTCCTTGGGAGGTTTTAATAATGTTAATCTTGAAACTATTGCAATCATCTTCATGATAATTTCAAGCTTACCATTCGTACTTTATCTCAAGGCTATTAGAGGAAGGCCAACAGATATAATTAAAGATCAACAAGTAAGAGGATTCTTCAAGACACTATTTATTGCTTCAATTGCAGTGATTTCATATCTAATTATATTTAAGGATTTTGTATCTTTTGATGCGATAAGATATTCACTTTTTAATGTTACTTCAATTCTAACAGGAACTGGCTTTGTAACTGCAGAATATGATATGTGGGGAACTCCTATCATACTTGTATTTTTATTTATTACTTTTATAGGTGGATGTGCTGGCTCAACTACATGTGGAATTAAAATTTTTAGGCTACAAATAATTTACTATAATTCTAAGGAAACTATCGGAAAATTAATCAGTCCTAATCGAGTTATAAATAAAAAATATAATGGTGAGCATATAAGCCAAGAAATTACTCAATCCGTTATAACATTTCTTTTTATTTTTATAGTTACATTTATAGTTTTATCAATCTTACTAAGCTTTACTGGCCTAGACCTGATAACATCCTTTTCAGCAGCAGCAACTTCAATCTCAAATGTAGGGCCAGGCCTTGGAAGTATGATTGGACCTTCATATAACTTTTATGAAATCTCAGATATTGGAAAATGGTTATTATCTGCTGGGATGTTGGCAGGAAGACTAGAGTTTCTAACTTTAATTGTAGTTTTTAATAAATCTTTTTGGAAATAAAATTTTTTAGCTAAAACACCAATCAATAATTCCTTTTTGAGCATGCACTCTATTTTCTGCTTCATCCCATACAAATGATTTATCTCCATCAATAACTTCTTCTGTCACCTCTTCGCCTCTGTGCGCCGGCAAGCAATGAAGGAAAATCGATTCATCTTTAGCAAGATTAATCAGTTCATTAGTTACTTGATAGTTCTCTAAAATTTTTCTTTTAGCGTTATCTTCTTTATCACCCATCGAAAACCATGTGTCTGTAACGATACAATTAGAGTCTTTTGCAGCGTCTTTAGGTAAAATATTATCTACTATATTTGCACCCTCATCTTTTGCTTTCTTAATTATATTTATATCAGCTCCAAAATTTTCTGGCGAACATAGCCTTAATTCAAAATCTAATAGGGATGCTGCGTGAATCCAGCTATGCGTCATATTATTTCCTGGGCCGAACCAAGTAACAATATTTCCATTAATCTTTCCTCTATTTTCCTCAAATGTCATTAAATCAGTTAAAACCTGACATGGGTGCGACCTATCGGATAATCCATTTATTACAGGGACGGAAGAGTTAGATGCAAATTCAGTTATTGAAGAGTGCTTATTAGTTCTTAACATCACTATATCAACATATCTTGATAAAACCTTAGCCGTATCTGAAATGGTCTCACCTCTGTTTAGTTGCAAATCATTAGCCCCAACAGTTATTGTTTTACCACCAAGTTGATACATTGCTGTTTCAAAAGAAAATCTTGTTCTTGTAGAGGGTTTTTCAAAGATCATTGCTAGTATTTTATGTTCAGCACAAGCATCAGAATCAACTTCAGCTTTTCCATGTCTAATTTTAGAATTCTTACGATCATGACAACTATCTAAAAGACTTCTTAAGTCTTTTTTTGAAAAAGAGTCTAAATCAATAAAATGTTTAAGTTTTCCAGTCATATGCGATCATATACTATATTTTTATATTTGATAATGCTTGATCGAGCTTTTGTATTCCGGCTTCAGCATCTAGTTGAGATATATTGAGTGGAGGAAGCATTCTAATAACATTATCGCCAGCATTTACTAATAAAAGACCCTCCTTAAAAGCCTCTTCAGTTATAACTGAATTTTTCTCAAGACATTCAATGCCAATCATCAATCCCTTGCCTCTAACTCCAGATATCTTATTACCATGCTTTTTAAGAAGGACTTCCAAGCCTTCGAAAATAATTTGTGATATAGTTTTTACATTAGAGACAATGTCTTCATCTTCAATTGTATCTAAAACCTTTTTACCAATAGTGCATGCAAGAGGATTGCCTCCAAAAGTCGATCCGTGAGTACCGTTTACCATACCTTGGGATGCTTTTTCATTTGTAAGAATAGCCCCCAGAGGAAACCCTCCTCCGATTGCTTTAGCAATTGTTACTATATCAGGCTCGATAGATGCCCAATCATAAGCAAAGAGGCTTCCCGTTCGATACATACCTGATTGAACTTCGTCGATAATTAATAAAATTCCATTATCAGTACATATTTTTCTAATTTCCTTTAGGCAATTATCTGGAAGAACTCTTATGCCTCCTTCACCCTGAATAGTCTCCAATAGAACTGCCGCAGTATTTTTATTTATTGCCCTTTTGAATGCATCATGATCAGCAAATGGGACAGAAATAAATCCTTCTGGCATTGGTCCAAAACCTTCTGAGTAATTTGGGTTACCCGCTGCAGCTAAAGTTGCTAAAGTTCTACCATGAAAAGATCCAGAAAAAGTAATAATTTCATTTCTTAATATTTCACCTTTGGAGTAAAAGTATTTCCTAGCAACTTTTATTGCTCCCTCAACTGCTTCTGCACCAGAATTACAAAAAAATACCTTCTCTGCGAAGCTTAATGAACATAACTTTTCTGCCAATTTTTCTTGTTCAGGAATTTTATAAAGATTTGAGAGATGCCAAATTTTATCAACATTTTCTATCATTGCCTTATTTAACTTTGGATGATTATGGCCCAAAATATTTACTGCTATTCCAGCAGCAAAATCTAAGTAATCATCACCATTCTCTGATTTTAACCAAGAGCCCTTTCCATTTACAAAGGAAACAGGATAACGATTATAGGTATTCATTATGAAACTGCTCATATTTTCCTCGAAATAAATAATATAAAAATCAAATATCAATCAGGAGATATTTCTTTCTTATTAAGTCTTCAACCTCCAACCTTTTTTAAATAAATAAAAATTTAAAACCCAAAGTAAAATATTTAAGATAGTTATAAAATAAACACCAAAAATAACAGAGCTATCTGAAACACCAATAAACCCATAGCGAAAGCCATCTATGATATAATAAAATGGATTGTAATCGATTAGCACTCTTGCGAAACCAGGCATCCTATCGACTGAATAAAATGTTCCCGACAAAAATGAAAGAGGTACTATTATAAAGTTTGTGATCGTTCCTAAATGATCAAACTTTTCTGACCAAATACCAGTTATAATTCCTAACAAAGATAATAAAAGGGATCCAGAAATTGCAAAAAATACTATCGCCCACAAATTAACTATACTTAAATCAACAAATAAAAAGTGAATGCAAGGAAGGGAAGCTAGAGCAACTACAACACCTCGAGTAACCCCGCCCATGGAGATTGCTATATTCATTTCAACAGCCGAAATAGGAGGCATTAAAATATCAACAATATTTCCTTGAATTTTGGCAATTAATAAAGAAGAGGATGTATGATTAAAAGCCTGCTGAAGGATGGACATCATAATCAAACCTGGCGCTAAAAATTCAACAAATGGAACACCATTTATATCTGGCCTAAGATTACCCAAGGCAAGTGTAAAAATAGCCATAAATAATATTGTAGTTGCAATAGGGGCAGCAATTGTTTGTAGAAAAATTTTAAAAAATCTTTGCACTTCTTTTTTGTAAAGTGTCCAGAGTCCATACCAGTTAATCGAACCTGGGTCACGTGGCTGAATCCATTGAAAATGAGATTTATCTGACATTTGTACATTCTCGCTAATAATACGAATAAATAAAGCTAATTTTTAAAAAAAAGCTTTATTTTTCTTTTTTTGAAACTATATCTTGTATGACAAAAAAAATATGTATACCATATATATTTATAAATTTAATCGCTTTGGGAGCAAAATATGGCATGGACTGATGATAGGGTAGAAATTCTAACTAAATTATGGGGAGAAGGTCTTAGTGCAAGCCAAATAGCCAGAGAATTGGGAGATGTTACTAGAAATGCCGTTATTGGAAAAGTTCATAGACTTGGATTAGCAGGTAGAGCAAGTCCAACTAGGCCTAAAAGTAGAGTAAGACATAGAGAGCCCTCTAACTTTTCTTCAAACTTTGACTCAAAAGATAGATTTTCAGAAAATATTAGTCCTCTTTCCGCCCCTGAACCAGCCGTAAGTGCAGATGGTGAACCAATAAATATTCTTATGCTTACAGAAAAAATATGCAAATGGCCTATAGGGGAACCAACAGATGAAGATTTTAGGTTTTGTGGGCGAGGGAGAAGTGCAAATTCTGTATATTGCGAAGAACATACCAAGCTTGCCTATCAGCCAGTGGACTCAAGGAGAAAGAAAAAGGCTAAATTTTCTGTCAAAAGAGTTGCTAAAGCAAACATAGGTAACTACTAGAGGTTTTTTTCTATTGAATATCCTGCTGATCTGACAGTTCGTATTGGGTCTTCTTTACCCTCAATA
>JGI20155J14468_10001523_pt1 | contig 18030 bp, 14 predicted proteins | sample COG_05_FD_14468 | JGI IMG/M metagenome (IMG submission 14468) | reverse complement strand
CCAGCGCCTACACCAGCGCCTACACCAGCGCCTACACCAGCGCCTACACCGGCTCCCACTGAAGTATATGAATACGATGTGGTTAATACTGATGAAGTTGACGTGATGGGATCTCTTACTTCTACACAAACAGTAGGAACTCAAACTGTTCAAGTGGGAACATCGACTGGAACAGAAACTATTACAGTAAGTGTTACCAGAACTATCAATGGAGTTGCCGTATATACATCAACTTTAACAGCTATCCCTATAGCAGTTGCTGATATTGGAGTCGAAGACATCGTCGAAACTATTGATAATGTTGTTGAAAACGCTGAAGGTCTGCAAGTTATTGGAACAAAAACTGTTACATCAACTACCACGGCTACGGCAACGAGACTTAAATAATTGCTTAAATATTAAAAAAAGGGGGATAATAATTCCCCTTTTTTTTGTCTTAAATATTACTCATAATATTTATGTCCTTGGATAATAACTATAACCATTGATAGTTTTAAACAATGAATTACCTAAAAATAATATCTAGCAACCTTATTATTCTGCTTTTATTATCATCTTGTCTTGAGATCACAGCTAGATTGACATTCCCTGAATTTAAGCATCATATATTTTCTAAAAACAAATCAATGAATTTAACTTATCATGATGGTGATTTTCATGGATATCAAATAAGAAAACCTTCCTTGGAACCATACAAAGCTAAATCATTGCCGCTGATTATTATTGTGGGCGATTCCATAAGCGGCGGCTATGGAACAGCATATGAGGATATATGGTGGGAAAAACTGAGAAGGATTTTAAAAATTTCAGATAAAAACTATGAAATTATTTCAATCAGCGCATACGGAAATAATATAGGGGATGCAGTTGAAGCTATAAATAAGATTTCAAAAAACACTCACATAGAGATTGAGAAGATAATCTATCAATTTAACTTCAATGATATTATGCCCTTCCAAAAAAATGATCTCAAAAATCTTAATAAACCCAAATCATTGAATGATAATTTTTTTAATTTAATTACAAAATGGCGTTATAAATATTTCAATCATTCAGTTTTCCTAAGAACTATGCAGCATTATGGCGGGAAGTTCATACGCCAAACATCTGGAACATGCGTAGAAAGAGATATGCATGCACTTGGCCCATATACCTGGTCATATGGAAGCATATCAAGAGAGGATGAGTCTGAGCTCTACTGGGATTCATTTAAAAGAAATATAATATCCATGAAAAGGTCCTCAGAAGCACTTAATGCAGACTTCGAGATATTCATATCTCCTGTACTTTACGACATAGACACCAGAGGAATTCATCAACACTATAACTATCTTAATTATGACTTTTCTTGTGCAACCATAGAACCAAGAAAAGAGATAATATCAATTGCCCAATCATCCAACATTAAGATATATGATCCAGCCATAGAGCTGAAAAGAAGTTTTGAAGCTAGAATTAAAGAAGGGAATTTTAGCCCCTACTTTTTTGCAGGAGATGATAATCACTTTACTCCTCTTGCAAGCTCTTACGTAGCTGAGCACATTGCATCAGAATGGGATCAATAGAATTGAGTAAAAATAAAGCTTATAATCCACTCAAACAAAGATGAATGTCCCCAAAGATTTAAAACTTCCTTCAAATAGAAGATTCGGTCTATTTTTCTCAGCTATCTTTTTAGCATTACTTACTTATTGTCTATATTTTTCTCAAAACCTATACACAATTATTTTTTCAATATTATTTATTTTCACACTCTTAATTACGATTTTCTTTCCTAAATTATTAACTCCTTTTAATAAATTTTGGATGAAAATTGGTTATCTTATTGGTAGTGTTATTAGCCCTATAGTAATGGGTGCAATTTACTTCATAGTTTTTACCCCCATAGCATTAGTTTTTAAACTAATAAACAGGGATTACTTAGGCTTACGATATAATACAGAATCAAGTTACTGGGTAAAAAGAACCAATAAATCCATCGATCCAATGTCCTTTAAAAATCAATTCTAAATATGAAATTTTTTTTAACCTTGATGAAAGAGATTTTTATTTTTCTTAAATTTAAAAAAAAGCTATGGCTTGCCCCGTTAATTTTTTTAATGGTTCTGCTTGGAGGAATACTGGTGCTTGCTCAGGGATCAGTAATAGCGCCACTAATATATACAATATTCTAAGCATCGATGTACATTCTAGGTATCTCAGCCTTTTACCATGATAGTGCAGCCTGTATATTGAAAGATGGAGAAATAGTAGCTGCAGCTCAAGAAGAAAGATTTTCAAGAGTAAAACATGATCCAGGTTTTCCAACAAAGGCAATATCATTTTGTATAGAGCGCGCTGGAATTATGCCCGAGCAAATTAATTCAGTTGTATTTTATGAAAAACCTTTTTTAAAATTTGAAAGATTGCTAGAAACATACCTTGCATTTGCTCCAAGAGGCTTTCAAAGCTTTTCAAAGGCAATGCCCTTATGGATTAAAGAAAAGCTTTTTCAGAAACTGAATATAATCAATTCTTTAAATGAAATTTTCGGCACAAATGGCACATGGGAAGAAAAATTGCTCTTTTCTGAGCATCACCTTTCACATGCAGCAAGTGCATTTTACCCATCTCCTTTTAATAAAGCCGCTATCTTAACAATGGATGGGGTTGGTGAATGGGCAACGACATCCCTAGCAATAGGAGAAGGTAACTCAATTAAGGTAAGTAAAGAGATAAATTTTCCTCATTCTTTGGGGCTCCTGTATTCAGCATTTACTTATTATACTGGGTTTAGGGTAAACTCCGGTGAGTATAAACTTATGGGTCTTGCTCCATATGGTCAGCCTAAGTATGTGAAGACTATTAAAGACAATTTAATTGATATTAAAGATGACGGGAGCTTTCGTCTTAATATGAACTATTTTGATTACTGCACTGGCCTAACAATGACAAATAATAAATTTAATAAATTATTTGAAGGAAGTCCAAGAGAATCTGAAACTAATATTACTCAGAAAGAAATGGATTTGGCTTCTTCCATCCAGAAAGTTACAGAAGAGGTTATTATCAAACTTGCTAAAAATATTTCAAAAACTACTGGACTGGAAAATCTCTGCCTAGCAGGAGGTGTTGCACTAAATTGTGTTGCCAATGGAGAACTTCTTAAACAAAAAATTTTTAAAAATATATGGATTCAACCAGCTGCAGGTGATGCTGGAGGCGCATTGGGTGCAGCATTAAATATACATTATTTAATGAATAACAATGATCGAAGTGAAAGCAAACATCGAGATTCTATGAAAGGTTCATATCTTGGACCTAGCTTTGATGATTTAGAAATTGAGAAATCTCTAGGTGATCTTGGTGCAAATTATAGTATCTTTAACCCTAACGAAATCTTAGATATGACAGCTAATAAAATAGCTAATGGAATGGCAATAGGATGGATGCAAGGAAGAATGGAATTTGGTCCAAGAGCATTGGGGGCAAGAAGTATCATTGCTGATCCAAGGTCACCAAAAATGCAGAAACAGCTAAATTTAAAAGTAAAATATAGAGAAAGTTTTCGACCTTTCGCCCCGAGCGTTTTAGCTGAAAATGTTTCAGATTGGTTTGAACTTAATGAGGATAGCCCATACATGCTCATGGTTGCAAAAATATTACAGAGTAAACGTTATGAGATGACTGATATGCAAAAGTCGCTATTTGGAATTGACAAGCTCAATATTGAAAGATCAGAGGTTCCTTCAATAACTCATGTTGACTACAGTGCTAGAGTCCAAACAGTTCATGCTGATACAAATCCGATGTATCACAAATTACTTAGTAAATTTTATGAAATAACTAAATGCCCCATTCTTGTTAATACATCATTTAATGTTCGAGGAGAGCCAATTGTGTGCACTCCAGAGGATGCTTTTAAATGTTTTATGGGCACTGATTTAGATTGCCTAGTAATAGGCAACTATTTTCTTGAAAAAGATTCTCAACATCATGAGTTAAAACAAGATTATAAGAATAAGTATGCGTTGGATTAAACAAATAAGATCTTTATTTCAGATAAAAGTCCATTCTTACTGAAGGCATATTTGGATGAATGTATTGCTCGGATCTAATCACCTTGCCTTCATAGGTATAATATTGATTTGTAGCCTTCCATTTAATTATAGGCAAGCTAAATGAATGAGTTAGGATTTCCGCATTGATCTCGCCCCCCAATCTATCTATTAGAGCAGTGTGAGTTTTATGTTTAAATATTTTATTTTCTATCTTGCTTCTATACAAATCAGGATTTTTAAACGCCATATGAGTGATAAATTTTGTTCCTTGAGATGACGCATCAAGAATATTAAAAGCATCTGTTTTAAAATCAGATACAAATCCAGCTGTTTCAATAATCATCCCATTGTAAGTATAAATCTTGATTCCATCATTGGATCTCCATTCATAAACTCCATCCTTGATATAGGCTAAAACTACTGTGGATGCTGCTCCCCTTCCAATCTTTACATTAGCAAATGAATATTCGTATTTATCAAAAACCTCTTTAGAGATTGTATCTGAAGGAAAACCAGAGATATATCCCTTATAAAATAAGAATATATCTCGATATGAAAATTGTTCGAATAGATCAATAGAGCAACTTGATAATAAAAAAATTAAAATATACTTAGCACTTCTTTTAATCATATAAATCATCCCAATCTCTTAAAATATGATCATATGAAGCTTGATCAGTAATTCCAAATAAATCATAAGAATGATACAAAACAGCCGCACCATCTCTTTGAACAGGTCGTAGTCCAAATCCAGTATGCCCTGAAGAATAATTTGAGAAAAAAGTTTCAATCGGTATAAAAAAATAGAAACCTTTATCAAAGCTTCCCTCACCAAATTCCTCACGACTTATATCAGTTAGTGAGAAGTAAACACCCATATTTAAACCAGATTTAAACCTTCTTGAAAAATCCAAGTTAACTCCTGAATCCTTTGCAAGAAATCTACCACCTTTAAGTTTGAATAAAATTTGAGAACCAGGATGCTCATAGAAAAAATTAATAAACCCCGTTGTAGTTTGATAGTCTATAAAGTTGAATGAGCCATCAAAATCTCTCTGTTTAACTCTCCACAACTCAGCACCAATAGCCCAGGGTTTATAAAATGGTCTATATAAAACTTCACCACCAACTCCTCCAAACATTTGTTCAAAATATCCAGCACTAATTTTTGTATAAATATCATTGCCAATGCTAGAGAAGTAATTTGCTTGAAATGAGTCAACTGTAAAGCCCCTTCCTTGCTTAAGGTATTGAACAATTTCTGTTCTAACATGGGGCAAAATACTATCAGATGCAAGCTTTAGCTCGCCCATATTATCTGTAACCCCATATGAAAAATCTGCATCTACAGTGAAGTTTTTTGTAATAAGCGTCTCGGATTTAAAGGCAATCCTAAAGTTTCCAAAATAAAAACCATCTGGACCACCTATTTGACTTCGAACCATTGGAGCAATTTTATAAAAATATTTAGGAAGTCGGGTCGTAGGTTGAAATTGATAATCTTCAAAAGTATGTGAGGCTGGTAAAACATTTAGAGAACTTAAGTGCACCTTAGGGATTACTTTCCCTTCATATCTTTGTAACTTACTTCTATCAATTACAACTTGATACATGCCCTGATCAGCATTTAAGTTTTTAAGCTTAAAAGAATTAATATTATAGGGAGCAATATCATCCAGCACCCTAGCAACCCTTCCTGTTGCTCGAACATAACTAGCATGCTTGTTTTGAGAATAAGCAATTTCGAGCTCTCCTGACTTATGATCAACATTTGCTGCTTGCACATGAAGATTTCTATCAGCAAGATACTTCAAGGAGCTTTTGAATAAAAATTCATCATTGTCGGTATTAATCATCTTGAGAACTTCTGCATTCTCTACAGGTTCATGAGGATCCAGTTTTGGTATAAATGAATTTTTTTTAGAAAAATTAGCAGAATATGTAAATCCAAAGTTCAAAGTATTGCCACGTATTAAACCAAGTTTTAACTGCAATCTTTCCGAAAAAGGATAAACAATTCCTGCATTTATTTTTTTTGCCTGTTTTACTGGAGGGAATCCTTCTTTTGAGTAGTCAATTCCATCATATTCAATTTTAATCCTAGCCCCATTTAGGTATGGTAAATACCATTCAATTCCACCAAAAACTCCCATCTCTCCACTAAAATAAGAATCAACTGAGAATTCTCCCCCCTTTGTACCATCAACAATTTTTCTAACCTTAAATCGATCTGAAATTCTAGTTAATGGGTTTGTTATATCATTTCCGCTGAGCATACCCCATCCAAGACCAAGAGTTAGATCAAAATTATTTATTCTTTTAGAGGCAACTAAATACTCTGATGAGAAAATACCAGTGCCCGCTAAATCTCTGAAGCCCAAAGCCAAGGCTGGCATAACTTCCGTTTCATTCATTAGTTTTAACTTAATGTCAAAACTCTTATCTTTAAATGTCTGATTTCCACTAAATGATTGAAATTCACTATAAAGTTGATTGTTAATGTCTGTATATTGAAAAGATGCTTCAAACCAATTAAATGGGTAAGCTACAAGTGACCCTCTTAAATATGGCTGCATGTGATTCCATGCAAACCCTAAGGAACCCTCATCCAGAAATCTCGCACTAGGATTGCTCAATAAGCCTATTGTTCCATAGTTTGAAAATGAAGGCAGTTGATTTGGATAAATATAATCATTGATCTCTGCTTTTACAGAGTACGAATTAGATAAAAATAATAAAAAAAGAAATACTTTTGTAAATAACTTGCTGCTAGATTTCATGATCAGTCATTAAATCAGCAATAAATATTAATCAAGAGATAATTTTTAATCTCAAAATGCAATTAGTTATTAATAGAGTTTAAAGAAGCTAAGCTAAGAGCTAATGAGCTAAATATAGGTGCTATTGCAGACGCATAATTTAAACCATCAATTTTTCCAATCTCTCTTGGGACATAAATTATAGTGCCTGGAATAATGTCAAATTCTTGATTTGTGAATGAAGCAAAGCCTCCTGACCATAAAAAAGAGTCCCCATTAGGAGAGATAATAACCACTCTTTTCTTGTCACCGTATAAGCCAAGGCCCCCAGATTTCTTAATATAATCTTCTGCGTCAGTACCAGGTTGGTAAAGTCTAGCACCTGGAGTTAGAACCTCTCCGAGAACATATATTTCTTGAGAGTATGGGGGAATATGAATTTTATCGCCATGCTGTAAGGCGGTATCTAAATCTTCTTTTTTATTAATATTAGCTAAATCAAAATCGGCTGTTACTCGGCCAATAGGTTTCACGTTCTTAAATTCACTTAAAATCAAAGGCAGTGTGCCTCCTCCACCTGAAACAATTTCTTTTGCGTTAGCTGAAGTTGCAATAAACTTAATCATGTCTTGATATATTCTTTCATTAATTTCTTTTTCGATTTCTTTAGCACTTTGGCGTATTAATACACCTCCAAACTCAAATGCATTTCTTGTATAACCGCCAGCTCTTCTAATAATGCTGGACAAAGATTCACCATCTGTAATTGTGTATTTACCAGGAAACAAGACTTCTCCTGTAATTTCAACAGAGTGCATTGGATTGCTAGAGGAAGCATAACTAGGAATTTTTATATCGTCTCCATAGACAACATTGAATTCATTGATTTTAGAAATTGGTATAGTGATAAATTGTTTATCTGCATTCACTTTTCTCTCAACAAGAACTTCGCCTTGATTTCCAGGTATCATTCCACCAGCAAATGCTAACATTGTTGCGAGAGGTTCTTCAGAGCTCTTAAGTTCATATATGCCAGGATTAGTGACGCCGCCTGAGATGCTGACCTCGCCACCTTTTGGCCCAATAATCACTGCATCCCCGCTTCTTAGACCATGTTGAAATTTTAAATTTCCATTTATCAAAACATCATACAAATCTACAGTGTCTATGACTTTGTTTTTTCTTTTAATTTGAATAGATCTAAAAGATCCATTTTCCGCTATACCGGAAGCCCCATTAAGTACTGATAGAACACTTGTACCACCATTGTAGGTATATACACCTGGATTATTGACATTTCCTATAACCAATACTGATATATTTCTCATGTTGGTTAGAGTGGTGTAAGCTTTGATACCGATAAAAGCATCTGCTAATGTTGCCTGGATAATTTCACTGGCTTCTTTTAATGGAAGTCCAGCAACATATATGGCAGCAACCTCAGGGATATTAATGCTACCATCTTTTTGAACAACCAAACTTAATGCTTCGTTTCTTTGGCCAACTAATTGAACTTTAAGAGTATCTCCAGCATCTACAATATATTCACTTGAAAAGTTTGGCTCATTGACTGGCATGAAAGTTGACTGGAAGGAATTAAAGAAATCAGGTCCAAATCTTTTTAAATTTATCTCATCTTTATTTGACTGAGATTGAATATTTCTTTCTATTTCGGCTAATTGAAATTGAATTTTTTGCAGATTAGATTCAAGGGTATCTATCGATGTTTTAGGCGCATTATAAATTTCATCTTTAACTTCATTTTGCTCTCCCATTTCCCTTATAAAATCATTTCGCACATCCTCGGGAAGACTCTTAAGAAAATCTTCATTAAGTTGTTCTTGTGCAAATAATACTGGGCTTAAAACAAAGCTAATAAAGACAAGGTAAACAGAATATTTTATTTTCATGATAAATGTAGATTTAAGTTCAAAACAAAGCAAGTTTAACAGTCTTTTTGTTGCAAATGAACTCTATAATGGAACAGATTTAACTTCTAATTTCTGCTTTGAAGTTATCTTTTAATATTGTTGAGATTTGCTCCATTCCAGAAGAGACCTCTGAGTCAAGAAGGGACTTTAAATTACTTTGAAAAGTAAACCTAAGAGTCATACTAAAATACCCACTTGGAATTCCCTTCCCTTCAAAAATATTTACTAATTGAAAAGCTGCAACATATTTTATTTTTTTTATGGATTTCGATAATTTTTCTTCAATTTCTCCATAATTAAATGATTTGCGAAGAATTATATTTATATCTCTTGAAGAAGATGGAAATTTACTAAATTTATTTATTTTAAAATTTGAGCAATCTTCAAATATTTTTTCTGGGTATAATTCAAAACCATAACAAGGTTTTTTTAATAATTTTTGAGTTGCAGAAAGATTGATTTCGCCCAGCACTCCAATTTGTATCTTGCCTTGAAAAATTTTCAATGCATTTGATGAAAATACCTTTGTATTTTTAGCATGTTGAAATTTAATATCTTTGATATCTAGGGTTTTTAGAAGCTTGATTACTTCAGCTTTGATAGAGTAAAAATCATAACTAAATTCTTTTGATCCCCAGGTTTTTTGCAATTCATGATTGTAAACTAGGCCGGCAAAATGGTTATCTTGGACAAAAGAATTTTTTATTTTCTTGAATACGTTGCCCGATTCAAATACTTTAATTGAAAGGTATCCTTTTTTAAGATTAGAATTCACTGCGGAGAATAAAGCGCCAAAAAGACTTCCTCGCATTAAGGGCTCGCCTTCATTGATAGGGTTTATTAGTTCGGCTGGATGTGAGGAGTGATCCACTAGGTTGAAATAAGTATCACGAGATACAAATGGAGGATGAATCAATTCTGTAAATCCTGCATGAACAAGCCCCAACCTAAGATTGGATGTAAAGTTGTTAGTAGTTATATCTTTCTTTGGACCTGCTCTAGGGATATTCACTGGAATATTGTCATAGCCATAACATCTTAATAATTCCTCATATAAATCTTCTTCTTGAAGAATGTCAAATCTATGACTGGGGATGGTGAATTTAAGATTTTGTGAAGTTTCTGAAACTAAGTGTAACTCTAGATGCTTAAGTATTTTTTTTATCTCCCTAGGCTTTAGATTTAAACCACCAAAAGAATTAAATCGTTGGATATTAAGGGTTACTAGCTTTTTATTGGGTAGCCCATGATCGGAAATAAAGCATTCTGCATTCTTATAATCTGCAATCTTATTTAAAAGATAAAGATATCTCTCTAAGGCCAATTTTTGAATCTTTGGATCCACACCTCTCTCAAACCTATGAGATGCATCAGTAGCTAAGCCATATTTTCTTGCTTGATTTACGATCTTTTCAGGATTAAAAAATGCTGCCTCAACAGCAATATTCTTTGTACTCTTTGTAACCGAGGTATAATCACCGCCAATAATGCCAGCAATAGCCTGAACTCCTAGCTTATCTTGAATTGTTAGGGAGGAATTTTGAATATTTTTTATGTCTCCTCCAATAATCTGAAAAGGGAGATTATTAGATTTAGGAAATTTAACATTTATTGGCAAGGATAATTGATCTAAATCAAAAACATGCATTGGAGCTCCAATCTCAAGCATTACATAATTACCAAGATCAACAAGAGGGTTAATTAATGGAATGCCTGCATCTCTAAGAAACTTGCGTTTGTGTATATCAAGTTTCTTTAAAGAACTAATATCTCTGATTAACAGTAAATGGTAGTTAAGACAGCCCTGCTTATCGATTTGATTTATAACCGATCTATTTGATTTAGTTTGAAGTTTTGTTAATTTTAGGCTATCTGGAAAATTTTGTGATTGAGATGCGCAGAATTCTCTTTGTAAACCTCTAAGCGAAAGAGCATCTCCACGATTTGGGGTCACATCAAATTCGATGATATTTCCATCTATTTCACATTCAAAACCTACCTTAGTAAAAACTTCAGTCAATTCCTTTTTAGTAAGTCGGGTATTTAAAAAATTTTTTAAATATGGATATGATATCTTCATGGTTTAAATTGATTTAAAAAGTCAAAATTTGAAGAGTAAAACTCTCTAATATCATTCACGTCGTAATAAAGCATCGCCAGTCTCTCAATACCCAAACCAAATGCAAAGCCACGAAATTTCTTAGTATCTATATCGCATCCTTTAAGTACATTTGGGTGCACCATGCCGCAACCTAATACCTCTAACCAACCTTTGTTACCAAATTTAATATCAACCTCTGCAGATGGCTCTGTAAATGGAAAATAAGAAGGCCTAAATCTTACTTCCATCTTCGCATTAAAAAAATTTTCTAAGAAATTAATTATAATTCCCTTTAAATCACCAAAATTAATATCTTCATCAACTGCCAGTCCTTCAATTTGAGTAAACATAGGTAAATGTGTGTTATCGGAATCACATCTATAGACCCGGCCTGGCGACAACATATATAGGGGCATATCTTCTTTAAGCATGGAATGAATCTGAGTATTTGAAGTATGTGTTCTTAATAAAAAATCTGTCATATCAGAGCCTGAGCCTGAGCCTGAGCCTGAGCCTGAGCTTAAATAAAAGGTGTCATGCATTTCTCTTGCAGGATGGTTTGCAGGGAAATTTAGAGCCTCAAAGTTATAAAAATCTGTTTCTATTTCATTTCCCGAAAAAATTTGATAGTTAAGAGCTGAAAAATATTCAATTACTTTATTTGAAACTTTTGTAATAGGATGCTCAGAACCTAAATGGAAATGATCTTCGGGGAGGAAGATATCTATTTGATCTGATGAATTATTTACATTTAAACCCTCATATGCATTCTCAAATACTTTTGTTAATTTGGATTTTAGAATATTTAAATCTTTAGCTATAGAAGCCTTTAAATTTGGTTTTACACTCTTCAGTTTTTTAAAAGCAGAGAATATGAAGGACTTCTTACCAAGAAATTGGGATCTCAGTTGGAAGAATTCAGCCTCTGATTTAACGGATTTTAATTTGAGAGTGGCTGTTTCAATTAAATCCTGGGGGATTTGCATGAGAACATTATACCTTGACTTTTTCTACGATTTTCTTAAAAGTTTCTGGATCAGAGAAAGCAATGCCAGCGAGAGATTTTCTATCTAATTTTATGCTTGCTTTAGAAAGTTGATTTATAAATCTACTGTATGAAACTTCTAAAGGAATGAGTGCTGCTGAAATTCTTGAAATCCAAAGAGAGCGAAATGTTCTTTTTTTATTCCTTCTGTCTCTAAAAGAATACTGAAGAGATTTTATATTAGATTGTTTAGCAGTTTTGAATAACCTGCTTCTAGCACCATAATGGCCTTTTGTAGCCTTTAATACTTTTTTATGTTTTGCTTTTGCGGCTAATGCTTTAGTTACTCTTGGCATGATATTTATATGTTATAAAGTAGTTTTTGTGCTATTTTCTTCGTTTCATCTGCCATCTTAATCATTCCCCGATTGTGGCGTTTTCGTTTAGTAGTCTGCTTTGTTAAGATGTGTGCACGGGAAGCGCTTCTTCTCTTTAAACCATTGCCAGTAGCTTTAAAACGCTTTTTTGCGCTTGAATGTGTTTTTAATTTATAGCCCATAATTATTTCTTTCTAATTTGCGAGAGAACCATCAGCAGCTGCCTGCCTTCAAGAGATGGCTCTTGGTCAACTTGAGCAATATCTTGGAGGTCTGCCCTCAAACGATTTAAAAGATCGAGACCTAAATTACTGTTTAAGATCTCTCTGCCTCTAAACCGAACGCTGATTTTAGTCTTATCTCCATCAATAATAAAGCTTTTTATCTTTTTTAATTTAATATTGTAATCACCAATATCGGTAGTTGGACGAAATTTAATCTCTTTTAACGATTGTTTTTTTGGTTTTTTAGTTCCGACTGTGCTTTTTTTCTTTTCAAATTGAAATTTACCAAAATCTAAAAGCTTACAAACTACTGGCTGAGCATCCGAGGGAGAAACCTGAACTAAATCAAGGTTTTTTTTCTGAGCTTCATCTAAGGCCGCATCAATTGCCAGTAACCCTAATTTTTCTCCTTCAGAGCCAATTAACATGACCTCTGCTGCATAGATTTTATTATTTATTGGGGTCGTTGATTTTTTTTTCAAAACGATAAGTAGGAACCTTTACAGGGTATGAATGTGTCTAATCAAAGTAAATTTGATTTTTTGAAGAATGAATTGCTAATTGATTTAACATTGAGGAGAATTTTATAGCATTATTCATAAAAAGAAAACATCATTATGGTTGAAGTAATCGCTCCACCCATTCACCACCCTGTTGCTCAAAGACATGTCTTTTATTCAACCTATTTTCATGCCCTTCCCAAAATTCAAAATAATATGGAATAAATGTAAAGCCGCCCCAATAATTAGGTCTTTCTGCTTGATAATTTATCTCTGAAAGTGTTTTATTATAAGAATCTTTCACATCATTGTATGATGCAGTTAATTTAGATTGAGATGAGCTAATTGCTAGAGCATTTTTTGCTAGAGATCTTTTTTTAAAGTGATTATCAGAAAATGTTTTAGATGATTTATAAATTTTTGATTTTAATCTAATCTGTAAATTGAGCTTTCGCCAATAAAATAATGATGAAATTTGATTATGACTATTAAAATCTTCTGCCTTTTGAGATTCATAATTACTAAAAAAAGTCCACTCGTTATCAATAATATATTTCATGTTAACAAACCGTGACTCAACTTCATTGGAATTTGAGTTAAATGAAGATATAGAAATAGCTTCAATAGATTGTTGTTTTGCCATTACAGCAAGATCATAATAATTTTTAAATATTTGATATGGTTTATCTTTGCTAATATCTATGATTTCTATCATGTATCTCTATGGAATAAGTCACGTGTAAAAACTTTGTCTTGATATTTTTTAATTTCATTACTTAATCTATTTGCAATAATCATATCTGAGTCATCAATAAAATCTTCTAAATTACTTTGCAAAGGAATTCCCTCATATACGCTGCTATTAATCATTGGTTCATAAAGAATAATCTTAATTTTATTTTCTTTGAGTCTTGGGATTAAATCTAAAATTGCAGATTCTCTAAAATTATCTGATCCCTCCTTCATTGTTAAGCGATAAATGCCGATAGTTTTAATCCTAAGAGATAAAATTTTATCAATTAAAAAATCTTTTCTTGTTGAGTTTGATTGAATGATTGCATCAATCAAGCTTTGTGGGACGCCATTGTAGTGAGAAAGCAATTGCTTGGTATCTTTTGGTAAGCAGTATCCACCATAACCAAAAGAGGGATTATTATAATGATTACCAATTCTTGGATCTAGAGACATCCCTTTTATAATATTAAATGCACTTATTTTTTTCTCCATCGAAAAACTATCAAGCTCATTGAAAAAGGCTACTCTCATTGCCAAATAAGTATTAGAAAAGAGTTTTGTTGCTTCAGCTTCAGCTGAATTCATATAAAGAACATCAAATTCTTTCTTAATTGCTGCGTCGATCATAATTTGTGAAAATAAGATGTTTGCTTGATTTTTTTTACCTCCTATTATCAGTCGCGAAGGATGCAAATTATCATGAAGAGCCATACCCTCTCTTAAAAATTCTGGTGAAAAAATAATGCGTTCAGTATTATATTTTAAAGATTGAGACTCAGTGAAACCAATTGGAACTGTAGATTTTATAACTATTAATGATTTGGGGTCACTTAGCTGAAGAGATGCCTGTATTGAATCTTCAACGGAAGAGGTATCAAAAACATTTGATGACTCATCAAAGTTTGTGGGAGTAGCTATTATAACAAAATTTGAATTAACTAGAGCTTCTTCTGGTTTAGTGGTAGCAGATATTTGTATATTTTTGTTTTTTAATGCTTCAATAATACCAAAATCGTCAATTGTAGATTTTCTTGCATTAATTTTATTTACCTTACTTTCATCAATTTCAAGAATATTTACATAATTTGTCTTGGATAAAAGCACAGCTAAAGACATGCCTACAAAGCCAGCGCCAATTATCGTTATCTTTTTATTAGGCATTATTTTTCATGATAATCGTTTATTGCCGATATGAAAAAATTTTCTAATTTGCTCATTAGGATACTTCTATCAAATTCTTTTCTTGAATATTCAATTCCATTTTGACCAAGCTGCTTTCTATCTTTTGAGGATAGCAGAGACATCTCGATTGCTGCAGCTGCTAAGCTTTTAGAATCAGAGGCTGAACTAGAAATACCTGCATTAGATTCCTTTATAATTTTTGAACCCTCTCCATCAAGCATCCCAAGAATAGGTATTCCTGTCATCAAATATGTTTGAAGTTTTGCAGGAATGGTTAAACTAAAAACAGGATCTTTTTTGAGAGACACAAGCAAAGCATCAGCATGAGCAAAGAAAGATGGCATTCTTTCTAATGGAAACCTGCCAAGAATTATAAAGTGCTCTTCGAGCTTTCTTTTTTTTACCTGTGATTTCAACCACTCAAATCTTCTGCCATCTCCAACAATGATCCATTTAATAGATTTATTATTTCGAAGAAGTTCAGCAGCTTTTAGAACTGCGGGCATATCTTGCGCATCAGCAATATTGCCTGCAAAAAGGATATTAAAGAATGTATCATTTTTCTTAATCTCTGGAGCAAAAAGTTTCTCAGATGTATTTTTAGAAGCATGGAGTTTTTCTGCCCAGCTTGGAAAATATTGCACCTTATGAGGATAGTCACAATGAGATTGAATGCTTTTAACAAAACTTTTAGATTGGCCTAAAATCAGCGTACAGTTGTTGTAGATAAAACGCACAATTTTCTCTATAGCCCACAACACAGACCTAGAGCGAATGCCTCCAACTGCTTGCAAAGTTTCTGGCCACAGATCTAGCGCCCAAAATACAACTGGTGCTCTCTTTAATTTACCAATGGTCACTGCGGGAATTCCTACGGTGACTGGAGATGGTTCATATACAAAAATTAAATCTGGCTTAAACTTTCTTAATTTCCATGCGCCAATTAATGTGCCAGTAATAACGAAACTTAAATAGTTTAGGAATAATTGAAAAGAGTTACTGCCACGCGAAACAATTGGAACTCTGTATATATCAGCTCCCATATAATTAGAGAATAATGAAGGTTTTTCTAAAAATTCAGAAAAAAATTTTCCAGATGGATAATTTGGTTTGCCAGTTAAAATGGAAACCTCATGACCTTTACCAATCAACTCAGGAATGAAATCATTAATCCGAAAATTTTCAGGCCAAAAATACTGAGTGACTATTAAAATTTTCAAAAATTAACTAATAGTTTTTCCAAACTACCCTTTGAACATAATCAGTATAACTGTGAATAATTCTAACAACTTTCTCAGAAACATTAGGCATATTATAATCTGAGACTTTTCGTAGAAGTCTATTTTCTCCTGATGGTTGATTTTCTAATATGCATATAGCCTGATTAATTCTTTCAAACTTTAGCCCAACCATCATAACCGAACCTTCTTCCATTCCCTCTGGTCGTTCATGGGCCTCACGGATATTTAAAGCTGGAAAATTTAATATTGAAGCCTCTTCATTAATAGTGCCGCTATCAGAAAGAGTTACTTTTGCATTTAATTGAAGATTTACATAATCCTTAAATCCCAAAGGCTTAATCATCTTAATATATTTATTAAGCCTTAATTTTGCTTGAGATATTCTTTTCTTTGTTCTTGGATGCGTAGAGACAATAATTGGTAATTTATAGCTTGAACTAAGTTTATTCAAAGTAAGCATTAATTCTCTAAAATTTTTTTCAGAATCTATGTTCTCTTGTCTATGCGAACTAACTACAAAAAAATTATTTTTTGTTAAATTGAGTTTTTTCATTATTTTTGAAGAATCAATGCCCTCTTTATAGAATTGCAAAACCTCATTCATTGGGCTTCCGGTCTTAATTACAAGATCTGCCGGTAAACCTTCAGCCAACAAATAGTCTCTAGCAATAGTGCTGTATGTTAGGTTAACATCTGCCGTATGATCAACAATTCTTCTATTAATTTCTTCAGGAACTCTCATGTCAAAGCATCTGTTACCTGCTTCCATGTGAAAGGTTGGAATTCTTTTAATCTTTGCGGGAAGAATGGAAAGACAGCTATTCGTATCACCTAATACCAATACTGCCTCAGGTAATTCTTTTTCCAATAATTTATCAACAGCGGGAATAATATTACCAATTGTTCTTGCTGCATTGCCCTGAGCCGACTCAAGAAAATAATTTGGTTTTCTGATGCCTAAATCTTTAAAAAAAATTTCATTTAATTCGTAATCATAATTTTGCCCAGTATGGACTAAAATATGATCACAGTGATCATCTAAAGATGCTATGACTCTAGATAGCCTAATAATCTCAGGGCGAGTACCTACAATTGTCATTACTTTTAATTTTTTCATACTAAACCTCGCTTGATATTGTGTCAGGTTGATTGCGATCAAAAATTTCATTTGCCCATAGCATAGCTATCATCTCATTTTCTCCAACATTAGTTATATCATGAACCCAACCCGGTATAGTTTCTACAATTTTTAGATTTTCACTAGTTGCTAATATCTCAAATCTTTCATTGGTTAAGAGATGTCTAAATCGAAATAGGGCTTTTCCCCTGATAATAATAAATTTTTCAGATTTAGAATGATGATAATGCTGACCTCTTGTAATACCAGGTAGGGTTGTAAAAAATGAAAATTGCCCAGAATCATGGGTCTTGAGAACTTCTGCAAATAGCCCTCTATTATCTGGAAAAAAAGGGATTTTATAAGTAAATTGGTCTGGTGAAAGAAAACTTAAATATGTAGCATACAGAGCTCTAGTGAGATCTAAACCTACTCTTTCTGTAACTAGAGTTTGTCTAGATTCATAAAAAAGTTGGAGTTGATTTGCCAATTCTTGAATAGTTATTGAGAAAATTGGCTCCACTTTACCCCATTTTTGATTATTTTCTGGGGCATTAAGAGTCTCAATAAAGCTTTTAATAACATCATCAATATAAACCAATGGAATTGATTTATTTGGTTCATTTATTTTAATAGGGAGTTGATTTGCAATGTTATAGCAGTATGTTGCAACAACAGAATTATAATTTGGCTTAGACCACTTGCCGAAAACGCCTGGCAATCTATATATTGTTAATGAATTTCCTACTTTTTTCGAAAGCTCATACAATACATTTTCTGCAGCTAATTTACTTTTACCATAAAGATTATCCTCAGTAGCTTGAATACTGGAAGAGAA
>JGI20155J14468_10001507_pt1 | contig 18186 bp, 15 predicted proteins | sample COG_05_FD_14468 | JGI IMG/M metagenome (IMG submission 14468) | reverse complement strand
TTTTTGGTGGATATTTAAGTGATTATTCTGGTGATGACATTCCTGCATTTCATCTCGAATTTTACAATGCGGGAAACAGCTTACTTGGATCAACAATGAGCTATGAAAGTTCTAGCCCCGATTGGGAATACCTTTTCGATAACATCGCAGTTCCTTCAACCACAAGGAAAATACGCATGGTTTTGACTGGAACAAGAAATTCTGGAACAGATAATGACAGTTATTTCGATGACTTGTTCCTCCGAATTAAACCTATTGGTGATGACTGCGAGCAGCTCTCTCTTGACCTTGAAGAAGATATTCTTCCTATTAAAATATACCCGAACCCCACAGGAAATGTTTTCTTTTTAGAAAGCAGTTCTGAAATACTTAACACTCCTTTTTACCTCTATGACCAAGAAGGGCGCGTTTTGTTTGAGGGAGTCATAGATGCATTGAAAAAGAAAATAAATCTTTCGGATTATGCAAATGGGGTATACTACATTAAAGTAGGAGACTTAAAAGAATGTAAAGTCGTTAAATCGTTTTAGACGAATCCGTAAGGAGTAGATTTAGGTCCGACAGTTCTTTTGTTGTTAGATGCCTCCATTTGCCTCTATTGGTGTCAAGAGAAATATTCATTATTCGTGTTCTTTTGAGTCGTATTACTTCGTACCCCAAGTACTCACACATTCTTCTGATTTGACGGTTCAGCCCTTGTGTCAAAGTGATTTTAAACGTGTTTTTTGATATTTGTTTTACTTCGCATTTTCTGGTTACGGTTTCAAGAATTGGAACACCATTCCCCATACGTTTTAAAAAATCCGCAGTTACCGGTTTATTCACTGAAACAATATATTCTTTTTCGTGATTATTCCGAGCTCTTAAAATTTTATTGACAATGTCACCGTCATTGGTCAAGAGAATCAAGCCTTCGCTGGGTTTATCGAGTCGACCTATTGGGAAGATTCTTGAAGGGAAATTAATATAGTCAATAATGTTGTCTTTTTCTACCCGTGTGTCCGTTGTGCAAACAATACCAACCGGTTTATTAAATGCAATATAAATGTTTTCTGTCTGCTTATTTTTCACCTCTTTTCCATCAACAGTAACAACATCGTTGGCTTGCACTTTTGTTCCCATTTCAGGAACCTTTCCATTGATTTTAACGACACCAATATCAATAAGCTTATCTGCTTCTCTCCTTGAGCAGAATCCCGCCTCGCTTAAAAATTTATTGATCCTAACGGCTTTTGATTCTGACATATTCATATTAAAACATTAGGCTTATCCAATTGCTTTCTTTTAAAAAAGATAAAATTAAGGTATTTTGCTTTCTAAATGAACAAAGACCAAAAACAAGAGATTAAAAAGCGAATCTTTGAGGAGCTAAAAAAAACGGAGGAAGCAATTCTCGATTATAAGGAGTCAACAAAGCCTATTTCTCCAGAAAACGCTATTGGTCGTGTTTCTCGAATGGATGCTATAAATAATAAAAGTGTTGTTGAAGCGGCCCTTCGAAAAGCCGAAGAAAAATTAAACAAGCTAAAGCTGGTACTAAATAAAGTAGACGATACTGATTTTGGAATCTGTATTCGTTGTGGAAAACCCATACCCATTGGACGGGTTTTATTGATGCCACAAAGCAGAAATTGTGTGCGCTGTGCTCAATAAAAAACCGCTACAATTCGTTCTGTCTATGACACCCATATCAACTGATCAAGAGCAACTTTAATGCGCGTGTTTCCTATGACTAAAGTGGTTTGCTTTCCTTTAATTTCATCAACAGATGCCAGCTGTTTTGTGGAGATTATTTTCACCTTTGAACCGACAATGATCTTCTCTTGTTGATAAGAAATCACTTGCTTTTTACTTAACTTTCTTTTGGGTTTATTGGCTTTTTTCTTGGCTTCCGTTTTGGTTTTCTGCTCTTTTAGATAGTTAATTATCTTTTGAGATATTTCCTCGTTGATTTTTTTGCCCTGTGCAGTTTTATACTGCGAAATGAATTCTAACATCTTTTTACCCGCTAAAAGCTGGCTGTCATGAACCTGGCTTGATTGGTTCAATTTATCATACTTAGTCTGAAGTTTCTCTTTATAACTTTCTATTTGATCTGCCTTTTCTTTGTATTCATCGGCCTCTTTTTTATACTCCTTAATCTGTTTTTCTAGAAGATTTGTTTTCCCCTGAAGGTCACTTAAAAGTTCGTTAAAACGAAGTTTTTCTTTATTTAGTTTTTTCTTCGCTTTTTCAATTAGCGATTCTGAAACACCATTTATTTTTGCCACCTCAAAAGTAAAAGAGCTTCCTGGCGAACCCATTTCAAATCTAAATAGAGGTTGTAGGTTTATGGGATTAAAAAGCATACAACCATTTACGGCTTGGGGAAGTTGAACGGCTCTGGATTTAATGTTGCTATAATGGGTCGTTAGTATAGCAAAGATTTTCTTTCGGTAAAGTGATTCAAAAAAAGCTTCTGCCAAAGCTCCCCCAAGATCTGGGTCGGAACCGGTACCAAACTCATCTAATAAAAGAAGTGTTTCGGGATTTGAAAACGCTAAAAACTTTTTCATTCTAGTCAAGCGATATGAGTAGGTGCTCAATTCGTTTTCTATCGACTGATTGTCTCCTATTTCTGAATATATTTGACTAAACAGGCAAAATGTATTGTTCTCTTTTGCAGGAATAAACATTCCCGATTGAACCATCAACTGAAATAAACCCAAAGTTTTTAAAGTTATGCTCTTCCCGCCGGCATTGGGGCCAGAAATTACCAGCATTCTTCGAGACTCATCCATTTGTATATTCTGTCCAAACGTTGGCTTATTTTCTCCTTGGTTTTTTCTCTTCAACAAAGGGTGAACGGCATCCAAAACATCTATCCTTTTTTGTTTGGAGACGTGAGGTTTCACGGCCTTCATGTCCCTAGCCAACTTATATTTAGCTGATATAAAATCCAATTCGTGAAGGCTCTTGTTATAGGCGTCTATAAGCCAAGAATATGATGCCAATATGCGTGTTAATTCACGAAGAATCCGATGTATTTCTTTTTCTTCGTCAATGTGAAGATGATCAAGCTCTGTGTTAAGTTCAATGTTTACTCTTGGCTCGATATGGGCGACATTTCCTGTTTTACTGCTTCCTAAAACATGACCTGAAAACTGCTTTTTATAAGACGATTTAACTGAAAGTACGCGGCGGTTATTGATCACTGTTTCTTTTGTTTCGGCAAGCAAATTAGTTTTGGATAATTTCCGAAGCTCTTTATCGAAGTTTTTTTGTATTTGTCTATGGGTATTGCGTATAGATACCCGAATGTCCTTGAGTTGAGGGGAGGCTGTGTCTTTAATTTTACCCGATGCATCAATGACTCTTTCAATCGGCTCAATGATTTCCATGGTATAATGGGTGTCCTTAAAGACGTATAGCATTTCATTGTAATCCCCTATCGCTTTTTCAAAAAAACCAAGAATGGTATTATTTAAATAAGAGGCTTGATGAATTTTTAAGATTCCGGCCAAAGGAATAACCGCGTTTTTAATCTTTAAAAATCGAATCTCTTCTTCAAGGTCTTCAAAGTCCAAGGCGGGAAACCCTCGTTCAGTTTCTCGTATATCTCTAAACTCTTGAAGCTCCTGAATGCTTCTTTGTAAATCATTATAGCTACTGATGGGTACTAGTTCAATAACACGTTTTTGGGTTTTTTCTGAAAGAGCATACTTCGCGCACCAATCCAAAATCTTGTCAAATTCTAAATCCAAAATTGTCTGTCGATCTGTAACTGCTTTCATGGTTCTATTTTATTACAATGCCTTAATAAAAAACATTGTTTTGACGGTTCCGAAATTGTTGCTTTTTCTTCTTCTATAATACAATTTTGTAATTATACAATGAATCACACAAGATAGCTTAAATCAAGCATTTAATGAACACAAATTATAAGTAGCTTAAAGACTTTATTGTTAATAGGATCTTGAAGCCTGATTATGATATGTTGGCATAGATGTTGTGACCGAACGGTGAATCTATATACCAATTCAAACCCAGGTTGGGTCTTGTATAAGACTAAAAAAATGAAAAGAACTCTTTGCTTTTTACTATTAATTCCCTTTTTCAATGTTTCAGCACAAAATGAAGCCAGCACCTGTTTTTTTGGCACCGTTGGTATTGACTTTAGGGCTGTTACTCCTCAAGTTATTTACCCTATTAACATGGAGTCACTTGAAAGCTCATCTTCGATTTGTGACTCTTCTGGTGAAATTTTATTTTATACAAATGGAGGGGACTCTCCTTCCGTATCTGATATTACCGGAGCTGTTTGGAATGCAAATCACGAAATAATGGAGAACGGTTTATTAGGAGACTCAAGTGGCTGCGTTAGCTCAAAACAAGGAAGCATTATTGTTCCTTTCCCATCTAACGAGTTTAATACAAACTCAAACTTATATTACCTCTTCACAAAAGATTGTGTTGAGTCCTCAATTTTAGCCAATAATTCATTCAATTCAGGACTCACATATGCCGTTATCGACATGAATGAAAATGGAGGATTCGGCAAGGTCATGCAAAAAAACATGCCGCTGATCCCAAGTAACATAAATGGAGATTTAAATACTGGTCATGAACCGGTGACCGCAATTCTTCATGGAAATAATACAGATTACTGGTTGTTTTCTTATACAAATGATTCTCTCTGTAGAATGAAAATAACCCCCTCCGGAATAAGTGATTTGACGATGCTTATACCGGGCAGTGGGGGCATTTCAATTTCCCCAAAAAGGGATTATTTATGCGCCGGGAAGGATGTCTATCAATTTGACTCGAGTACAGGAAGCATAACATTTTATAACACTTTGAATACCCCTTCAAGTGAACTTGTTTTTTCTCCTGACGGAAGTAAAATTTATGATGTAGAACATGATTTTTTTGATGATTATTCTAGTGTATACCAATATGATTTATCTCAAACCAATTTATTAAATTCAAAGACTCTCATTTCAAACCTAAGCGGTCAATATAGGCTTTGGCTTGCACCAAATCACAAGATTTACTTATTCCAGTTCTTTAGCGAATGTTTCGATGGGGAAATATCATGTCCAAATCTACCCGGTACTTCTTGTAATTATTCAACACAACAAACTTGCTTAGGAGGTGGCAATACGGGAATATATTGCACCAACATTATGGCCCATTTACTTTATGATTCAGAAGGGTGTTTTGTCGGTATTGAAGAATTAAACGAAAACAAAGAACTTATTAAAATTATTGATGCTACAGGTCGAGAGGTGAAGTCACGGCCCAAAATGCTTTTGTTTTATATTTTTACTGATGGAACGGTTAAAAAAGTCTTCCTGTTAGAATGATTGAAAATAAAAGCCTTTACAGCGTTACTTCCTTAATTGAATCAAAGACTATTCAAAACGTATTTTATAAAATGGAATGTGATCAGCCTTCTTTTTCTTTCAAGATAAGAGGCATGGAGAGACTTTGTAGGTTTCATTTAGAAAAAGGGGTGAAACGATTTATCGCCTCTTCTGGAGGAAACGCAGGGTATTCCTTGGCTTATGTTGGTCAGCAGTTAGGTCTAGAGGTTTCGGTTATTGTTCCTTCGACGACCTCATCATACATGATGGATAAAATTGTAAGTCTTGGAGCTAAAGTAGAAATGTTCGGTGATGTCTGGGATGAGGCCAATTTACGCGCACTTGTAATAGCAGAAAAAACGGGTGCTGTTTTTGTTTCTCCTTTTGACGANCNATTNCTNTGGGATGGGCATTCTACGATAATAGATGAATGCAAAATCCAAATGAAAAAACCTGACCACCTCGTGGTTTCTGTGGGNGGGGGCGGATTACTCTGTGGAATTATAGAGGGATTAAAAAGAAACCATTGGTCAGATGTGAAAATCACGACTGTAGAAACCACAGGCGCTGCCTCATTTTATGAAAGCTGGAAGGCCCAAAAGGTCGTTGAGCTAAAAGAAATAAATACCATAGCAAACACCTTGGGGGCAAAAAGAATCACGGAAAAGGCTCTTTCTCTTGCAAATCAATTTCAGGTAACACCGCTTCTTGTTTCTGACGATGAGGCCGTGAAAGCCAGCGAACTCTTTTATAAGGAAACATCGAAAAAAGTGGAGCCCGCATGCGGAGCCGCTCTCTCTATTCCATTTCTTTACCCTGAGTCTTTTGATGAAAATGAACGTGTTTTGGTCATTGTCTGCGGAGGGGCAAATGTTTAACCATACTATTTAATCATCAGCTATTTAAAATTTTCTAACTTAGATTAAACATCGTTTTATTGTGAAATTTATTAAACCCTCTATGAATCCTTTTTTTGCCGTAATGCAGGCTCTATTGGTTTTTTTCGTGCTAAGTTCTTGCGCAACTGATCCAGTATGTGACTGTTTTGAAAACAGACTTGCTCTTAAAAAATTGCTTAATTCTGCAAATGGCGATTTCGACAAACGTAAAAGAATCCAAAACACTCAAGAATACAAAGACTTAAAAGCAAAAAAAATAGAATGTCGTGATAAAATTGAACCTGAATACTTCAAGGAACACAAGATTGAAAGAAATGATAGGGGAGACAAACAATTCTTAATGGAAGAGTTTGGCAATTGCGAAGCGTCGTTGATTTAATGGAAGGGAATTATTAAACAGGACACTTATTATGGAGGTCATTAAAAAATATTGGAAGCCCATCTTGGCAATTCTAACCATCGTTTATCTTGTTTGGTCAATTGCCCTTATTTCTGAATCTAAAAAACATTCAGAAAAGGCCCAACATGAAAAAAACAAAATAGCTGACATCTTAAATTTTAATGACCGCCTTCTGAATTTCCAAGAATGGGTATCCGAGGATGAATGGAAAAGAAAAGAAAAGAAATATAATCAGGTTCTTTTAGAGGCTGATAATCACAATACCCAAGCGCTTGATAAAGGCTATACTTTAATCTATATCAGTATTGCTTTTGGCCTTCTTGTAGTGTTGCTTTTATATCGAGTAAAACCGTTTTTTGCATTCGCTTTTTCCTTGACGGTAATTGCACTAACGCTTCTGCTTGAGGGAGTGCTAAACCCCATGTTAGAAGTTGGGGCTTATAAAAAAAATCTGACTGTAAAAGCAAAGGTGAAACCCATTGAAACACCGGCATATGATTACGGAATGATGAAGGTAGACAGTATGGATAATAACCTTGACTCTATGGTAGACTCATTAGATTCAAAAATCACATCTATAACCAATGACATTCATGAAAAATCAATAAACGCCCAGGCCAATTTAAATAACTTGAAAAGTTTTTCATCTAAGATCCCGTTTTATGGCTCGGACTTAACAAAAAAGATCAATTCAATGTCTTCATTTATCGATCCATTAACAGAGATTACCCATCCCTTAAATGATCACCTCCTTCAAGTTAAAAATTTAAAAACTGTTTTAATGGATACGCTTAAGTCTGTTGCAGATTCTTATGCAGATACAACCTATGGTATTGACAAGGTTTTTCCGGGGCGGACGTATTTTTATTACCAAAACAAAGGTGTTTTTGATATTATGAATATTTTATTTAAATCAAAAAATTACATTGTTGGGGTTTGTATTGGGTTATTTAGCTTTATTATTCCTTGCATTAAACTTGGTGCGTCTCTTTTCTTTCTTCTGTTTCCTCGTTTTTCTTCAAAAAGAACTCAAACTGTACTGTCCTTTATCAGTAAATGGAGCATGGCAGATGTTTATGTTGTTGGGGCCTTTCTATCTTATCTCAGCTTCTCTAACATGAATCCAGGTGTAGATGTCGAGGCAAACATCGTTTTTGGTTTATATTTCTTTCTTTCTTATGTCATTATTTCTGTCTTTTTAGGAGGGGTTCTCAAGCGCAGCCTGGAAGAATCCTCCTCGGTTTCAATAAAAGATGTTTAGATAAATACTTGTGTATTAATGCTTTTGCACGATATTTGTCAATAACTAAAAACAATAACGATGAAAAAATTCATTTTTTTGGCATGTCTATATGCTTTGCCTGCCTCAGCACAAAATATTGATGATAATTTTGTGACTTTCAATTATACGCAACTCCCTCTCACGAGTGTTGAAGAAGGTTTACGTTCTTATAGATTTGAGATTGTTACGGATGTTGAAGGGGCGAATATGGACAGTACCTCAACATACCAGATACGCATAGACAATGCTGTTAGTATTTATCAAAAAAGGATGGAAACTTGGTTGTCTAAAATGTCTCTTTTGCAGCAGCAAGAAAACTCTTCAGGAGTATCTCAATCTATGAATTATCCAGCAAAGCCTTCTTTAGACTTGGTTCTTAAGCCCGTTCAGCACACTGTTTCTACAAACGCTACTGCTGCGGGTATAAAAATCAGTGAGTTTAGCGAGGGAGAAAATGGATTACTCGTGAAATATACACTCCTCCCTGTTAAAAATGTTCGATTTAGTTATGCAAAAAAAGGAACCGGTGCGAGCACAAAATATGATTATAAATGCAGCTACACCCTTCAAGCAAAAATGGAGGTTATTGATCCAAATAATACGGTTTTGTTTGAAAAAATTGTAGGTGGTACTCAAATTAAAGGCTTAGGTAAATATAAAAGCACTTACGACTTTGCAAAATGGTACATGAATAATCGCGGCTCTTTTTATTCTCAAATAGAATCTGAAGGAAGAAAGGCGGCGATTTCTGGTTCTGCAGGGGCTTTAGATAGCCAATTTGGATACATCAACAAGTCAAGAAAGGCCGAAATGTATTCTGTAAAAAAATACAAGGATTATGATTATACAGATGTGATTTTAGCCTATGATCAAACCACGGAAGCACTCTTAAAAGTAGGAGACAGCCGAGACAGAAGTGAGGCTATGGATGCTCTTGGTAATGCAAGAGACATGTGGTTGAAAATACTTGAAGAGAGCAACCTTCAAAACAAAAAAGAAAGAATCAACAAGAAAATTTCTGCAATGATTTGGTGCAATCTCGCAGAAATTGCCGTTTGGATGGCAGACTTCAACGAAGCTGATAACCAAGTATCAAAAACAATGAACTCTGGAGTAATTAAAGCCAAGAGTCACATTAAGGGAGAAAAGTCTTTCTACGCAGATCAAAAAAATCGCTGGAGCGCCAACTTTGAATAAGGTTGTTTCGCTAGATTTGTTGCAAAAAGGTTGAGTATGGAAAACTTTCATGTTGATGAGGATATTAAAAAAGCCGAAACCTTACCTGCCACATTTTACCGCAGCGATGAGGTCTTTGAGCTTCTAAAAGAGCGTGTTTTTAAAAGTTCGTATCAGTGGTTTGGAAGCCTTGATGACTTGCTGCCTCAGGAGTCTTATGTCAAACCCCTTTTGTTTGTTGAGGGATACCTTGAAGAACCTTTTTTCATAAGAAAAGATGCAAAACTTGGATTGACTTGTTTTTCAAATGTCTGTACACACAGGGGCAACCTCATCTTTCATCACGAGGGTGTTTCAAAAAGAATTGCCTGTGGGTATCACGGAAGAACCTGGAAAACAGACGGTGAATTTAAATTGATGCCAGAATTCAAGGATGTTGAAGGTTTTCCCAGATCATGTGATCATCTTAAATCATTCCAAACCGCACAATTAGGTCCACAGCTTTTTGTTGGAATCGAGCCCAATATTGATATAGAAAATGTTCTTTCTAAAATGAATGAAAGGATTGGTTTTCTGCCTCTCAATGAATTTAAATTTGACCCCTCTCAAAGCAAGGATTATTTAGTGAACTGTCATTGGGCGCTCTACTGCGACAATTACCTTGAAGGCTTTCATATTCCTTTTGTACATGAAGACCTCAATGCCGCTTTAGATTATGGCAGCTATACCACCGAGCTCTTTGAAAAAGGGTCATTACAGATTGGTTATTCCTCTGGAGGAGAAGAGGTTTTTGATCTTCCAAGCGGTCATCCAGATGAAGGAAAAGCTGTTGCTGCATATTACTATTGGTTATTCCCTAACATGATGTTCAACTTTTACCCTTGGGGTCTTTCAGTAAATGTGGTCCGTCCCATTTCTAAAAACAAAACACGTGTACTATTCAGGTCTTATGTCTGGGATGAATCCAAACTAAGTGCTGGTGCTGGTGCTGTTTTGGATAAAGTAGAGAGGGAAGATGAATTTGTAGTTGAAGGTGTTCAAAAAGGCCTTCAATCACATACATATAAAACAGGGCGTTTTTCACCAACAAGAGAGCAAGGCGTGCATCATTTTCATAGAGCTTTAGCAGATTGTCTTAAAGGTTCTCGATGAATTTGTTGTCTAAAACATGATGCTAAATTTTAAAAAGTTGTATCATGAGCATTGTGATATGGTATATAACCTAGCGCTGAACGATGTGCAACAAGTTGAAGATGCGTAGGAAATTACTCAAAATGTTTTTTTAAAAATTTACCACAAACAAGTGTTCTTTGATGAACGTTCAACCTTAAAAACAGAAGACTTTTCTTTTTCTTCTTAAAAATGAAGGGTTGAATCAGAAGAGACCGCACGAAAACAACATAAAACGGAGTTAAAGCGTTTTTTATTAAAATGCTGTTGATAAGACTATTATAGTCGGTAATCCTGTTTTACTTTTAAAGTGGTGAATCCTTTATGTAGTAATTAAAACATAATGCATGGGTATCCACTAAATATTTATAGTTAAATTTCTACATGAATCAATCCCATTTATGAAAACGAAAGAAGAAATTGTAACCAATTGGTTGCCTAGATATACCGGCACTCCCCTCGAAAACTTTGGGGAATATATTTTACTGACCAACTTTATTGGATACGTCAATATTTTTGCTCAGAAGTATGATGTAAAAACGATGGGCACGGATAAAGCCATGCAAACAGCAACTCATGGTAATATTACCATTATTAATTTTGGAATGGGTAGCGCAATGGCCGCTACTGTTATGGATTTACTATCAGCAATTACACCAAAAGCTGTGTTGTTTTTGGGCAAATGCGGAGGCTTAAAAAAGAAAACGGTTTTGGGGGATTTTATTATTCCTATGGCAGCCATACGTGGCGAAGGAACCAGCAATGAATACTTGCCTCAAGAAGTTCCTGCTCTGCCCTCTTTTAGGTTACAACGGACAATTTCATCGGCTATGAAAGAGTTTGAAACCGATTACTGGACGGGTGTTATTTTTACTACAAACCGAAGAGTTTGGGAACATGACGAAGCGTTTAAAAACCGCTTAACCGAGGCTCGTGCTATTGGAATTGACATGGAGACAGCTACCCTGTTTACAGCTGGTTTTGCAAACGGGATCCCCCGGGGGGCCTTGCTTTTGGTTAGCGATAATCCCATGATACCTAGTGGTGTAAAAACAAGCGAAAGTGACAAGTCAGTTACTTCAAACTTTGTAGACTTACATGTAAACATTGGCATACGATCCTTGGAAGAATTACGCGACTCTGGCGATAGTGTAAAGCATATGAAATTTGATCATCGTCCTTAGGCCTTTGTTGTCATTTAGCAGCAGCCTTGAAACCTCTTTTAAAAGCTCGAATGGCAAAATCGATCCTTAAAAGGGAGGGGGTTGTTGCCCATAATCTGAGGGCTTGGAAAAAAGCAAATGATTTATACATCATAAAAAGAGGTCCTTATTAACTACACCCATGAATAAGTAATCCCTATAACGTCCTCTAGATTAACCACAGCATGGTGACAGCCGGCCGGAATATATACGACTTCCTTTTCCTGTTGAATAAAAACCTGTAACTCATCCAATGCTCCCGGCTCAGAGAGCTCCGTATAGGCATCAAGAAACCATTGCATTGCGCTTGTTTTAATCTGACCGTAGCGCATGTTTTTGGTTTCTACAAATCGATTGTTTTTATCTGAATAAGGAAACATAATCCACAGCTTTTTGCCTGATACAAGATAATTGAGGGCTTCTGAATGAATATGTAAATGCGTTCCAGAGTACTTCCCTCCAGCGAAGAGTCTTGAAATTCTTAAATCACGGATAGTTTTTTTTTTGAAAAAAGAGGGCATTGGTATTAGCTCGGGAATTAAGGAACATGCAATAGGGTCCTTAAGAATATTATGAAAAACATATTTACGATTATCCTTTGGCATTACGCGCTTTATGAATTCATCAAAACTTAATGATCCCACTAGTTTTGTCGCCTCTCCTGATGTGGCATACTGTACTTCGACCTCCTTCAGTTTGGAGCAGAATGGTCCTGCAGCAATCAAGTCTGGCATGGTCAATAAATGAACCTTTTTCTTTAAAGAACTGAGGTTTTTGATTGTGCTGTACTCTCTTTGTAAAGGAGCTAATAGCGAAATCCCTTCGAGGTATTGCCCAAAGCGCTTCTCACTGTTTTTCTTTTTAAAAATTCCAAACATGGTTCAAAAATCGATTTGCTCTAAAATACAAAAAAGGCTAAACCAAAAACCGAAACGGGGCAGGTTTGTCATTTGGGCTATCCAGTGAATACGGCCTGGTGGAATTTGACTGGTACAGCTTATGTTCGAGATATATGGGGGGGGTAATGCTTATTTTAATGAAGTTCTTCTAACCAAACGAACACAAGCGGTGGTGGTGTCTTTTTCACATAGCCCTGGATTTATCTACTTGTAACCAATGGCATGTCTATTTTGATTTTCGTGCTTAGGAAGGTAACGGTGCTTAAGGCTTGGCCTTCTGATTTTTAGACGTCCCTCCTACCGGCTTTTTTTTCTGGCGGTGGTTTTGGTGATATTGATGTTAATGTACACAAAACATTTAGAATAGTACATCATTAACATTTTTTATGTTATTTCTTGGTGTTTAATGGGTTATCAGGGTAAATCGTTAAAAACCATGAACAAATTTGCATCACTCATCGTTGTGCCCATTTTACTGCTTGGGTGCAAAGAAAACTCCGCATTGTCAGATGTTGAGCTTTCTGATCCAAAATTAATTTCTCCAGAAATAACCATTACCAAAACACTCAATAACCGGGGTAGAGAACAGACAGAGCTTGTTGTTTTCCTTAATGACAAAAACAACAATAGTATAGATCTATTAAAAGGTGGGGTTACACTTAATAATGAAAAACTAGGAATACAAACAGAATGGGGAGGGGCGCCATATTACACCTTAAACAATCTGGAACTTTATGCGAATACCAAATACAACTTTGTGGTTTCTCTAGCAAATGACAATAGCTATAACTGCAATGTTCTCTCTCCTGGAGATTTAATTAAATCATTTAATGTTCCGGAATATCATAACATGAACAACGACTTAAGTGTTTCATGGGGAAATTTGACTTCAAATGCGTCAACCCGTTATGCTCTCGAAATTTCAAATGACAACACTCTTTCTAAAGAAATAAACTTAAGTCAAAGTGTTATAAAAAATGGCGGATATATTATTTCTTCCCGTCTTTTAAAACAGCTCAGTGAAGGGCAAAGAGGTGATTTTATCATTACGTTGAAAGCATCAACAAAAGGAAAGGTAGATCACCGTTTTGACGGAGGAACCATAAAAATTAATACAGCTTATAAACCGGCAAGTAACACTAGATTTAGGTGANGNGGATGCAGCTATTTTCACCAATNAAGACANCGAAGAATACCAACACAAGGTTGCGCCAAAAACCCCAAAATTAGTTCCCGAGTTTGGTTGGTTGAAATTCGTTCTAACCGGTGCTGGCGGACTTCTCTTCGGGTTTCTTTTATTTTCATTTATCCAAAAAAGAAAAAACAAGAAGCAATAGAATTGATCCAATGTGGTGTTTACTGTTTTTTCGTTTGTACTTTTGAGTCGTGAACCTAGAACAGTTTTTTACATCCTTAAACACGGAAAAAGACAAGCTCCCTATTCCAAAAAGTTTTAACTATCCTTTTAATCACGAACCAAACGAGATTTCATTATTCGCGGCATCAATACTAAAAAACAAGCTCCAAAAAAACGAGGTGAACCACAACTTTGATGCTCTTGGAAAAATGTTTGGTGTTCTTGTGGTTGAGGAACCTAGCGGCTCCTTTGGGTTTTTAAAAGCTTTTTCAGGTAAGCTAGACAATAATCTCAAACCGAAGGGTTTTGTTCCTCACCTTTTTGATGTTCATGATGAAAAATGTTTTTTTAAAATTGGGGAAAAGCAAATAGACATTCTAACAGAAGAGGTCAACCAGCTTCAATCGGCTGAAGATTACCTGTCTCTAAAAAAAACTCTTTTTGACTTCCGAAAAAAATCTGAAGAAACGGTTATAGAAATGAAAAAACAACTTAGACTCGGAAAAGAAAAAAGAAGAAAGGAACGGTTAAAACAAAAAGAAATATTATCGACTAAAGATTTCTTTATCTTAAATGAAAAGCTAAACGAGCAAAGTAAAAGTGACCAACTGTCTTTTAAAAAAGAAAAAAAAGCATTCAAAAAAAAGCGCCTACTTATCGAAGATGCNCTCAAANCAGAAGAGTATAAAATCATCGCTAAAAAACAAGAAAGAAAAAACCTCTCTTCAAGTTTACAAACAAAACTATTTGAAAGTTATTCTTTTTTAAGCGCGAAACGGGAACAAAAAAACCTAATAGAGTTGTTTGAAGAAACCGCCTTCAAGCTTCCTCCTTCAGGTGCTGGAGAGTGCTGTGCACCAAGGTTATTACAATTCGCTTATTCGAACCACTTAAAACCCATATGCTTTACAGAGTTTTGGTGGGGAGCATCTCCTAGTTCTGAGATACGATCTCATAATCAACACTACCCCGCTTGTCGTGGAAAGTGCGGGCCAATACTCAAACACATGCTTCAAGGTCTTTCGGTTGATGCGGATCCTTTAACGCCCACAAGTGAAATTGAAAAGGTTGTTGTGCTGTACGAAGATGAAGATATTATTGCTGTTGAAAAGCCTGCAAATATTTTGTCGGTTCCGGGAAAAGAAATTACCTATTCTTTGTCCAGTATCATTCAAAAACAATTTCCCAATATTGAAGGGCCAGGACTGGTTCATCGTCTTGACTATGAAACCTCTGGGGTGGTTCTTGTTGCTAAATCACTTACTGTTTATAAATCACTTCAGGCTCAATTTACTTCTCGAACGATCAAAAAAAAATATATTGCAATTTTACAAGTCCCTATTACAAATGAGCGTGGTACGATTTCACTTCCTTTGAGGTCTGACGTTATTAATCGTCCAAGACAGTTGGTGTGTTTTGATTATGGAAAACAAGCGACCACTGAATATCGTCAAGTTAAATTTGATGAAACTGGTATTCGTATTGAGTTTCATCCAATTACTGGACGCACTCATCAATTGAGGGTTCATGCCGCACACAAATTGGGGTTAAACAGCCCCATTAAGGGAGATCGCTTATATGGAACAACGGATAGGCGATTGTTTCTTCATGCAGAAAAAATTGTTTTTCAGCACCCTGTGTCTGGAAAAATCACGGAAGTCGTTTCTTCTGTTCCATTTTAATTATCCGATGGCTCTATCCAGTCTCCGTTATCTTTGATTAATTCAACCAACGCTTCCACGGCTTCGGTTTCTTGTATGTTTTTTTTTACTACTGTTTTTTCCTTGTAAAGATTGATTTTTCCTGGTCCCGTGCCGACGTATCCATAATCAGCATCCGCCATTTCTCCTGGACCATTTACAATACATCCCATAATACCTATTTTCAAGCCCTTTAAGTGATCTGTTCTGGCCCTGATTTTAGCCGTTGTTTCTTGGAGATCAAATAACGTTCTTCCACAAGAAGGACAAGAGATGTATTCCGTTTTTGAAATTCTTGTTCTTGTGGCCTGAAGAATACCAAACGAGGTTGTGTTGATTAATACATTGGAATGTTTTGCTTGTAACCAAATCCCGTCACCAAAACCGTCAATGAGCATTGAACCCGAATCGATTGAGCTATACAACTGAAAAGTTTCTGCGTCTTTCTCTTGAGACGAGACCTTTAATACGACCGGATTCGTTATTAAGATTTCGTGCATCCTCATGTAAAGACTTCTGAATAACTGTGTTTTGTTATCGAAATCCGTTTCAACAATTAAGACCGCGTTGGGGTAGTTTGAAATTGATGGTGAAACGGGCTCTTCCGCCTTAATCGTTAGAAAGAACACTTGGTTGAAGTCCAACTCAGACAGGTTACCCATATCAACGATCGGATAAAACCGTTCTTTCTCTGAATAGTTTTCTTTCCAATTGCTGTAATCACAAACAGCCGCTAATGTTCCTGGTATTTCAAATGAAATCGCTTTTTCTCCGATATAAACATAATCTGCTGCTTGGTCCATTATGTGCCACTTATCGAGCTTTACAGAGTAGTTGTATCCAAAACTAAAGAGGTTGGCGGGAGTGATTTTATCTTTATTTGATAAGTCTGAAAAAACCACAGGAACATTTGATCCACCTATATTTAAAATAGAATGCGACTCTCTTTTTTTGTATGAAAAAGGATTATAAACCTCGCTATTCTTACAATCAGGAAGCTTGAGCGCGTTTTGATTGTTATATTTTGCGATTATTTTTTGTGCTACAGGAATTTCTGCCTCAGGTTCTTCAGTGAGCGAAACCCTAATCGTATCACCTATTCCATCTTCCAGCAAACAACCTATACCAACAGCTGATTTAATTCTTCCATCTTCTCCATCTCCTGCCTCGGTTACCCCAAGGTGTGTTGGATAACAGTGTTTGTTTTCCAACATACTTGCCGTTAAAAGCCTATACGCCTGAACCATTACCAAAGTATTACTTGCCTTCATTGAAATGACAAGGTCAAAGTATTCATTCTTTTCACATATTCGAATAAACTCCATTGCAGACTCCACCATTCCTTCGGGCGTATCTCCGTATCTGCTTAAAATCCGATCTGATAAAGAGCCGTGATTGGTTCCTATTCTCATAGCCGTTTTATGCTCTTTACATAATAAAACAAGAGGGGTGAATTTTTTTTCTATTCTTTCGAGCTCTGCCTGATAGCTTTCATGTGTATACTCAATTTCTTCAAACTTTTTCTTATCCGCATAGTTTCCTGGGTTGACGCGCACCTTTTCGACGATTCTGCTCGCAATCTCTGCCGCATTTGGTGTAAAATGAATGTCGGCAACCAGAGGGGTACTGAATCCTTTTTTCCTAATCTGATTTTTTATTGGCTCTAGGTTTTCTGCTTCGTTTTTACTTGGAGCGGTTAACCTTACCAATTCGCTTCCTGCTTCAATCATTCGTATTGACTGGGCAACAGATTTTTCGGTATCCATCGTGTCTGTCGTAGTCATAGACTGAACTCTTATGCTGTTTTCTGCTCCTAAAGGAAGGTCTCCGATAAAAACTTCTTTAGTAACAAGACGAGACCTGTTTAATAGGTCCAAGCAATATTGTTTTTTTCTTTCTAACATTTGTTCTCAATAATCTATAGTTCAACAAAATTAATATTTGTTTGTTCCTAACAACTTATACTTCAAAAGTTTGGTTTTTGGTTAATTTAAAGGCAGTTTAAAAGCAAATTCGCTACCCTTGCCTTCTTCTGAGTTGAACCAGATTTCACCACCATGATTTTCAATAATTTGTTTTACTAAAGAAAGCCCTATACCACTACCCGTTGATTTAGTAGTAAAGTGAGGTATAAAAATCTTTTCCCTGTCTATGTCTTTAATTCCAGAACCGTTGTCAGAAACACTTACAATAACTTTATTCTGTTCTTTTTTGCAGCGAATAATGATTTCCCCTTCTGATTTATTATAAAGGGATTGTATAGAGTTTTTAATTAAGTTGTTAAACACCTGAATAATTTGTGCTTTATCTATTAAAATGTCGATGTTATTATGAACAACCTTTAGCGCTATAGTATAGTTGTCCCTATCGTCATAAACGACGAGAGTACTTTGAATAATGGATATTAAATTTTGTTTTTCTTTTAGAGGTTGAGGCATTCTTGCAAAATTCGAAAACTCATTTGCAATTCTTGCTAAGCCATCAATTTGTTCAATAATAGAATCAACCACTTTTTTAATTCGTTCAGTAGATTCTTTTGGTTTTTTAGGATCGTACACCCTCAGTAAGTGTTGCACGCTTAGCTTCATTGGAGTTAGTGGGTTTTTTATTTCGTGGGCAACTTGTCTTGCCATTTCTCTCCAAGCCGTTTCTCTTTCTGTTCTTGTTAGTTTATCTGCTGAACGTTCTAGCTCCTCTATTTTTTGATTATACGCCTTAACGATTAGTCCAATTTCATCATTGGCTGTATAGTCTAT
>JGI20155J14468_10001506_pt1 | contig 18198 bp, 15 predicted proteins | sample COG_05_FD_14468 | JGI IMG/M metagenome (IMG submission 14468) | reverse complement strand
TATAGCGGGCATGGCCAGTCAGATGGTGCCTTTCTGGAAACCAATATTTCCGATTGGACGCGTGACGCGATTGCCGTTCTTGACGATCTAACCACTGGCCCTCAAATCCTTGTTGGCTCGTCACTTGGGGGTTGGATCATGCTGAATGTCGCGCTGGCACGGCCTGACCGGATTGCGGGGCTGATCGGCATAGCAGCCGCCCCCGATTTTACCGAAGATTTGATCTGGCAACCGCTTGATGATGATCAACGCAACAAGATGAAAAATGATGGTCAGATCGCGATGGAAAACCCCTATGCCGATGATCCGGTTATCTATCCCTATCATTTGATCGAAGATGGCCGCCAGCATTTGCGGCTTCGCGCGCCTTTGGCGATCACCGCACCAGTTCGCCTTTTGCAGGGCATGAATGATGCCGAAGTGCCATGGCAAACCGCAACAAGGCTTGCCGATTGTTTGCAATCTGATGATGTGGTTCTGCATTTCGACAAAACCGCAACGCACCGGTTTTCCGAACCAGCACAATTACGCCTTCTTGAAACTGTTTTGGTGACGCTGCTTGATCGGCTTGACCCGAAATAGCCGCGCTAGATCATTAGAAATCGAGATCGCAATAATGATCAGGCGGGGTCAGACCAACCACCTGATCGGCAAGAAGGTCGCGGAATGATGGGCGTGATTTCATTTTGGCGTACCAGCTTTTGGCTTCGGGGTGGCGGCTCCAATCAATATCACCTAGGAAATCGAGAACCGACAGATGCGCCGCGGCGGCCAGATCGGCAAGCGATATTTGCCTGCCGGTTAGCCAGTTCCCCTGCTCGGCCAGCCAGTCAATNTAATCAAGATGGATTTGCAGATTGCTCATCGCGGCCCGCATCACCACAGATGATGTTGTGCCTTCACCCGAAAACCGTTTGATGACNCGCTCAGACAATAGCGGCGTTCCAACCTCGCGNCTGAATTTATATTCAAACCAATGCACAAGACGGCGAATTTCGGCACGCGCTGGTGCTTCACCCCATAGTAAATTATGTTGGCTTGAATCTTCGGTTTCTTCGATAAATTCAGCGATCACCATTCCGCCACTAATGGCAAGCCCATCTTCAGTGACCAGAACGGGCACATCACCCGCCGGATTAAGCGTTAGGAAATCTTCGCTACGCTGCCACGGAATTTCCAGCTTTGGCAAAACCATCAGGCCGCGTTCGGCAAGCACAAGCCGGATAAAACGTGACGATGCTGATAATTGATAGTGATGCAAAACCCGCATGAACCCGAAAACCCCTTACCATCAATTGCGACCAAGACCGGCCGTCATTCACATAGCATATTATGCCGGTGGCGCAATGCCCCGAACAACAAGCCCGCTTGACGGCAAGCTTGCCAACGCACCTGGCACCAACTCGCAAAATTGCAGCCGTTCCGGCTCGACAAAGCCAGGCCAGTCAAGACCATAGCCAACCGCCGGCACAAACCCAAATTTTGGATAATAATCAGGCTCGCCTGACACCAGAACAAGCCGCCATCGCCCTAGTCGTGCAAGCCGCATTCCCTCTTGAACCAATTGTCGGCCAAAGCCTTTGCCGCGAACATGAGGTTGCACCGCAAGCGGGCCAAGCAGCAAAATGATTTCATCATTCAGCATGACTTCCCAGAACCGCAACGACCCAACGGCTTGATCACCGTCATAGCCAACAAGACATAATGCGGCCACCGGCGCCCCCGGGCGCAACGCCCAGACCGACCGGTCATACCGTTTTGGCCCAAACGCCTCGGTCATCAATGCTTCGATGACCTGACTATCTGCCTGTGTTTGCTGCGTAATCTTGAACATCATTATGCTTTATAGAAAAGTAGCAGCAGACACAATCGGCTTTTGCATGGCCATTGAAATCAATGATTACGCCGTTTCAGACAGATCATCCTCAAGCGTCAGCGGTACATCCAAAACCGGAATGATTTCAGTTGGAACGACCTGCCAGAAATGCTGCAACGCCGTTTCCCAGTGGTTCAAGATGCGTGCGGCAAGAGCGCTTTCGGTTTCGCGTGCGTGCTCGGCAACAAGATCACGAAGCTTGTTTTCCCAATGCGGATGCGCAATCCGGAAAAGCTGTAGGCTTTCCCGATTGACTCGTGATTCAAAATTACCAGCCTCGTCATAGATGAAGGCCATGCCGCCGGTCATGCCAGCGCCGAAATTGTCACCAACCTCGCCAAGGATCACAACATTGCCACCGGTCATATATTCACATGCGTTCGACCCGCTTCCTTCGACAATTGCCGTTGCGCCCGAATTACGAACACATAAGCGCTCGCCAGCCTGACCCGCCGCAAACATCTTGCCCGATGTTGCGCCATAAAGAACCGTATTGCCGATGATGGTATTGGCACTAGCAACAAACCCAACGGCGGCTGATGGCCGAACGACAATCATGCCACCTGACAAGCCTTTGCCGACATAGTCATTGGCATCACCAATCACATCAAGGCGAAGGCCCTGCGTTGCAAAAGCGCCCAAAGACTGGCCTGCCGAGCCGCGAAGCCGGACAAGAATATGTCCTTCACGAAGTCCGGTCATGCCAAACCGGCGAACAATATGCGACGACAGCCTTGTACCAATAGCACGCTGGGTGTTTTCGACATTGTAAGACAATTGCATCTTGGAGCCGTTTTCGAGCGCAAGCTTGGCATCAACAACCATTTGCGCATCAAGCGTATCCGGCACTTCGGTGCGGGCACCGCCACGGCTGCTGACCAATTCATCTTCGCTGTCAGCACGCACCAGAATGGGGTTAAGATCAAGGTCATCAAGCGCAGCATCACCGCGGCTTACCTGCGTCAGCAAATCGGTACGACCAATCACTTGCTGCAATGTGGTAAAGCCAAGACTTGCTAGAATTTCACGAACTTCTTCGGCAAGGTGGGTGAATAGCTGAACCACTTTTTCCGGCGTGCCTTCAAATTTCGCCCGCAGATCATCTCGCTGCGTGCAAACACCGACCGGACAGGTATTGGAATGGCATTGCCGAACCATGATACAGCCCATTGCAATCAATGATGAGGTGCCAATGCCATATTCATCAGCACCAAGCATCGCTGCCATAACGACATCACGGCCTGTTTTCAATCCACCATCGGTTCGCAACACAACCTTGTTGCGAAGGTCATTCATCGACAGTACCTGATGTACTTCAGATAGACCCATTTCCCACGGCAAACCGGCATATTTGATTGATGATTGCGGGCTGGCGCCAGTGCCGCCACCATGGCCTGAAACCAAAATCGAATCCGCCTTAGCCTTGGCAACACCGGCGGCAATTGTGCCGATACCGGTCGAGGCCACCAGCTTGACGCAGACTTTTGCATCTGGGTTGATCTGTTTTAGATCATAGATCAGCTGCGCCAAATCTTCGATTGAATAGATATCGTGATGCGGTGGCGGTGAAATCAATGTCACACCCGGGGTTGAATGGCGCAATCTTGCGATCAGGCTATCAACCTTGATTCCGGGCAATTGGCCACCCTCGCCGGGCTTGGCACCTTGTGCAACCTTGATTTCGATCTCTTCACAATTATTCAGATATTCGGCAGTGACACCAAACCGACCCGATGCGATTTGCTTGATCGCGCTTGACGGATTATCGCCATTTTCGCGAAGCTTGAAACGCGCCGGATCTTCGCCGCCCTCGCCCGAATCCGATTTGGCACCGATGCGATTCATCGCAATCGACAGGGTTTCATGCGCCTCAGGGCTTAGCGCGCCAAGCGAAATGCCCGGCGAGACCAATCGTTTGCGGATGTTGGTGATTGATTCGACACGGTCGATCTCAACCGCATCACCAGCCGCCTTGAATGCCATCAAATCACGAAGGTTGATTGGCCCCTGATCATTGACCAGCGACGAATATTTTTTCCAGCTTTCAAAAGAGCCAGTGTCGCAAGCATGCTGCATGGCATGGATCAATTGCCCATCAAAGGCATGACGTTCGCCAGATTTGCGATAGCGGAAAAATCCACCAACAGGCAAATGCATATCATCATTGGCAAAGGCCTTGTTATGCATTTCAATCACCCGCGTTGCGATGCCTTTCAGGCCAAGACCCGAAATACGCGACGACATTGGCGGAAAATAATCAGCAACCAATGACCGTGACAGGCCAAGCGCCTCAAAATTATAACCACCACGATATGAGGCAATCACTGAAATGCCCATTTTCGACATGATTTTCAGCAAGCCTTCTTCAACCGCCTTGACGAAATTACCAACCGCATCGCGAAGTTCCATGCCAACAAGCAGGCCGCGCTCATGCCGCTCGGCAATCGCCGCTTCGGCAACATAGGCATTCACCGTGGTTGCACCAACCCCGATCAAAACAGCAAAATGATGAACATCAAGACATTCGCCACTGGCCACATTGACCGATGCAAATGTGCGCAATTGCTGTCGGACAAGATGCGAGTGAACCGCGCCTGTTGCCAAAATCATTGGGATTGGAACCCGACTTTCCGACACATTGCGGTCGGTCAGCATCACATGCTCGCAACCTGACCGAACGGCTTCTTCAGCCTCGGCCTGAATCCGTTCAAGCGCATTGGTAAAGGAAGCCTCAGACCCATCATTGTCAAAACTACAGTCAATTTCGGCCGCCTTTTTGCCAACATAACGGCATAGCGCATCCCATTCCGGCACCGTCAAAACAGGTGAATTCAATACCAGATGATCGCATTGCTCGGGCGCTTCATCCAGAATATTGCCAAGATTACCAAGCCGTGTGCGCAGCGTCATCACATGACGTTCACGAAGCGAGTCGATTGGCGGGTTGGTCACTTGCGAGAAATTCTGCCGGAAGAAATGATGCAGGCCACGATAGCGGTTTGACAAAACGGCAAGCGGCGTATCATCACCCATTGATCCAATGGCTTCTTTACCGGTTTGTGCCATTGGCTGCAAAACCAGTTCCATATCTTCCATTGTCCAGCCAGCCATCATCTGACGGCGGCGGGTTTCAGTCTTGGTCAGGGGCTGGCTTGCCTTACCCGTTGAATTCGCCAATAGCGAGTCCATCTGCTTGGCACGGCCAATCCATTTGCTCCAGTCGCATTTCTTGGTCAATGCGTCTTTCAACTCGCCATCTTTATAAAGACGGCCTTCGGCAAGATTGATACCAATCATCTGCCCCGGTCCAAGCCGCCCACGTTCGGCAATTTTGGTATCGGGAACGACAACCATTCCGGTTTCTGAACCCGCAATGACAAGCCCGTCATGCGTCACCACATAACGAAGCGGGCGCAATCCATTCCGGTCAAGACCGGCAACAACCCAATCACCAGCATAAGCCGCAATCGCTGCCGGGCCATCCCATGGTTCCATAACCGAATTGCAATAGGCATACAGCTTGGCCCGCGGGTGATCGCTGCCAACATCAATGGCCTCGGGAATCATCATGGTTTTCACCATTGGCAATTGCCGCCCACCGTGAACCATTAGTTCAAACACCGCATCAAGCGCTGCCGAATCCGAACTGCCATTGGCAACAACCGGCTTTAAATCGCCAATCGCATCACCAAACAAAGCCGATTCCATGCGGTCTTCATGACAGCTCATCCAGTTTTGATTGCCCCTGATGGTATTGATTTCACCATTATGCGCCAAAACGCGGAATGGCTGCGCCAATTTCCAGGTTGGCATGGTGTTGGTCGAATAGCGCTGATGATAGATTGCAAAAGACGACACAAAGCGCTGATCGAGCAAATCTGGGAAAAAGGCCGTTACCTGCTCGGCAAGGAACATGCCTTTATAAATGATCGACCGGCTCGACAATGAACAAAGATAAAAATCATTGATCATATGTTTGATAACGGCCTTTTCGATCCGGCGGCGTACCAGATAGAGCTGGCGTTCAGCTTCGGCGGCGTCCATTTCGACCGGCATCGAAAACATGATCTGTTCAATTTCTGGACGTGTCGCAATGGCCTTTGTGCCAAGCGCCTTGATATCTACCGGCACCTGCCGCCAGCCATAGATGCTATGCCCAACCGCCAGAATTTCCTGCTCGACAATACAGCGGCAGCGTTCCTGCGCGCCCAAATCGGTACGCGGCAAAAACACCATGCCAACCGCCAACCTGCCACCATCATCATCATGGCCGGTGCGCGCAATATGTTCGATAAAAAAGTCGCGTGGAATTTCAATATGGATACCAGCACCATCGCCAGTCATGCCATCAGCATCGACCGCACCGCGATGCCAGATCGCTTGCAACGCCTCGATGGCTGATTCGACAACGGCGCGGTTAGGCTTGCCATCTTGTGCCGCCACAAAACCAACACCACAAGCGTCATGTTCCATTTGCGGGCCATAAACACCCGCTTTGGTTAATTTAGCTTCATTCACAGCGCGGCGCTGAAGATAGGCAGCTTCATCAAAATTCTTTGTCATTTTACTCTCCGTATATGCAGCGGTCTAGCGACCGGCACCAGCGGCCCGCGGCGCATCAGCGGCGGCCATAATCCATTGATCAATCGCCTCAGCCGCATCACGGCCGTCACGAACACCCCAAACAACAAGCGAAGCGCCGCGAACAATATCGCCAGCCGCAAACACGCCATCCAGATTTGTCATCATGGTCCGCCAATCAATTTTCAGCGTTCCCCAGCGGGTGACTTCCAACCCGTCCTGGCCAAACATTGTCGGCAAATCTTCCGGATCAAAACCAAGCGCCTTGATCACCATATCGGCAGGCAATTCATGCGCTGATCCGTCAATCACTTCTGGCACTTGGCGGCCGGTTGCATCGGGCTGGCCAAGGTGAATGCGCTGCGCCTGAACCGCGCGCACCTTGTCATCACCAAGAAATGCCTGTGGTGCAGACAGCCATTTGAAAACAACACCTTCTTCTTCGGCATTTTGAACTTCGCGCTGTGACCCGGGCATATTCGCCCGATCGCGGCGGTAAAGACAGCTAACCGATTTGGCCTTTTGCCGAATTGCCGTGCGAACGCAATCCATCGCCGTGTCGCCGCCGCCAATCACAACAACATCTTTGCCTTCGGCATTCAGCGCACCCGAATCAAATGCCGCCACATCATCACCAAGGCTTTTGCGGTTTGATACGGTTAGATATTCAAGCGCCGGAACGATGCCATCAAGCCCGCTTCCCGGCGCGGCGATGTCGCGTGCCTTATAGACACCCGTCGCCACCAGAATGGCATCATGCTTGGCCCGAATATCGGCAAAGCTGGTCTCGCCACCAATATCGACGCCAAGATGGAAATGAACGCCGCCATCAATCAGCAATTGGCCACGACGCTCGACAATTGATTTTTCCAGCTTGAACCCGGGAATGCCATACATCAGCAAGCCGCCAATCCGGTCATAGCGGTCATAGATATGCACCTGATAGCCGCGATGGCGAAGCATTTCGGCAGCGGCCAATCCGGCTGGCCCGGCGCCAATGATGCCAATCGATTCCGCCCGCTCAACACGCGGCGCGGCTGGCTTGACCCAGCCCTCGGCAAAGGCGGTTTCGGTGATATGTTTTTCAACCGCACCAATGGTGACTGATTCAAACCCTTTTTCGATCACACAACTGCCTTCGCAAAGCCGGTCTTGCGGGCAAATACGGCCACAGATTTCCGGAAAATTATTGGTCTGTGATGACAATTCATAGGCTTCCTGCATCCGGCCTTCGGCAGTCAGCATCAACCAATCAGGAATATTGTTATGAAGCGGGCAATTCACCTGACAGAACGGCACCCCGCATTGCGAACAGCGCGATGATTGCGTTTCAGCCTCAGCAGCGTCAAAATCATCATAAATTTCGTCAAAATCAGCGACACGATTTTCGGCCTTGCGCTTTTCCGGCATGGCCTTATCGGTCGATACGAACTTCAACATCTTTGATGACATATCTGCTACTCCTTAATTTATGCGGCACTGGCGTTACAACGCTCATGCTGGCGTTTTACAACCCCGAATCGCCCCATTCAAACTGGCAACGCGGTTTTCCGTCTCGGTCTTTTCTGGTGACTTATCGTCTGCAAAGCCGGCCTGTCCATCGCCACTGCAACACCCGATCCCAGCGCAACCAACAATATTGATCTTTCAAACGATGCTGGCATCACCCTGAAATTCTGGTGCAATCACCAAAAGCAACCGGCGGTTTACCAAAAGGCTCATCCGGTCACCCGTCTAATTAGTCAACATTCATTACCTTTTTTTGATCATAATTGCAAGTGCGATTCAGATGGCGCACAGAAATCTATCTTGCTTAACGGTATTATGGCCGAAACGGTACTAATTAGGCAAATAAAGCCAAATCAGATTGATGCTGGTCAATAATCACCTTCTGCGCCTATGATAGCGCCAATCAATGCCACCCATTTGGCCGGTTTGATAATGCGCCTTTACTACTTCGTCTCTAGTAATGCGCCGGTAATAATAATGTGCCTTTGCAAGGAGCCGTACGAATGCCGCTAAGCCTGCTGATTCTTGTTGCCGCCATTCAGGGTTTGACCGAATTTTTGCCCATATCATCATCGGGGCATTTGGTGCTGATTCCGATTGTCACCGATTTTGCCTATCAGGGCCGGGTGATTGATGTGGCAGCGCATGTCGGCACTTTGATTGCGGTTGCCTTTTATTTGCGTGCTGAAATCATTGCCATTGCGGTGGCAATGCTGCGCTTTGGGCGCACTGATCCTGACCATGCACGGCTTGGCATCATGCTTGTTCTGGCAACCATTCCGGTGATTTTCGCTGGTTATATTGTCAATTATGCCCATTGGCAGTGGCTTGACATGGCTTACAGCCTCGCCATTGCCAATCTGGTATTTGCCGTCATTTTATGGCTTGCCGACAAGGTGCCTGCCACGCGGCGCGACCTTGGTCAAATCGACTTGCCGCATGCGCTGATCATCGGCATCGTGCAAATTTGTGCCTTGATCCCCGGTGCCTCGCGGTCAGGCGTGACGATGAGCGCAGCGCGGTTTCTTGGCTATGACCGCGTCACCGCAGCCCGATTTTCATTATTGCTTTCCCTGCCAACAATTGCTGGGGCCGGCTTGCTCAAAACGCTTGATCTTGTCAAAAGCGGCGATGCCACGCTTGGCGCGGATGCGGTGATTGTTGCGGCTTTATCGGCTGGCCTTGCGTGGCTTGCGATCCGCTGGATGATGCGCTGGCTTACCACGGCAGGCTTTGGTATTTTTGTCTATTACCGTTTGGCGCTTGGTGGATTGCTATTGCTAGCATTGACGCAAGGTTGGGTTGCCGCAAGCATTATCTAAGACCGGAACAAACCGCCTGGCCGATAGCGCTCAAGATAGGTTGGCAAAACCGCATCAACACAAGTTGGCGTGATGCCCAAATCTGCGAGCGTCAGCGCCTTTTTGCCAACAATGTTGTCATTTTTCAGCAATCGCACCTGATCAAGCGTAATTGGCGCATTGGGCAGCAATCCGGCAAAGGCAGCACCGCATGATAATGCAAAAAATGGCACCGGCAATAATAGGCGCCGCCGCTGGATGTGAAGAAGGGTGATTTCCATCAATTGCCGAAAACTAAACATATCCGGGCCGCCAAGCTCGAAAATCTTGCCCTCAGGTGATTTAGCAAGCTTGCCACCAGCAAGGCCAAGACCGGCCATAATCGCCCCGACAACATCTTCAACATAAACGGGCTGCATGCGCATTTTGCCACCGCCAGGCAATGGCAATGCTGGCGCAATCATGGCCATTGCGGCAAACCGGTTAAAAAAATCATCGCGCGGGCCAAACACAATTGATGGGCGCATGATCACCGCCGATGCGAAGGCCTTGTGCAATCCAGCTTCGCCAGCAGCTTTGCTTTTCGCATAATGGCTTGGCGAGTCACGATCGGCACCAATGGCTGATACATGAACAAGTGATTGAACAACATGCTTGGCGGCAAGCGCGCCGATACGCGCTGGCAATTCCGCCTGCAATGCGTCAAAACGCTGCCCGCCACCTTCGGCAAGGATACCAACAAGATTGACCACCGCATCGGCAGGCCGAATGACCGATTCCAAAACCGCCTCATCAAGCGCATTGCCAGCCACAAGCNTGATCTGCCCAACATTGCCCATCGGTTTTAGATATTTTGCCCGCTCGCTATTGCGGCATAACACAATGACCTGTTTACCAGCGCGTGCCAGCCGTTCCACGGTTGCCCGTCCAACAAACCCCGATCCACCAATTACTGCAACTGTGTTGATCATTGATTTACCCTTGCTTGACCGGCCAATAGGCGCGGCGCGATGATCCAATTTACTGGCGGCACAGTCACGTTTCGGCGCGCCACCAAGCATTCATTGATTGCAAATTAGGTCATGCCTCCCCGCTTTACAATCCCACCAATGCCAATTTCCGATAAAATAGATTTTTACCAGCATTTGGCACCACCAAGGAAAGCCGCATTTTCTCGCCATTAGGTCATTGAAAAGGTTTGACACGCCATGGTTTGTGGCTATTCTCACGCCGTCAGACAGAAAGCGGTTTTCCGCAAGGTCAATGGCAAGCCCAGGTGGCGGAATTGGTAGACGCGCTGGCTTCAGGTGCCAGTGACCATTAGGTCGTGGAAGTTCGAGTCTTCTCCTGGGCACCATTGCCATTTTGATAGCCCCACGGCCGTTACTGGCTTTTCCCGCCAAAGCCTGCGCCCTTGGCGAAAAGCCCAGCCTTTGCAAAGACACAAGACCCTGCCTTTGCGATGACACAAGAAACGAGGCATAGATGACAATTCATATCCATCAGGACGATCTTCCCGTCGAAATTGATCTTGGCGATGTGGTTGCCATTGATACCGAAACAATGGGGCTTAACCCGCATCGCGATCGGCTTTGCCTTGTGCAGCTATCAGGCGGTGATGGCGATGCCCATCTTGTTAAAATCGCCAAGCCGCAAATGCCAAGCCCAAATCTGGCGTCGCTTCTTGCCAATCCGCAGATCACAAAGCTGTTTCACTTTGCACGTTTTGACATTGCCAGCCTTAGCCAAGGCATTGGCCCGCTTGCTGGCCCGGTTTATTGCACCAAAATCGCATCCAAACTTATCCGCACCTATACCGACCGGCATGGGCTAAAAGATCTTTGCCGCGAATTATTGCAAATCGATATTTCAAAACAGCAGCAATCATCGGATTGGGGCGCAGCGACCTTGACGCCTGAACAGGCCGAATATGCCGCCGGTGATGTTTTATATCTTCACCAACTTCGTAAACGCCTTGATATGATGCTGGAACGCGAAGGCCGAAGCGATATTGCCGCCCATTGTTTTGCCTTTTTGTTAACCCGTGCCAAGCTTGATCTTGATGGATTTGCCGAGATGGATATTTTTCATCACTAGGCGTTAGCCTGCCAACGAAAATCAGCCAAGATCGGGGCGCATCCGGGCTGATGGCACTGCCGGCATTGATTTAGGGAATGACATTACATATGACCGACATAGATCCAGCAAGAAAAAGCCGCTTTACCCCACGCGCCAAGACCGCCCAGACCACCAGCGAGCGGCGCTATCCATTATCGCTTTTGCTTGTTGGCGTTGGCGCTGTTCTAACGCTTGCTGTTGCAAGCTGGCTTGGGCTTTTGGCCAATGGCAAGGATGTTTCGCTGGAAATCAAAGAGGTGAAACGCGCCGAAAGTGGCGAAGTTCAATTAACCGGTGCGCGCTATCGCGGCTTAACACCAGCCGGAAAACCATATGAGATCACGGCTGCCAAAGCCAATGAAGCCCCTGACGGGTCGGGGCGTGTTGACATGGATCAACCAACCGCCGTTTTGATTATGCGCAATGGCTCGCTTGTTAACATGCAGTCAAATTCAGGCATCTTCAACAAACAGACCGATATTGTTTCCATGTCAGGCGCGGTTGTAGTGACCCAGCCTGATCGCAATCTTCGCCTTGATACCGAAGCGCTTGAAGCCAATCTCAAAGCTGGTGAGATGCATAGTGATGTTCCGGTTCAGGTTCAGGATATTGACAGGCGCATCAATGCCGATAGCATGAAAGTCTATGACAATGGCGCGCGGATTGTCTTTGGCGGGGCTGCAAAAATGATCATCAAAAACAGCAACGCCATCGCACCCACGTCAAAGACCGTGGACACACCGAAAACGACCAAGGCCAAAAGCTAGATATTTTTAATTGACCGATCGTTTGGGTAACCTAACCGGCCATCTGGACAGAAAGCAGATCACATCATGAACCGTTCTAATCGCTATTTGGTCAAAATATTGTGCAAATTTGCGCTTGGCGTAGGCAGTTATATAATCTTGACCGCCCCCGCATTTGCACAGACTGCCAGCAGCGCAACCGCGCCAATTCCGATCACAATCGAGGCAAATGACTCGCTTGAATGGAACCAAACCGACGGCACCTATATTGCCAAGGGCGACGCCTATGTCGAACAGGGTCAAGCAAATATCAGCGCAAACCATATCATCGCCAATTACGCAACCGAAGGCGAAACGCGCGATATCACCCAAGTGACNGCAACCGGATCAGTGACCTATATTGAGGGTGAAAATACCGCCAAAGGCGACAAGCTTGATTATGATCTGACCAGCAGCCTCTATGTTCTGACTGGTAAAAATGCGTCTGTCACCGGCCCCAAAGGCACCATGACAGCAACCGANTCAATTACCTATGACTCAACCGATAACGATAATCGGAAAGTCACCGCAATTGGCAAAGCCCATTACAAAAACAGCGATGGCCGCAATGTGTTTGGTGACAAGCTGATCGCCTATATCGGCGCCGATGGCACTTTGAAAACCATTGATGCTTACGACAATACCAAGGTTATCACCGCCCAGGGCACTGTCGCCATCGCCGATAAGTTGAATTATATCGCCAGCACATCAATGGCCAATCTTGACGGCAATGTCGAAATTACCGACAAGGAAAACATCATGCGCGGCGCCCGTGCCGAGGTTGATTTTGACAAGGAAATCAGTAAGATAATTTCAGGTCCCACGGGCAAGCGCGTGACCGGTATTTTAACACCATAAATCAGCTTACCGCATGCAGCATTGCGTTCGGCAAAATATCAAACCGGCATTTTCCCCTTAACTCATTGACATGNCCTGATTAATTGGCCGATAAAGATATACTCTGACAGGCCGCGAGGGCTTCATCGCATCAAAAAGGGCATGATGGTGTCTGACAATATAGAATTAGATTTTGGCATTGCACGGCCGGTATTGGTGTCAGGCAATCAAGGGTTGCAAGCTAAAGGCGTTGGCAAGAGCTTTAACAAACGGCGCGTGGTTCGTAATGTGTCGCTTGGCTTACAACGTGGCGAGGCTGTTGGTCTTCTTGGCCCAAACGGCGCTGGCAAAACAACGACATTTTATATGCTTGCCGGTTTATTGCCCGCCGATGAGGGGCAGGTTTTTATTGATGGACGTGATGTCACCGGCATGCCCATTTTCCAGCGCGCGCGGCTTGGCATGGGATATCTGCCACAGGAATCCAGCATCTTTCGCGGCTTGACGGTTGAACAAAATATCCGCGCCGTTCTCGAAACACTCGAAGACCATGATGACGAACGCGACACCACGCTTGATGATCTGATGGCCGAATTTGGCATTACTCATCTTCGCAACACACCTTCGGTTAGCCTGTCCGGCGGTGAACGTCGCCGTCTGGAAATTGCGCGCGCTCTTGCTGCCCGCCCGACATTTCTTTTGCTTGATGAACCATTGGCCGGCATTGACCCGATTGCTCTTGGCGAAATTCGTGATTTGATTGTGCATTTGAAAACACATGGTATCGGCGTTTTGATTACCGACCATAATGTCCGCGAAACGCTTGATATTGTTGACCGTGCCTACATTATTCATGACGGCACCGTGCTGATGGAAGGCACACCGGATGAGGTGGTTCAACATAGCGGGGTTCGGCAAGTCTACCTTGGCGAGCGTTTTAGCATCTAGATCGCGTGATTCACGGCTTGACAGCCCATCATGCACCTCCTATACCTGCGCCGCCTTGGCACTGCACAGTTTCGGCTCCGGAACTGGGCGCTGCACAGGCTTTATTCATTCTACGGGTCTTTTTATGTCCATAATCGATTATCTCGCTGCCGACCAGATTATGGTTGGCGTCGCTGGCAGCAGCAAAAAGCAGGTTATTGAACAACTTGCTGAACGCGCCGCTGAACTGACTGGCCTTTGCCAGCGCAGTCTTTTTGAAATTGTGATGCGCCGCGAACGTCTTGGTAGCACCGCCATTGGCAGCGGTATTGCGATTCCGCATGCCGTGCATCACGATTTGACGCGTACCATGGGCATCATCGCCGTTTTGACAAAGCCAGTTGATTTCGACGCACAAGATCGCAAACCGGTCGATATTGTTTGCCTTGTGATCGGGCCGCAAAATGCAGATAGCGATCATCTGAAATGCGTATCAAGCGTGGCAAGATCATTACGCGAGGTGGCTATTTGCAACCGGCTTCGCACTGCCAAAACGCCACATGAACTTCTTGGATGCCTTAAAAACGCCAGCGACGTTGCCGCCTAACCGCGTCAGGCTTGCCCACAATCCCTGCAAAATGCGAACAACCGCGACGGTAATGGCACCGGCAAAGCCATGATGGCATGAGCGCGCGCTAACAGTATGGATAGCAAGCCGTGCTGAATAATGTTTTTATCTGGAAATCGAGAAATTGGTGGAGCTAAGCGGGATCGAACCGCTGACCTCTACAATGCCATTGTAGCGCTCTCCCAGCTGAGCTATAGCCCCTTGTTACCGTGTCCAGCCCTGCAAAGCCCATTTCGGGGCAACGCCATAACGCCAATTCGGTTCCAATTCGTGCAATGCCGAAACACTGCGAGGGATGTGTATCGCAGGGGCGACACCCTGTGCAAGCAAATTTTTGTCTGGCGGCGGGTTTTTTATGCCACCGCCGCCAAACTAATCAGATTTGCCAACAACAAGCAGACAAGATGCTTATTGATCATCCTTATTATCTAGGTTGGGCAATAATTCATCACCGTCGGTGATATCGTCCTGGATGATGCCCGGACCGTCCGTATCATCAACATCAACATCATCTTCGTCAAAATCTATATCATCGTCATCAACATCGTCTTTAGTGACAGCAACATCAATGTCTTCATCGTCAAAATCTGTTTCATCCAGATCATCAGCATCATCAGAAACATCTGCCTTCGCCGCGCTTTTCGGTTCAGCCCGGCTTTTACGGCCTTTCAACAGATTTTCCGGATCAAATTCTGTGCCGCAGCCCGGACAAATAATGGGACTGCGTTTAAAATCATAAAAGCGCATATCACATGATAGACAGGTACGCTTCAAGCCAAGCTCAACCTTTGCCATTCTTTTAAATCCCCTGTACTTAACCGTCAAAAATAAGGACCATTCATCTTTAGGGGATTTGAAACAAATTTTGCAAGCTGTCAAAATAATTTTCTTCCGGTTTCCAACTTTTATTTTCACGCTGGCTTGCGATCAAAAGGATTTGGCATTTTCATGGCGCTAATTGCCTAGCACACAAGAAAAATGTTACAAGCTGCCGTTACCGAAATTAACCGGGCAAAACCGCCCGTCAGCAAATAGTAAAAGGCCTTTTGATGTCACCTCATCCGCATGATCAACTTGTTTCGCGAAAAGCCGGTCCGCTTGTGGGTGTCATGCCCATTCCGGGTGATAAATCAATTTCGCATCGTTCACTGATTTTCGGCAGTCTTTCGATTGGCACAACCAAAGTTCGCGGCCTTCTTGAGGGCGCTGATGTTATGTCAACCAAAGACGCACTTGTGGCGCTTGGAGCCAGCATCGAGCGTGACGCCGACCGGGTTTGGCATATTACCGGCGTTGGCTTGCATGGCATGATATCACCTGTGACACCGCTTGATCTTGGCAATTCGGGAACTGGTGTGCGCCTATTGATGGGGGTTGTTGCCGGTCAGAACATCACGGCAACATTCTGTGGCGATGCCTCGCTAAGCGTGCGGCCAATGGCGCGGATTACCGATCCGCTTGCCGAAATGGGTGCTGATGTCACCTGCCGTGATGGTGGCTTGCTGCCCGTCACCATCAAGGGAGCGGCAAATCCAATGGCGTTAAGCCATCGCTCAAAAGTGGCTTCGGCACAAATCAAATCAGCGATCTTGCTTGCCGGGTTGAACGCGCGTGGCACCACAAATATCATCGAACCGCACGCATCACGCGATCACAGCGAATCAATGCTTCGACATTTTGGCGCATCGGTTCAGCAGCATATCGACGCCGATGGGGCGCATCATGTTACGCTTGCAGGTGAAGCAACCCTTCGCGCCGCCGATATCATCGTGCCAAGCGATCCATCTTCTGCCGCGTTTGCCATTGTTGCGGCGCTGATTACCCCGCAAAGCGATATCACGCTTGTTGGCATTGGCATGAACCCGCTTCGAACCGGTCTTTTGACAACCCTTATCGAAATGGGCGGCGATATTGTCAAAAGCAATGATCGGATTGAAGGCGGCGAAGCCGTTGCTGATTTGCGTATCCGGCATAGTCAGTTGAAAGGCATCACCGTTCCGGCCGAACGTGCGGCCTCGATGATTGATGAATTTCCAATTCTATCAGTCGCCGCAGCAACCGCTAGCGGCACAACCGAGATGCTTGGCGTTGCCGAGTTGCGCGTCAAGGAAACCGACCGTATCAAGGTGATGGCTGATGGCCTTGCCGCATGCGGTGTCACCGTTGATTATGATGATGATTCGATGCGCGTTTCCACCAGCACCATAACTGGCGGGGCAACCCTTTCAGCGCAGCATGATCACCGAATCGCCATGTCATTTCTGACGCTTGGCCTTGTTGCCGAACAACCAATCACTGTAACCGGCTGTGCCACCATCGAAACAAGCTTTCCCGGATTTGCCAGCGGCATGAACCAGCTTGGTGCCAGCATCATTGACGGAACCGCAACGTGATTATCGCCATTGATGGGTCGGCAGCCAGCGGCAAAGGCACGCTTGCCAAACGGGTGGCAGCGGAATTCGGCTATGATTATCTGGATACGGGGGCGCTGTATCGTGCGGTTGCCCTTAGCCTGTTAAAAGCTGGCGTAAATAGCAATAATATTGATGAAAAACAGGCTGTTAATTCTGCGTCAGAACTTGATCTTTCGCTAACGCAAACGGCTGAAATACGCACCGATAACGTTGCCGCCCTTGCGTCAATCGTGGCCGCCATTAGCCCCGTTCGGGCTGAATTGCTGGCGCTTCAGCGATCCTTTGCCACGGCACCACCATCGGGCAAAGGAGCGGTTCTTGATGGTCGTGACATTGGCACGATCGTGCTTCCGGACGCCGATATAAAATTCTTCATTGATGCCGATCTTGATATTCGCGCCGAGCGCCGCACCAAAGAGTTGCTTCAGGCAGGACAATCGGTTATGTTCCGCGACGTTCTGGCGGATATGAAGGCGCGTGATGATCGTGACCGGACTAGATCGGTGGCTCCATTAAAGGCCGCAGATGACGCAATTACCATCGACACATCCAAAACGGATGCGACGGCGGTTCTAGCACTAGCCCTGTCGTATATTGATCGTGTTGGCCCATCAGAATAATTAGCCCGAACCGGAAACCATACGAACATTTCCGGTTCATATTTTGATTAACTGACTGCCGGCGAAACAAACTGGTCGCCAAAAAACCCGCTTGGAACCAAGCTATATTGCCAAAACAAGGCAAAATAATTTGGTTATCGTTCGTTCAATGCGGCCCTCATGTCGGCTGAGGCACGAAAAATTCGATCCTTATTAGGGCGGTATTGCACTCCCGATCGAAATAGCGACAAAACGGAGATTTTTTTGACATCTACAACGAATTCGGTAGCCGACGCTGCCACTGAAAACTTTGCCGATCTTTTAGCTGAAAGCTTTGGTGAAGGCACAAATGTCGAGGGCAGTGTTGTCCGCGGCTTTGTTATCGGCATCGAGGGTGATGCTGTTATCATTGATGTTGGCTTAAAATCTGAAGGCCGCGTTCCGCTAAAGGAACTTGCCGCCCCCGGACAACAAGCCGATGTTTCAATCGGTGATGAGATTGAGGTTTATGTCGAGCGTATGGAAGACCTTAATGGTCAGGCCGTATTAAGCCGCGACAAAGCCCGCCGCGAAGAAGCATGGGGCGTTCTCGAAGCATCATTTGAAAAGCAAGAGCGCGTTAC
>JGI20155J14468_10001505_pt1 | contig 18205 bp, 17 predicted proteins | sample COG_05_FD_14468 | JGI IMG/M metagenome (IMG submission 14468) | reverse complement strand
AAAGAATATATTGTAAAAAAACTTAGCACAGAAAATAAAGAGTTATACGGTTCAGTTAAACCAACTGAAATTTCAAAACTAATTAAAGAAAATGATAGCATGGATATCAAGCCGTCAATGATACAACCAATTAAGGATATAAAGTCTTTGGGAAAGTTTAAAGTAAGAATTTCTTTACACTCTGAAGTTGATGCTGAAATTACTATAAATGTTGAGTCAGCAGAGTCTATTCAATAATTATACAATCTTTTCCCCAATAATTTTTTTTAATTTTTAAGAAGATAATTCTGGTATAAATATTTTCTAAATGGAAAATAATTTAAGTATTGTAAAAGATAATTTCAAAGAACTACCAAATAACATCGAAGCTGAACAAGCTGTCATTGGTTCCATACTGGTCACTAATGAAATTTTTGATGAAATCAGTTTAATTGTATCAAGTAATAATTTTTACGACCCTATGCATCGAAAAATTTTTAGTGCTATTGAAAATTTAGTTTACAAAGGTATGCTTGCTAATCCGATTACTTTAAAAAATTATTTTGAGGAAGAAAAAGATGAATTAAATGTTCCTGAATATTTAGTAAAAATAACAAAATTTTCTACATCTACAAGACAAGCATCTGAATACTCAAAAATTATTTATGATATGTTTGTAAGAAGGGAATTGATTAAAATTTCTGAACAAACAATTGATACTGCAAAACTTAATGATTTAAACACAAGTGGACAAAACATTATCGAAAACTCTGAAAAACTTTTATTTGATCTTGCTGAAAAAGGATCTTTCAATTCCTCCTTAATAAAATTTGATGACGCTATGAAGCAAACAATAGATATGGCATCGGCAGCTTATAAGAATGAGGAGGGAATAGTTGGTGTTCCAACGGGTCTTAGAGACTTAGACGATAGGCTTGGTGGTCTTCATAAATCCGATTTAATTGTTATTGCTGGAAGACCAGGAATGGGTAAAACTGCACTAGCTACAAATATTGCATTTAATGCAGCACAGAAATTACAAGATAGTGGAAGAAAGTCATCCATAGCTTTTTTTTCATTAGAAATGTCTTCAGAACAATTATCAACAAGAATTTTAGCTGAACAATCTAGAATTAAGTCAAATGATATTAGGCGTGGAAGGATTTCGGATGAACAATTTGATAAATTTTTAGAAACCTCAAAAAATATTTCTGAGCTACCATTGTATATTGATGAAACCCCAGCAATTAATATTGCTGCTATGAGCAATAGGGCAAGAAGAATAAAAAGAATGCATGGTCTTGATATGATAATCGTTGATTATATTCAATTAATGAGGGGTACATTAAATTATAGAGATGGAAGAGTACAAGAAGTTTCGGAAATAACTCAAGGTTTAAAAGCAATAGCTAAAGAGCTATCTATTCCTGTCGTAGCTCTTTCACAGTTATCTAGACAAGTCGAACAAAGAGATAATAAAAAACCTCAATTGTCTGACTTGAGAGAGTCAGGTTCCATAGAACAAGATGCTGATGTTGTTATGTTTGTGTACAGAGAATCGTATTATCTTGAAAATAAAGAACCAAAACCTGCAACAATAGAACATGCGGAATGGCAAGCGAAAATGAATGAAGTTTCGAATTTAGCAGAATTAATCATAGGCAAACAAAGACATGGTCCAACAGGTAATGTGTTCTTAGAGTTTGAGGCAATGTTTACTAAATTTAAGGATACTCAAAACAGTTAATTTCTAATATAAAAGATTAAATGTTTGTTCAGCTTTATCAGAATATTATATTAAAAAATCCAAAATCAGTTTTTATAATTTTGCTAATAACTTTATTAAGTTTTGGATATTATTCAAAAGATTTTAGATTAGATGCCTCTTCTGATACTTTGCTAATTGAGGGTGATCCTGATTTAAAATATCTTCAAGAAATATCAAATAGGTATGGTTCTAAGGAATTTCTAATTTTAACTTACACACCCAATGAAAGTATGATTTCTAATACCTCAATTAATAATCTTTTAAGTCTTAAATATAAGATTCAAAGTTTAGATTGGGTCCATAGCGTAATTACCCTTTTAGATATTCCATTATTAAATAGCTCTGACTTGCCTTTACAAGAAAGACTTACAAATTTTAAAACTCTCAAAGATGATGATGTCGATAGAGATAGAGGGTTTAATGAAATTCTTAATAGTCCAGTTTTTAGAAACTTTGTAATCAGTGAAGATGCTAAAACAAGCGGTATTATTGTTAATATTAAAAAACAGAAAGAACTTGAGGATATTAATAAGAAGACAAAAGAAGAAAAAGAATCATACAAAGATTTTATTAAAAAACAAAATCATCAAAACATAATTGAAATTAGGAATGTTATTGAAAGCTATGAAGATATTGGAAAAATACACTTAGGTGGGATTCCAATGATTGCTGATGACATGATGTCTTTTATAAAAAGTGATATAATAGTTTTTGGTATTGGGGTTCTTTTATTTATAATCGGTACATTATGGTTTGTTTTTAAGAGATTAATTTGGATCATAGTGCCCATTAGTAGTTGTTTTTTTTCAGTAATAATAATGATGGGCGTATTAGGTATATTGGGCTGGAAGGTAACCGTCATCTCCTCAAACTTTATTGCTTTAATGTTAATTTTAACAATGGCAATGAATATTCATATTAGTACGAGATTTTTACAACTCAAAGAAAATTACCCTAACAAAAATATTGTAGAATTGATTGCTTTAACAACAAGCAAAATGTTTTGGCCAATCTTATATACTGTCTTAACAACTATTATTGCATTTCTTTCACTAATTTTTAGTGAAATAAAACCCATTATTGATTTTGGGTGGATGATGACTTTAGGATTAATAACTTCATTCATTATAACTTTTACACTGCTTCCTACTTTAATAAATTTTGTGCCAAAAGAAAAAATTTCATTAAAAGAAAAAGATAGATCTTTAATCACTTTATTTTTTGCAAGAGTATCAGAAAATAATCAGAAAATAATTTTTATTGTAACTGGAGTGATTATTATATTAAGTCTTATTGGAATAAGTCGACTTGAAGTCGAGAATAGTTTTATAAATTATTTTAGTAAAAAAACTGAAATATACAAGGGAATGAAACTTATTGATGAAAAATTAGGTGGAACAACACCACTAGAAGTTATTTTGAAATTTCCAAAAAAAGAAAAGCAAAAAACAGATGATGAAGATGAATTTGAGGACTGGGGTGATGAAGATAATCAAAATGATGATAAATATTGGTTTACAAAAGACAAAATTGATAGAATTGCAGCTGTACATAACTACCTAGATAGTTTGCCTCAAGTTGGTAAGGTTTTATCGTTTTCATCAATTATTGATGTAGCAACATTACTTAATAATAGTAAGCCATTAGGAACTTTGGAAATGGGAGTTCTATACTCTAAAATCCCAGAAAGTATAAAGACAGAAATAGTTGACCCATACATTTCTATTCAAGATAATGAAGCACGTATAAACTTGAGAATAATAGACTCCCAAGAAAATTTAAGAAGAAATGATTTAATTAATAAAATAAATGATGATTTAAAAAATAAAATTGGTTTAAATCAAAATGAATTTAAACTTGCTGGTGTCTTAATCTTATTTAATAATTTACTTCAAAGTCTTTTTAAATCTCAAATTCTAACCTTAGGTCTTGTAATGGTAGGTATATTTTCAATGTTTTTAATTCTTTTTAAAAATATAAAATTATCTTTAATAGGAGTAGTACCAAACTTTATAGCTGCTTTTTTTATATTAGGAATTATAGGATTACTAGGTATCCCGCTAGATATGATGACAATTACTATAGCAGCTATTACAATCGGAATTGCTGTTGATAACAGTATTCATTACATTTATAGGTTTAAAGAAGAGTTTAATGGCTTAAATGATTATAGCAAAACTCTAATCTTATGTCACTCGACAGTAGGTAAAGCAATTTTAAATACTTCTATTACTATTACTTTTGGTTTTTCAATTTTGGTATTATCCAAGTTTATTCCCACAATTTATTTTGGTATTTTCACTGGGCTCGCAATGTTGTTGGCCATGATATCTGTGTTAACTTTACTTCCTTCATTGATTTTATTGATAAAACCTTTTGGAAAATAATTGAATGTCTGACGTATTGAAAGATTTTTACTCTGCCATATCAATTATTGATTTCATTTTTATTTTGATAACAATATTTTCATTAGTTAAATGTTACCAAAAAGGGTTTGTATTAAGTATTTTATCAATGGCTAAATGGTTATTTGCTTATGTAATAACTTTATTATTATTTCCAAAAATAAAACCTTACCTGGGTGATGTTATTGATAATGAATATGTGCTTGATATTGGACTTGGAGTTACAATATTTGTTATTGTAATTTTTTTAGTATTAATGATTAACAGAGGAATAAGCAAAGCTATAAGATATACAGGAATTGGGAGTTTAGACACTATATTTGGATTCTTTTTTGGATTTATTCGTGCATACATTATCTCTATATGTATTTTCTCTGGTGTGCATATAGTATATAATTATGACAAATGGCCACTAAATTTAAATAAATCATACATCTTTCCATATTTAGAAAAAGGTAGTAATTATTTATTAAAAGAGTTTCCAAATGAAAAAACATATCAAGACTCTAAAGAAAAAATTGAAAAACTATAATCCTAGATTAAGAGAGGAATGTGGTGTTTTTGGTATCAGTAATACCAAAGATGCTTCTGCATTGACAGCTCTTGGGCTTCATGCTCTTCAACACAGGGGTCAAGAAGGTTGTGGTATTGTTACTTTTGATGGTAAACAATATTTTTCTGAAAAAAGATTTGGTTTGGTTGGCGATAATTTTAATAAAGAAAAAGTTCTTAAAAATCTTCAAGGACATTATGCCATCGGGCACAATAGATATAGTACAACTGGAGAAAATACTTTAAGAAATATCCAACCCTTCTTTGCTGATACAAATGCAGGAGGTATAGGTGTAGCTCATAATGGAAATTTAACAAATTCAATTTCTTTGAGAAATAAACTAGTTGAAGATGGTGCGATTTTTTATACTACGTCAGATACTGAGACAATTGTTCAATTAATTGCAAAATCAAAGAGAGTAAAAACAATCGATAAAATTGTTGAAGCAATATTTCAAATTCAAGGAGGTTATGCTTTGGTAATGCTAACTCAAACTTCCTTAATAGGAGTGAGAGACCCGCTTGGTATTAGACCTCTAGTTATAGGAAAATTAAAAAATAGTTATGTATTAGCATCAGAAACATGTGCTCTAGACATAATAGGAGCAAAATTCGTAAGAGAAGTTGAAAATGGAGAAATTGTTTTAATTGAAAATAATGAATTAAAAAGCATCAAACCTTTTCCACCAAAAAAAGAAAGGCCTTGTGTTTTTGAATATATTTATTTTGCTAGGCCTGACAGTATTTTAAATAAAAAAACAGCTTATGAACATCGAAAAAATCTTGGTGCAGAGCTTGCTAAAGAAAACGATATTGATGCTGATATAATTGTACCAGTTCCAGACTCTGGTAATGCAGCAGCTCTGGGTTTTGCGCAACATCTTGGAAAAAATTTTGAATTAGGTCTTATACGGAATCATTATGTGGGAAGAACATTCATTGAGCCAAGTCAAAAGATTAGAAGCTTGGGTGTTAAATTGAAATTAAATGCTAATCAATCTACTATCAAAGATAAAAAAATAATTTTAATAGATGACTCTTTAGTAAGAGGTACTACGTCCTATAAGATAGTAAAAATGCTGTATGACGCTGGGGCTAAGGAGGTACATGTTAAAATTGCTTGTCCAGAAATTAGATATCCTGACTTTTATGGCGTTGACACACCTACTAAAAAAGAACTTCTTGCAGCTAACAAAACTAATGATGAAATATGTGAATATATTGGTGCAAAATCTTTAAAATTTTTATCTCTAAATGGAATGTATAGAGCAATAGGTTTCGAAAAAAGAAATGAAAATTACCCTCAATTGACTGATCATTATTTTACAGGAGATTATCCAGTTAAACCTATTGATGAACTAGGTGACAATAAAGTTACCCAACTTTCATTATTAAGTACTGCATCTAACAATTAAATGAAAGCCATATTGTTTACTTTTAACCTACCAATAAAGTAGTATCTAAGAACTGATGATAACCACAAAAGAACAAATTATTAGATATTTTGAGTCAGGGATTAAAAATTCAAAAGATTTTAAAATAGGAATTGAACACGAAAAATTTTTGTTCAACGGTCAAAGTAATAAAAGAATAGACTATATAAAGATAAAAGAAATGTTCTCTGCTTTACTAGAGTTTGGTTGGAACCCAACTTTAGAAAAGGGGAATATTGTTGGTCTAAATAAAGGCGGTAAAAATATAACTCTTGAACCTGGAAACCAAATAGAATTATCAGGTGACAAACTAAATAATATTCATGAGGCGTGTGCAGAGTCACAAGATTATTTATTTGAATTAAAGCAAGTAACTAAAAAATTAGATATTAAAATTGTTAGTGCGGGATTTGATCCTATTTCAAAACTAAATGAAATACCTAATAACCCAAAACAGCGATATGAATTAATGACTAAAGACATGCCTTTAGGAGGTGAATTGAGTCTGGACATGATGTATCGAACCTGTGGAACTCAACTAAATATTGATTATAATTCTGAAAAAGATTTTGTTAAAAAATTTAAAATTGTAAATTCAATTGTACCTATATCAATTGCTTTATTTGCTAACTCATCAATAGTAGAAAAAAAAAATAGTAATTATTTATCTTACCGATCAAAAGTTTGGCAAAATACCTCTAGAGGTGGTTTACCAAAATTGTTTTTTGAAGAATTAAATTTTGAAATGTATGCAGAATTTATCATAAATTTTCCACTTTTATTTATTCAGGATAATGGAAATTATATTTCTGGAAGAAAATACATTTTTAGAGATTTCATGGAAGGAAAAGTTAGTGAAATAAATAATAGATTACCCTCAGAAAAAGATTTAGATACCCATTTGAGTACAATCTTCACAGAAAATAGATTAAAAAAATATATAGAGCTCAGATCTATGGATACCTGTGGATGGGATTGTTTGTGTGCTGGTCCTGCTTTTAATATAGGAATGCTATACGGGAATCTCGATGAAGTTTATGAATTAATTTCTAGTTGGAGTAAAGAAAAAATAATTAATGCTTACTTTGAGGCTCCTCAAAAAGGATTCAATACTCAATTGATGGGTAAAGATCTACTTTACTGGGCGTCAACTTTATTAGATTTATCTAGAAAGGGACTAGAGAATAGAGATGTCTTTAATAAAAATGATAAAAATGAAACTTTATTTTTAAGTCATTTACAAAAATTAATTGATAACAAAAAAACAAATGCGGATTATATGGTTAGTAAATTTTCCAAAAACGAAGATTTAAATGAATTATATGATAAATAAAATCATAGCTATACAAGGAAACCATCCTTCTACACTAAATCCAAAAACTGATACTAGTATTTTTCTTGCAAAAGAAGCTCAAGTTAAAAAATATAAAATTTTTTATTATGACCCTAAAGATTTATCACTGATTAACTCTAAAGTGATAGCTTCAGGATTTTTTATTGAGTTTAATTACACAAAAAAGAAATTTTTTAAGGTACTTAAGAAACAAAAATTAGATCTTATCAAATGTAAATTTATTTTGATTCGACAAGACCCTCCTTTTAATATGGAATATGTTTCAACGACTTACATTCTAGATAATATCAAAACTAAGGTTAAAATTGTTAATAACCCAACATCAATCAGAAATGTATCTGAAAAACTTTATTCTGCAAAATATCAGAAATTTATGCCTAAAACTCTATTTTCCCAAAATATAGATGAAATAAAGAAATTTTTTAAAAAAAACAAAAAAGTAATTTTAAAACCTGTTAACAGTTTTAGTGGTAATAATATCCACTTACTAACTAAATTTAATCTTCAGTTAATAAAAAAATTTATCAAAAAGCATAATCACATAATGTGTCAAAAATTTTTACCAAAAATAAACAAAGGTGATAAAAGAATTTTTATAATTAATGGTAAAATTACTGGTGCAATTTCAAGAGTTCCTAAAAAAGGATCATTTCTTAGTAATATGAGTAAAGGTGCCAAACCAATGTTTGTTGAATTAACTAAAATTGAACAAAAAATATCTAAAATTGTTGCTAAAGACTTAAAAAATGACAAAATTTTTTTTGCAGGAATTGATTTTATTGATCAAAAACTTAGTGGTGACATCAACGTAACATCGCCTACTGGGTTAAAAACTCTATACGATTTAACAAATATAAATCATGCAAAAACTTTTTGGAAAGAATTAAAAGCATGAAAAATTTAACTGATCAACAAAAAGGCTCTTTGTTAGCCTTTGTTGCAGTTATGTTTATAACGCCTGATTCTTTGTTTATAAGACTTTCAAATGTTGATACTTGGGGTTTAGTTTTTTATAGAGGGATAATTCCATTTTTAACTGTTTTTTTAGGAATGCTTATTATTTATAAATTAAGTTTTTTTAAAATTTTATTTTTGAGTGGGTATCAAGGTCTTATCTACATAGGTACATTTAGTGTTACAAATATAACTTTTGTAGTTTCAATTCAAAATACCAATGTAGCAAACACACTTGTAATGATAGCTACTGCTCCCATGCTTTCAGCTATACTTGGTGCAATTTTTTTAAAAGAACCACCTGATCGAAAGACATTGATATCAATAATTGTTACTTTTCTAGCAATAATTTACATTTTTTTTGACTCAGTTAAATTAGGTAATTTTTATGGGGACATACTAGGATTTATAACTGCAATAGGTTTAGCTGTGGGAGCTGTGACTATTCGTTCTGCAAGATCCAGGAATTTAGTACCTGCTGCAGTTGTTGGTAAATTATTGGTTGCCACATTTGCGTTATTTTTTATTGAGAGCTTTGTGCTTGAAAATAAAGACTTAATTATTGTTCCTTTGATGTGTATTCTTTGTGTTGCAATACCTTTTGTGTTAGTAACTATTGCTCCTAGGTTTATACCAGCCGCAGAGGTTAACTTATTTTTTTTATTGGAAACTATTATTGGACCTATCTGGGTATGGCTCATTATCAAAGAGCAACCAAGTATTGAAACATTGCAGGGTGGAATGGTTATAATTGCTACGATTGCAATTCATTCCTTTTTGAAGCTTAAAAATTCTTAAACTTGTCACAATTAAGACTTGATTTAATAATAAATCGCAAATAGTTACGGCTGATTTATGAATAAAGTTTTAAAAAATTCTTGGGCACTTTTTTTAGGTATGGGATGTCTTATGATGGCTTATGGTTTTCAAGGTTCCCTTCTTGGTGTAAGAGCTGTTCAAGAAGAATTCAGTTTAACTGCAACTGGGTTTATGATGTCAGGATATTTTGTTGGATATTTTATAGGTGCAGCAACAATTCCAAATATAATTTCTAGAGTTGGTCACATCAGAGTTTTTGCAGCTTTTGCATCTTTAGCATCATTAGTAATACTAGTTCATTCTATTTTAATTAATCCATTCATATGGTTTTTGCTTAGGGTGTTAACTGGAATAAGTATGGTTTGTATTTACACTGTTGCTGAAAGTTGGCTTAACGATAGGTCAAGCAATAAAAATAGGGGAAGTGTCCTGTCAATATATATGGTGATACTTTATGGTGCCATGGGCATTGGTATGTTTTTATTAAATTTTAGTAGCCCTCAAAATTTCCAACCATTTATTTTAGTTTCAGTTATCACTTCTGTTGCTCTCATTCCAATTTTATTAACTAAAAAAAAACCACCTACGTTCAAAAAAATTAAGGCAATGACATTAAATGAGCTTTATGAAGCTTCTCCATTTGGAATGGTGAGTTCTTTTTTTTATGGAACTATTCAAGCAGCTTTATTTACTTTGCTAGCAGTTTATGCAACATCAATGAACTTTACTATATTTGAAATATCAATCGTAACTTTTCTTTTAGCAGTTTCAGGAGCAATTTCTCAATTTCCTGTTGGAAAAATTTCTGATATGTATGATAGAAGAAAAGTAATAGTTATTTCTACTTTTGGTGCTGCAGTATTTTCTATTTTAACAATCATAGTTTCAAGACAAATGTACTTACCAGATGGTCTAGCAACAAACAAAACTTGGTTTTATATTTTTTTAGTTCTTTTTTCTTTTTGTAGCTTACCAATGTTTTCATTAATTTTAGCACATACAAATGACTATATATCAAAAGAAAAATTTGTTGCAGCTGGAGCAGGTCTTCAATTTGTTTTTGGACTTGGTGCAATGAGCGGTCCGTTTTTATGTTCAGTTTTTATGGACTTAGTTGGATCTAATGGTTTTTTTATTTTTTTATTTTTCTTTCATTCTGTAATTGGAATTTTTGGTATTTATAGAATGAGAATACGACAATCAGTAGATAATCCAGACTCTCAATTTGTTGCTATGCCTCAGACCATAACACCAGCAGGTATTGGGCTAAACCCTACAACTGAACCAATAGAAGAACCAATTAAAGAAACAGATAAAATAATTTAATTTATTTTTTCTATATAATCAGACATTTTAGATAAGACTTGTTTTTTATTAAGTTTGTCTGTTCTAATTAAGATTGCATCTTTAACTTTTATTAATGGACTATTTTTTCTTTTTTTATCCATTTGAGTCCTTTTACTGAGTGATTTTTTAACATCTTTAAAAGGAACTTTTTTTTTAATGTCTAGCCATCTTCTATAACTTGCAATATTAAGATTGCATTTAAAATAAAATGCTAAATCATATTTGGGATCTTTAGTTAAAATTTTACTTGCAATATCTCTTCCCTCAACACAAATTCTTTTATTGCTTTTAATAATTTTTTTTTGAAATTTGTTGACTATTTCTCTTATTTTTTTGTTTTTTGCTAAAAAAGGTACGTTATTACTTATTTCTTCAGAATGTAAATTCTGTTTGGAAATAGTTTTGTAGGAAACATTATTAAATTTTTTTTTTAAAAAAGTAATTAAGTTTTTTGGCTTATGTTTAATTTGTAGCTTACTTCCATATCTATATAAAAGGCCTGAATTAACTAATAATAATTTATACTTTTTTGAAATAAGCTTAGCTGCAGTACTTTTTCCACTGGCTGACTCTCCGTCACATGCAATTATTAATTTGTTTAAATTTTTCACATAGTTTTAATAATATTTTGAATGAATGAATGCAAAAAAATTATCAATAAATAATTAGATTTTCACCTAAATAATCGCTCTCAGGTTGAAACCCAGAATAACCAGTAAAACAAAAATTTTTTAATTGTTTGTATTGAATGAGGCTAATTAATTTGTTCAAATAGTTTTTATAAAAAATGCCAAAGATAAAAAATATTAAACTAAAAGCTAAGAAAAATAGCTCACGAAAAAATAAAGGTTTAGCTAATATAGCTACAATTACTACTAAATCTCTTAGTAATGCTTTTATAAATTTCCAAAAAAACCAAGAAATTAAGAAAATAAAAGAAATCAAATTGAAGAAACTTCAAGAAAATAACGACCTTATTAAACAAAAAAAAGAATTAAAAATTTGGGAAGAAAAATTAAAAAAAGAAGATAATAAATTGAGATTAAAAGAAGATGATATAAGAATAAGAGAGAAAGAATTGAATTCTGTTGAAGATCAACAAAAAATTGAAAATGAAAGATTATCTAAAAAAGATGAAAACTTAATATTAATAACTAATGATTTGAGAACTAAAGAGAAAGATTTAAAATTAAAAGAAGAAGCGCAAAATAGAAAAGATATAGATTTAAAAGTTAGAGAAGAGGAACAAAAAAATCTAGAATTAAAAGAAAAAAGAAAAAAAGATAGATTATTAAAATTAATTAAAGAAGAAGAGGAAAAACAAAGACAATTAGAAAATATTAAAATTAAAGAATGGGAAGAAAAATTTGATAGAGAACAAAAAACTCAAGAACACAAAGAAAATTTAAGAGAGCACCGATTAAGACAAAAGGAATTGGAAAAAATAAGATCTTTTGAAGAAAAAGATAAGCCCCTTGAAACTAATTTTTCCTCTACTTTAGATAAATTTACTATAGATAAAACAAAAGAAAATTAGATTTAATATCTAGAAGTAGATGAATAAAGAAAACGCAAGTAAACTGTGGAAAATTATTCAGGAAGCTGGCGATTATTTGGCTGGACAATTACCTGATCATCCTAACCATCCAAAAGGTCGTAATGCATATGCACATGTTGCTTTATGTGTAAAAGAAAAGTTTAAAGCGAGTTATAAAGACATTCTAGACGAAAAATTTGATGAAGTTGTAAATTTTATTGAATATTTAAAACAAAACCCCAGTTAAATTATTGTTTAGGAAAGTAATCTTTTAATTCACCTTCTCTATAAACATCTGCTGTACAACAGTGAAGTCCACCTCCGAACGCATATGCATCTCTCAATTCAACTGGTATGACTTCCATTCCAAGTTTATCTAATTGTTCAGCTTGATATTTTTCACTTTTTTCTACACAAACTGTTTTTGGATCTAAAACTAAAACATTCATTGATAACCATACTGATGAATAACAAAGTGGAGGAGGTTCGTTATGAGCTGGTTGAGCTGCATCGATTATTTCCCATCCATTTTTTTCAAATAATTTTCTTTGTTCTTTAGGAAGCTTCCTTTGAGGATTGTTGATAATTAGACCCTCTTTGATAGGTGTAAATGTAGCATCTATATGTATTGGATAAGGATCTCCTGGAAAATTTACCGCATGAACTCTATGATTTTTATAATGTCTTTTTAACCAATCTATTCCTTTTAAATTTGTTGTAAAACCATGCTGGACAACTAAATCTTTACCAAATCTTAAAACATCTGCTGCATCGAATAATGGCTCTTCTTCTGTGGTAACGAAAAATTTATCCTCAGTCCATTTTAATCTTTTCTGAATACCGATTTCATCTGACAAGTAATCCTTTCTATAGTCAGCATCTGTTAATCTTGGTTTTGGAGCAGATTCGTGTCGCATATTTGGATCTAAATTATAATATTCTTTTAATAATGGTCTGTAACAAAGGTATTCAAACCATCTACATCTATAACTCATTGTTGCTTCTAAAATTTCATTTCCCACTGTAAGCAAAACATCTCTAGGTGGCATACATCCAAACATAGTTTCTGACTCCCAGTCGGGTGTTGATGTTTTTTGATTAAAATCTAATGGTGAAGGTCTATCTACTTTTATTCCTCGCTTAACAAGCATACTAGAGAAATCATCTAATAATTGATTTGCCTTATCAACAGTATCTTTTGTTCTTGGACCAAATTGACCTCTCATATCAGAGTCTTCAGGAACTTTTGCGTCCAATGCGGGTTCTGGAGCAGGAATACATGTTCCATCTGCCCTACCAACAATTACATGTTTTAAAGGATCCCATTCATTCCAACTATTAACAATAGTGTTTTGTTTAATCATAAAGATTAATTTTTTATAATATTATGATCAGGACCAAAAGGAAATTTTGTAATATTTTCAGCACCATCTTTGCCAATAACCAAGATATCATGTTCTCTGTATCCTCCAGCCCCAGGTTTTCCCTCTGGTATCATGATCATTGGTTCCATTGATATGACCATATTTTCCTCCAATATAGTATCAATGTCTTCTCTTAGTTCTAAGCCTGACTCTCTCCCATAAAAATGAGATAACATTCCAAATGAATGACCATAACCAAACGTTCTGTACTGAAGATAACCTAGCTCTGCAAATAATTCGTTTAATTCATGACAAATATCTGAACATTTTTTGCCTGGCTTAATCAATTCTAAACCACGTTTGTGAACTTTTACATTAGCTTCCCATGCTTTTAAAGAAGAGTCATCTACATGATCAAAAAACAAAGTTCTTTCCAAAGCGGTGTAATAACCAGAAATCATTGGAAAAGTATTCAAAGATAAAATATCACCTTTTATAATTTTTTTATTTGTTTTTGGATTGTGAGCTCCATCTGTATTAATTCCAGACTGAAACCAAACCCATGTATCCATATATTCAGCATCTGGATAAGTTTTTGCAATTTCTCTTTCCATTCGATCTCGACCAGCTATTGCAATTTCTAATTCTGTATTACCCTCTTGAATATTTTTTACAATTTCCTCTCCACCGAGATCCGCAATTCTTGCACCATTTTTAATAATATTAATTTCTTCATCAGATTTGATCATTCGAAGTTTCATTAAATCTTTTGAAATGTCATCAAAAATAGAAAAAGTAAAAATTGATCCTATTTTTTCTTTCATCTCTAAAGAAATATGATCATATTCAAGACCAATATTTTTAGGTGGTTCATCTCTTCCAATGATTGAAACAATGGCTCTTAAAAAATTATCTCTTTTCCAATCTGTATAAATTAGATTGTTACAATGCGACCTTCTCCAAGGCTGACCTGCATCAATATTTGCAGATATTGTAGAAATTTTATTTTTTGTAACTAAACAACCATATGGTCTTCCAAAAGAGCAATAGATAAACCCTGTGTAATACGCAACGTTATGCATGGATGTCAAAATAATCATATCAAGGTTTTTTTTGTCCATCACCGAACGAAGCTTAGATACTCTTTTATTGTATTCATCATTAGAAAAAGGAAGTTTAACTTTTTCTCCATTTTTCAATTCAAAGAAATCTGGTCGTTCCATAAATCTATATTTAATTTAACGCGATATATCTTTTATTCCATCTCATTATAAGACTATAATATACAAGTGAAATAAAAAGAAAAAATCCACCAACGATTGTAAATGTTGATGGAATTTCATTAATTCCAAACAATGGCAACCAAACCCAAAATATTCCACCAATAACTTCTGTTAAAGATAATAAAGTTAATTCTGCTGCTGGGATCGCTTTTGAGCCTATTGAGTATAAAATTAACCCCAAACATACCAATGTCCCATGCAGTGAAAACATCGAACTATTATAGCTTGTTGAAAAAAAAGATTGCTGCGTTATTAAAATCATCAGAGCAGCAAATATAAAACAAAATAATCCTGCAACAGCCACTGTGGTAAATTTAGGAGTTTCCTTTCTCCATCTAAGAGTTACTGAAAATACTGAAAAACCAATTGAGGACGTAATACCAAAAAAAAATCCAATTAAAGAATTTTTTTCGGTATTACCAACAGCCATAACAATTATACCAATTGCAGCTATAAAAATTGATACCCATACATTTAATGAAATTTTTTCTTTTAAGAACAAATAAGCCAAAATAGCAGTAAAAAAAGGCATTGCAGCCAAACATAATAAAGTGATTGCGGCACTAGTATTTGTTATTGAATAAATGAATGAAATCATAGCAACACCAAGACCACACCCTCCAATTATTCCTGATCTACCAACCTTTTTATAGTTTTTGTAAAAATTAATACCTTCTTCAAAATATAAATATAAATTTAGAATAATAAAAATAGTCAGTCCTCTTCCAAAAATATATTGCCAAGGAACCATGTGAGGGTTGTCCATATATCTAACGACTAATGGGCCAAAAGACCAAAGAAGACCGGCAAACAAAACAACTGGTACTGCAATTTTTTCATTTTTAAGTTCAATCATAAATGAATGTTTAATTGTAATTAGTTTGAACTACAACATAAATCAGATCTATGAATAAAAAGTTATATTTGGATAGTTTGGAAAAAAACAATCTACAATATCTCCTTTTTTAAATTTAGATTTTCCTGAAGGCAATAAAGTCCAGATATTTGACTCAAGAAATGATTGGATTCTAAATGACTCTTGACCCTTCAAAACCTCAACCTCTATTTTACCATTTTTGGTTGTATCAATTTTGCTTTTTACAAAACGAGTAAAGTTTATTTTTTTTATAAATTTATTTTTTAAAATTCCTTTGATAGGTTTTTCATTTAAAATTCCTAATGATTCTAGTAAATAAGGATAAACAAAAAATCTAAAACAAGCCGCAGATGAAATTGGATTTCCTGGAAGGCCAAAAACTACTTTTTCTTTATTTTTAAATTTTGCAAATAAAATTGGTTTTCCAGGTCTTATGGAAACACCTTTAAAATAATTTGAAATTTTAAAATTTTTAATTATTTTAGGAATATAATCAAACTTTCCAGCTGAAACTGCACCAGAAGTAACAATTATGTCAATTTTTGAATTGAGAAATTTTTGAACTTTTTTTTTAAGCACTAATTCATCTTTATCTTTTAAAATCCCCCCATTTTTAAAATTAAATAAAAAGTTTTTTTTTAATGATTGAATGTAATAACTATTTGAGTTTCTTACTTTCCAGTTTGGTATTTTTTCTTTATTAGTTATTTCATTGCCAGTTGAAAAAAATAAAATATTAGGAATTTTTTTTACTTTTATTTTATTTATGCCTAGTGTTTTTAAAGCTAAAATATGATTTGATTGTAATATAGTTCCTTTTTTAATTATCAAATCACTCTTTTTATAATCTGAACCCTTAAATCTCACATATTGATTTTTCTTAATATTTTTATCAATTAATATATTTTGAGGATTTATTTTGCTTGGAGAAAAAACTATTTGTTCTATCGGTATAATTGTATCAAAACTAGCTGGAAGTATTCCTCCTGTCATTATTTCGACAGTTTGAAATTTTTTTATACTTTTTTTTAAAGGTTTGTCTCCAGCTGCAATTGTTCCTAAAATTTTAAATAATTTCTTATTGTTCTTGCTAAGTTTTTTTGTATCGTTAGATCTAATTGCAAATCCATCAAATGCTGCATTATCAGCTGCAGGATTATTTACATTGCAAAAAATATTAGAAGCTGAAACTCTACCCAAACTATTTATGCTATCAATAACTTCATCACCAATTTTTATCTTAGATCTTTTTAATTTACTTATTGCTTGCTTGTAACTAATCATAATTAATCATTTTTTTAGCTTTTTCTAAGTCTTCTTTAGTATTTATATTAAAAAAAGGATCAATATTTTTATACTCAATATTAATAAGACTTACACCAATTGAATTTGCCCAAAGTTCTACTTTTCTTTCACCTTTAAAGAGATCAGACTCTAGCTGTTCCAACAAATCTAATGACCATAAACCAAAAATATTATGTCTAGTATTTTTATTTTTAATAAAAAATAATTTACTATCATCTAATTTAACTTTTTCATAAAAGTGTTTGAGCTGCTCTTTTTTAAAGAAAGGTGTGTCAGATGGAAATGTTGATATCCACTTATATTCTCTATTATTTAATTTTATCCACTTCATAGCCGACAAGATACCTCCTAAAGGTCCTTGTCCCTCTTTAAAATCTTTTGTAATAGAAATTTTATCAGATTTTATAAAATTGATGTTTTCATTTGTTACTATTAAAATTTCTTTAAATTCATCAATTATTTCAGAGAGAATATAATTAATTAATATTTTACCTTGCAGTTTTACTTGGGATTTATTCTGTCCAAATCTTTTAGACTTTCCTCCGGCTAGTACAACTCCTAAAATCTTGTTATGATCCATTAAACAAAATATAAAACATTAAAATTGTATTTAAAGAAATAATATGGACTTAAGAATTTTAGAGATAGCATCAAATACAGAGAATAATAAAATTCTTGATAATCCCACGCATAAATCGAAAAATAAAAATCCAATTTGTGGAGATGAAATGGAAATAAGTCTTATCATAAAAAATGACAAAGTGATTGACATGGGGTATCAGTGTAAATCATGTGTTTATTGTCAAGCGTCTGTAAGTCTTCTTTCACAAAAAATTAAAAATAAAAATTTAGATGAAATTAATAAATTTATTATTGTTTGTGAAAAAATTTTTGAAAAAACCAAAATTAATTTAGAAAAAAAATGGTTAAGCTTTAACGAACTTTTTAATAAAAAGAATCTCTCAAGAAAAGAATGTTTACTTCTTCCATTAAGGACTGTTTCAAAAGCTTTAAATGATTAAATTTAATAAAGAAATTTTTAAAAAAGCAATTATTGCAGGTATCTTTTCCGCTTTCACAATCGGTGTATTAACTTTACTTACTTACAAAAGTACTCTGGGATTATTTTTAGCAGGATCATTCGGATCATCAATGGTCTTATTATTTGGTTTTCCAGAGAGTCCATTCGCCCAACCTCGAAATGTATTTTTTGGACACTTAGCAACTA
>JGI20155J14468_10001503_pt1 | contig 18214 bp, 18 predicted proteins | sample COG_05_FD_14468 | JGI IMG/M metagenome (IMG submission 14468) | reverse complement strand
ATCTCTCACATCGCAATAACTTAAATTAGATTTCTTTCCTAACATTTTATTAATCAATTCATGTAAATTATAAATATAACGCGAAAAACTATTTCTATTTTCAAAAATACTATCTGTTAAAGGGAATTTTTTGAAATTATTTTTCAAATTTATACGACAATATTTGCATGGTAATGTATATTGTAAATTTAATAAAATTTGTTTATATTTTATCTTTTGTAAATTAGTAGGTTCATTTGGGTAATTGAAACTAATAACATGCAAATAATGCCATAAACCAGGACCCCATACACTAGTTAACATACCATCACCGCTGCTATAATCTTTCTTATTAAATGTTTTTTTTTTACTATTATTTTTGTTATTTTTGTTACTTTTTTTGCTATTATTTTTCCTATTATTGGATAATTTATTTTTTAAAAATTTTATATCATATTTTTTAACTTTAATAGTTTTTTTCATTTTTTTCATAATATAAATTAAACTTATATTAAATAGAGAAAATAATAAATAAATATATTATGTAAATTATTTATTATTAATTTAGTATTAATATATTAATATATTAATAATATGTTTGATTTTAAATATACTATAGTAAATTTTTTTGAAGAATTAAAATTAAATTTAAGATTAGCACTAACAAACAAAAGCTTTATGTTTACAATAATAACTATTTTAATATTATTTATAATTTTGACATTTTATTTATATGGTAGTTTTATAAAACCAAACATACAAAAAACACATCAATTAAACAGAGAATTTATTGATACTTCGCAAGAATTTAATGAAAATGATGTATTAATGGTTCTTTTTAGAACGCAATGGTGTCCTCATTGTAAAACATCAGAAGTAGAATGGAATAAATTTAAAGACTATATTGATAAAACAAATAATGGCAATACCAAATACCAAGTTATACTTACACAAGTAGATTGTGATAAAAATCCAGTTTTAGCAGATAAATATAATATAGAAGGGTATCCTACTGTTAAACTTTTTTATAAAGATACAACTTATCATTATGATGCAAAAGTATTAAAGGACCAATTAATAGAATTTTTAGAATCGTCAATTGATTAATTTATATTTAAACTATTATCATTATCATTATCATTATCATTATCATTATCATTATCATTATCATTATCATTATCATTATTATCATTATCATTATTAGTATTATTAGTATTATTAGTATTATTAGTATCAATAACAATATCAATATAATTTTTATTAATGCTTATATTTTTATTTATTTTTTTTATATATTTTTTTGCTTGTTTTTCTCCTAAATTTATCAAATATTCTCGTTCTTTTGAATTAGTAAATACATGGGTCCAGTATTTTATATCAACATGGTGTACATTTAGACCAATATTTATTTTATTTTTTATTTTTATATTAGTATTATTATTATTATTTTCATTAACAAGTAATTTATTGAATATAATTTTTAATAAATAAATTAAGAAATTTATTAGATTAATATCTTCAGTTAATTCTTTAATATTAGTATTATTGGTTTTATAATTTTTATAAAATGGATTTTTTACATCAATTGGTTTATCTTTATCGTTTACTAATGTTAATATCTCTTTATTATTACATTTTTCAGTTTTTAAACATTCATAAAATGGTGTATTAACAAAAATACATCCATCTAAATAATAATTTTCTTTATAAAATATTGGTGTTATTAAAACAGGAATAGCACAAGTCATCGTTAATGCATCATTCAGTTTAATATCTGGAAAATCTTTATAATTTATATCTACTTTTTTAAAATCATTTACATTTGTAGTAAATAAATGTAAATCAATATTACTAAATTCAAATAATTCTTTTAGTGTTATATTTAAACTTAAATCTTTTGCCAATAAAAGTGGTTTAATAGCATCTAAAATTAAGTCACTATTTAACAAGCCTTTAGTATAAAAAATATTAATATAATCATATGATGTAAAATTTATTAAGTTTTCCCAAGGACGTTTAACAAAAAAATCATCAATCCATGACCATTCAAAATTTAATAAATATACTAAAGCAACAAATCCACCAATAGAAGTTGCATAAATTGATTGTATATTTTCATATTTAATAACATTTTCCAAACTTAGACGTTTTAATATACCATATTGAACTAATCCAACTGGTCCACCTCCGCTTAATACAATATGTTTAATATTATTATTATTATTCATTCAAAATATAAGTATTATTTATAATAATTTAATAAATAATATTTAATTAAATATTATTATGTTAATAATATTTTATTAAAATAATATATTATTAATAATGAGTAACGATTTTTTTTATAATTTTAATAATAAAGCCGATAATGAAGATGAAAGTTTAAAATTAAATATGGATGAATTATATAGTAAAAAACAACAGCAAGATTTAAATGTATTAGCAAATTATAATAAAATTTTAATACGAATACATAATAAAATAAAATATGTATCAAAACAATTAATAAATGATCAGTGTTGTTGGTATTTAGTGCCCGAAATGATGATAGGAATACCAAAATATGATCATAAAGATTGTACTGCATTTGTAATAGAGAAATTAAGAGCTAATGGTTTTATTGTGCGATATACACATCCGAATTTATTATTTATTGGTTGGAGACATTGGGTTCCTGCATATGTGCGTAATGAAATAAAAAAAAAGACAGGACAAGCAGTAGATGAATATGGTAATTTAATAATAAATAATAATGATTCTAATAATAATAATAATAATAATAATAATAATAATAATAGTAATAATAATAATGATTCTACTAATATAAATGATTTAATGTTTAATACTAAAAATAAAGCATCGTCATCTTCAAATAAAGAGAAAGCAAATGATTATAAAGATATTAAAACATATAAACCAAGTGGAAGCTTAATTTATAGTAATAATTTATTGAAAAAACTAGATATAAATGATTTATAAAAAATAAGTTATTAATTGAATTATTTTTTAATTAATATCTTGCTTTTCTGGTTTTTTTATTTTTTCCACCCAACATTTCTTTTTTTTCTGAGTCTTTTGATAATTCTCCACTTGGTTCTNNNNTNNNTTCTNCNGTTGGTTCTNCNGTTGGTTCTCCNGTTGGTTCTTCGGTTGGTTCTCCTGTTGGTTCTCCTGTTTGTTCTTCGGTTGGTTCTCCTGTTTGTTCTTCGGTTGGTTCTCCTGTTTGTTCTTCGGTTGGTTCTCCTATTGGTTCTCCTATTGGTTCTTCAACTTGATTTTTAGGTGGTTTTTCTTCACCAATTGGTGATTTAACATCTTGTTGTATATCAAATTTCAAGGCATCTATTTTAATATATTCTTTTCCATTTTCTATGTAAAGATATTTTTCATACTCATAATCTAATAAAATTTTAACATTTTTACTTACATATTTTTTGATAATTTTAAAAATTTCAAATGTTTCATTATAAATATGATTAATTATTTTATCACATTTTTCAGATAAAGAATTTTGATAAGTAATAATAAAATTTTGTTTTGTATCAATTGTATCACTTGTATCTATTTTAATATATTTATGATTTAACAATGAAGATGTTTCTTTAAAATAATATTCTAATAATTGAATTATTTTTTTGTTTATAGTATAATATGTATTAANTTTTAAAAANGACAATAATTTAAAAGAATTATTTTCAATTTCAAAATCATANNTATAATTTTCTAATAATAATAATTTAAAATTTGAATAATCATTNTTTTTTAAATANTTNGTATATTCATTTGTATTTAATTTTAATAAATTATTAGATTCTTTTAATAAATGATAATAGTTAATAACAGAAAAATTTTCTAAATTTTCATCTTTTTGAAAATGAAAACTTTTTAAAAATTCTATAATAATATTATTATTATTTATATTTTCATATTTTGTTACATCAGGTGTTTCTAATAGTAATTTTAAATTAATGTTAAATTCATTTATATAATCTTTAAATATACTATCATATATTGAACTTCCTCTAGAAAATAAATCATTTAAAAAACCACCACCAAATTGTGGATTATTATTAATATTATTATTTTTATTAAATAATATTTTTAATTTTTCTAGATTATTATTTTCATCAATAATTTTAATATTTTCTGAATTTATTAAATTTACAATTATCGTTAATGATTTGTAATTACTACAAAAATCTTTTATTTTTTCTGGACATTCATTATTAATATTATCATCAGTAAAAGATTGCGAATCAGAATCAGAATCAGAATCGGTATCGGGTTCGGAATCGAGTTTGGAATCGGTATCGGTATCGGTATCGGTATCGGGTTCGGGATTGACATCTGATTCAGATACTAATTCAGAATTTATATTTGTACTTGATGTTTCCTGTAATTGCAATTTTAATTCTAAATTTTCTTTTTTAAGATCTGTTATTTTTTTATGTAATTTTTCTTTTTCTTCTTCCATAATTTTATATTAATTATATTATGTAAATAAAATTAATATAAAATTATATTTTATTTATTTTAAATTGATAAAAATATTGTTTAATACGTTTAAAGATATAATTATAAATATTTAAAGCATACAATGGAATATGAAAATTATCAAACAATAAATGATAAAACAAGCACACAAAAAAATAAAAATAATAGTTCAAATAAAAATTTGAAAAATATATGGAATTTATTTGATGAAGAATATGATACTAATAATAAACAAGAAAAATTGGAATGTCTATATAGAAATACTTCTAAAAGTAATAATAATTTTGCAGAAACTATACAAAATGAATTTTGTAATTTATGTAAAAATCAATTATTTGTTGGAGATGATAATTTTCTAGTATGTCCAAATAAAAAATGTGGAATTATTTATAAAGATAATTTGGATCAAGGCGCTGAATGGAGATATTATGGTGCCGATGATAATACTAGTAGTGACCCGACAAGATGTGGAATGCCCATCAATCCATTGTTAAGAGAATCATCATATAGTTGTAAGATTTTATGTCCAGGCAAAACAAGTTATGAAATGCATAAAATTAAGCGCTATACGGATTGGCAATCAATGCCGTATAAAGAAAAATCGCGATATGATGAATTTCAATTTATTAATATTATGTCACAAAATGCGGGAATACCAAAAATGATAGTAGATGATGCTATGCGATATCATAAAAAAATATCTGAAACAAAAACATTTCGAGGGCTTAATCGTGATGGTATTATTGCTGCATCTATTTATATTTCATGTAGGGTGAATAATTTTCCAAGAACGGCAAAAGAAATTGCAGATATATTTAATTTAGATAATACAAGTGCTACTAAAGGATGTAAAAATGCGTTGACTATTATAAATGAAATAGATAGAGAAAACGTGAATGATGATATTATTAAATTAAATAAAACAACTCCTTTATCATTTATAGAGCGATATTGTAGTAAATTAAATATTAACAATGAACTGACAAAGTTATGTAAATTTATTGCAACAAAAATAGAGAAAAATAATTTAATTCCAGAAAATACACCTCATTCTATATCTGCTGGAATTATTTATTTTGTCTCACAATATTGTAATTTAAATATTTCTAAATCTACTATTAATAATATTAGTAAAATAAGTGAAGTGACAATTAATAAATGTTTTAAAAAATTGGAAATTCATAAAGCGGTATTAATTCCTGAAGTTATACTAAAAAAATATGGTTAAAAAAATAAAAAAATAATTATTTTAAAAATTATATTAGTATAATATACTAGTATAATTTTTTTATGAGTGTCCCTAAAATTGTTTTTATTGTACCTTATAGAAATAGACAAAGTGAAAAAAATAATTTTTCTAATGTTATGAATGATTTATTAGAAGATTATGATAAAAATGATTATGAAATTTATTATAGTTGTCAAAAAGACTACGATGGGCGACCATTTAATAGGGGTGCAATAAAAAACATAGGGTTTTTAACAATTAAAAAAAAATATCCAAATGATTATAAAAATATAACATTTGTTTTTAATGATGTAGATACTTATCCAACTAAAAAAAATATGTTACCTTTTGAAACAGAAAAAAATATTATAAAACATTTTTACGGGTTTACATATGCATTGGGAGGGATATTTTCAATAAAAGGTGAAGATTTTGAAAAACTTAATGGTTTTCCAAACAATTGGGGATGGGGATTTGAAGATAATGAATTAAATAGACGTGCAAATGAAAAAAATATAACTATTGACAGGTCAGTATTTTTTCCAATAAAAAGTAAAGAAATTATACAATTAGTTGATAATCCTTTAAGAATGATAAGTAATAAAGAACCTGCTAATTATGTTAAACACAAAATGAATGATGATTTAAATACTATAAATAATTTGAATTATAATATAGAATCAAATATTATAGAAGCTAAAAATTTTGTTAATCAATATAATATTAATGTAGAATCATTTAATACTTTAATACCACATAATTCTGGTTTATTTTATAGTCAAAATGTGTCAGAAAATAGTAAAATAAATTCAAATAAATTCAAACGAATAGTAAATAATAGATTTAGAATGGCTGTAAATATGGGGAGATAAATAAAAATAAAAAATAAAAAATATAAAATAAAAAATAAAAATAAAAATAAAAAATAAAAAATATAAAATAAAAAATAAAAAATATAAAATATTTTATATTTTTTATTTTATATTTTATATTTTATAAGGAATGATGAGTTTGTAAAATTTTACCAATATCAAAGTTTGGGGCTTCTAAAAAAAATTGAATATAAAAAAAACAATATATCAAACAACAAACAACAAACAAAAATGTCAATGGCTATTGAGCTTGTTACTTCACACATTGAGGTTATTGAGAAGCAGATGGCTATGCTAGTTGATGACAAAGAGACTGACACAAAACCCAAGAAAGAAAAGTTATACCAAAAAGATAAACTCTCAACTCAAGAGGTGATTACGCGTCTTTCTAATGTTACATGGAATATGATACCACCTCCAAGCAAAAACAAAGGAAGCCGAGGACAAATGCTTGAACTTGCCCTTGGAATTCCAAACAGCTCTGCTTTAACTGATTTGAGCGATGGAGAGGTTAAAACGTATACTATCGGAGAGACTATTTGTATAACACAGCTTAATCATTGTTTACATGAAATTATTAAACAAATTATACCATTTGAAGAAAGCAAGTTAGGTATAAAATTACAACAAATACTCTATATAGCTTTTAATAAAAATGGCACATATAAAGGTTCTACTTTACTTAACAAAGATATTCATCCTCTTCATTTTGAACATTTAGTCGAAGACTATAACCATATATGCATTGCGATTAGAAATATATACATTAACAAAGGTGAACTTTATACCATCACTGGACCAAATGAGTTATTGCAGATTAGAACGAAAGCATCTAAAAATAAAAATACAGGGAATTATACCCCTCTTGTATATGAAAAACACATTCTTAAAAATAAATATATGGCATTTTATTTGCGCAGTGATTTTGGGAAAAAACTTTTTAATAATTAACTCAAATAATTAATTATTAATTAGAACTTCAATTGTTGTTGACTCCGGGTTTTTAGAATTTATTGCCCTCCTTGCAGTAATATCTTCACAATTATAGTCCTTGAATTTTTCTAACACTAAATCTACTCTTGAATTACTCATTAAGAACTTTACATTTTTTTTATCTAATTTTAATATCTCATCAAATAAACAATTATGCATATTTAAATCAAAACCATCTGCAACATATCCTACAAATGATTTATTTGTTTCAGGAGCATAAGGTGGGTCTAAATATACAAAATCACCTTCTTTTATTTTTTTTATTGATTCTTTAAAATCATTATGAATAAATTCAACATTTTTTATTAATTCATTTACATTATCTAATTCTTTCCTAGTAATTATTGTTGGTGTTTTTTTATAATGACCATATGGAACATTGTATCCGTTTGGTCCTTCGCGATACATACCTCGAAAACAAGTTTTATTAATAAACATAAATAATGCCGAACATTCAATACTATCTTTACTTATAGTATTATATTTAATTCTTAACCAATAGTAATAACTTTCTTTAGATGTTTTTGCTTCATTAATTGATGCTGGTTTTCTATTTATAATAGTACCATCAATACTATCATATTCTTTTATATATTTATCAATACATTCATATAATTCATCTTTATTGCTTTGAATATGTTTATAAACATTAATTAAATTTTGATTTATATCATATGCATAAATTTTATTTTTAATAGTTATTTTATTTTCTTTTTGCAATGATAATACTAATAATAATACACTTCCACCGCCTAAAAATAGTTCGTGATAATTATTTATTTCTTTTGGAATTTTTAAAATAATGGTTTGAAGTAATTGTGTTTTACCTCCAACCCACTTTAAAAATGGCTTTTGTGTATTCATTCTTTTGAAATTATATATAATTTATATATAATTTTAAATCAATTTTATATTTAGTCTTAAATATATCTTTAAATTTATAATAAACATATTTTTATTTATATTTTCTATTCAACACTTACTATTTTAGCTAAATTCTTCGGTTTATCAGGATTTATATTTTTTGCTATTGAGATTTCGTAAGCTAATTTTTGTAAAGCTATAGCAAAAATAATTTCATTATAAAAATCTAATTTATAAACCATAATATAATCATTAATATTCAATTTTAATTCTCTTATTACATCATTAGAATTTGTAATTATAATTATATTGGTGTTTCGTCCTTTTAATTCATAATATGTAGATTTTAAATTTTGATAATTTGCTTGATCATTATAATCAATCAATAAAAATGTGCAATTTGTTTTATCTAATAATGCAAATGGTCCATGTTTTAATGCACCCGCACTGAATCCTTCACAATGAATATAAGTTACTTCTTTAATTTTTAATGAACCTTCACAAGCAATTGGATATAATTTATTTTTACCTAATATAAAAATATTTTCTATATTATTTTTAATTATAAAATCTTTAGTTCCTTCAATTGCTTCTGTAAAATTAACATCATAAAACATATTATAAACAGTGTTTGATAAATAACGTAAATTATTTATTTTTTCAATATTATTCAAATAATTATTAGAAAACCACATTTGAATTAATGATAAAACTAATACCATAGATGTAAATGATTTAGTTGATGCAACTGAAATTTCTGGTCCTGCATTTAAATAAACACCACACATAACTTCTCTTGCAATTAACGAATCTACTTTATTTATTATACCAAGAGTTATACTTCCATGTGCTTTGCATAATTTTAAACAATTATAAACATCTGATGTCTCTCCTGATTGGCTTAAAAATATTGTTAAAATTTTTGCTTTATTTTCTATATTTGGCAAATCATTGCTGGTAAATTCACATGCATTTATTGTTTTAACACTAATAAATTTATTAGTTGATTTAAAATATTCTTCTCCAATTAATCCGGCATTATAACTTGTACCACACCCAATTAATACTATATGTTCTATATAATTTATAATTTGTGATAATTGGTCAAGTCCCCCCAATTTAATAGTTCCTTCACTTATACGTCCTCCATTATTATATGCCTTTAAAATTGTTTCTGGTTGTTCCATTATTTCTTTGTTTAACCAATGGCTATATGGAGCACAAGAAGTAATAATTTCATTATTATCAACTTGTTTTATTGTAATATTAAAATCATTATATTTATTTTTTATAAATTCATAATTATTTTCAATATTTATTTTTAAAATATTATTGTCATTTAATACAAGATAATCATATATTAATCCATTGAATCCAGTGGTTTCTGAAGTGCAAATTATATAATTATCATTTGCACCTATTAATAATGGAGAACCTTTGCGTGTTACATAAAAATTGTTATTATCAGTAGTATCAATAATAATTAACGCATAAGTTCCTTCTAATTCATTTACAGTATTTTTAATAGCATCTTGTATATTATTTTCTTTTTTTAGTAAATAATATTCTATTAAATTTGCAATTACTTCACTATCTGTTTCACTATAAAATATATAACCTTCGTTTATTAGATTATTTTTTAAAAGATCAAAATTATTAATAATACCATTATGAACCAATATAATTTTACCATTTTCGGAATAATGTGGATGCGAGTTTAAATCAGTTTTTCCACCATGAGTTGCCCAACGCGTATGACCCAATCCAATATATGATTGTATATTTTTATTTGTAAATTTTTCTTTTAAAATATCAAAACAATCGCTATTTTGTGTTGAAGCATTTTTTTCTATTTTAAAAGTTTGATTATTAATATCATAATAACAAATACCCATAGAATCGTATCCGCGATTTTGTATTAATTCTAAACTATTTAGTAAATCTTTTATTATATTTTTTTTATTTTTTGATATTATAAAACTAATTCCACACATTTTTTTCAATAATATATTAGTTAATGTATAAATTTTAAATATATTTATATATTAAGTTTAAATTTAATATAATGGCAACAGTAGAAAAAAAACCCCATACTGTTGCAAAATTTTACAGAGGAGAGTTATTTGATTTAACAATTACATCTGCAAACAATAAATTTGGTAAAGAAAAAATTGATCATAGTTTGGATAATGGTATAAATTTTAAAATTGATTATTTTATAAAAGAATTGGGAAAAATGACAACTGGTAAACAAGATGATAAAAGTAAAAAACGTAAAATAAGAAAAGAATTTTTAGACAATTGTAAATTGTCTAAATTTCCTTTTTTTATAGAATTGTTTGATTTATTAATAAATTATTTAAATGGTGGACAAACATTAACTATGAAAAATGAATACAATAACCAATCTTTAATTGTTGTATTAATGGGAGGAAATATTATTAACATTTATTTCAATATAATATATTATTCAATAGAAACAGAAAATATAACGTTAATTTGTAACATATTTGATACTATACCTGGTTTATCACACTTTATACGCGGAATTTTACATCAATTTAATCAATGGTTGCAACAAGATGAAAATAAAAATTTTGTAAATTTTATGAAAACCAATAAAAAAGATTATTTTAATAATTATAGCGATTTAGATTTTGCATTATTACCTAATAATTTAGATATAATGGAAGTAGATGGTGGTGGTTCTAGAGAAAAAAGAAAAAGAACACCAACTGATAAATATGTCCCAACTGATGCATCTAAACCAAAAAAAGCAAAATCAGCAACAAAAACAAAAGCAAAATCAGCAAAAGCAAAATCAGCAAAAGCAAAATCAGAAAAAGCAAAATCAGCAAAAGCAAAATCAGGAAAAGCAAAATCAGCCGAAGCAAAAATTCCAAATCAAAATATAGAAGAACTGGAGTCTGCAAATGGATTTTTATTATATAGAATAAAAAGTAATTTTTCTATTTTAGATGAAAATGTTGATTCTGCTTCTGCTCAAAGAATAACATTTTTCAAAGATGTTAAAAAAGAAAATGATACGATTAATGGCTCATATACATCAAAACAAATTGATTGTGTTACAAGTGATATGAGAAAATTTGGTATATTATTTAGATCAGAATTAATTGCTCATTTAGCACAAAAAGATTGGGCCACTAAAGAAGGAGTATCAGACAAGTGTAAATCTTTTATAGAAAATTTATTAGCAAAAAAAGAGAGAATAAGATTATGTACAAATAAAAATACCGAAATAATATGCAATAATCATAATATAGACGAAGCAGATGATTTAAATAAATTAAAAAATTTAATAACTTATATACGTAAAATAACAACAACAATAAATATTCATTTAACTAAAAAAGGAATAATCAGCGAAGTCTATAACATTTTTGATAATTTACATACAATTATGAATCCTAAAAATAATTTAGTAAATATTTGTAATTCTATTGTAAAAGAATTTTATGAATTAGACGCCACAGAAGATGTTATAAATAATATTAATGGGTTTTATGAAAATGCTAATGCGGTGTCAAATGATTTTAGTATTAGTACTTTTAATATAAAAAAATATCCATTTATAGAAGGTAATATAAATCATTTACAAAGATTATTATCACCTAAGGTAAAATCTGGTATAATTTTAACTGTAAATTTAATTTCTGGTAATAAGAATGATAAAGTTATTTATTCTGAATATGAAAATGAAAATGAATATTTTGATGATTTAGAAGAAAAATTTATTTATGATCAAAAAAGAGAGGCTTTTAAAGAAGCAATTAGAGAAAGCGATGCTGTATTGAAAAAGGCAGAAGGAAAAAAAAGAAAAAATATAAAAAAAATAGATGCTTTAACTAGAAAATGTAAAAATAAAAAATATAGAAAAAAACATACAAAAAAATGCAGAAATTTTTTTAAAAGTTAGAGAGAACAATACAATCTAAAATAAAAAACAATTTAAAGATTAATATATAATTTAAATGAATGCAAATTTTTTATTTAATGACTTAACTTTATTCCATATATTATTATTAAAGAACCCAATAATTTTTTAATACTAATATATTCCTTATAAATAATATTATCAAATATTAATGTCAATAAAATACCAACACCACACCATATATTATATGCACTACTTAAAGAAAACTTTGTTAATGATTTCGGAAACATATAAAAACTTAAACCATAACCAGCATAAACAGGTATAAACCAAAGTCTATTATTTAATGTTTTTTTTATCATAATTGTTGAACACGTTTCTAATATTATTGAAGTTAATAATATTAAATCTGGCTTTACCGGATTATAAATCATAACTGGATAATTTTGAGAGATTATTGGATAATTTTGAGAGATTATTGGATAATTTTGAGAGATTATTGGATTTGGATTAAACATTATTTATATATTTTGTGTTAACTTTTTAATTCATTTTAAAATTGATTAAAAAGTTCATACAAAATATATTTTTATATCCAGTTCTAAATATAAATTGAAAAGTCATTTAAAATATGCCTTCAAGATTTGATTTGCTTCCCGATGAAATTATTGAAAAAATTGTTGTTATGGCTCATAACATTTTAATAAAAAATGTTGTTAAAGAAATTTACATAAAAGATAAAGCAAAAGATTTTTCTGAACAACATAAATCTGCTAATAATGGTATAATCTTTCGTAATATTTTACGTGTAAAAGATAATAGATTTTTATTACAAAATGTCACATACTATATTATGCGTGAAAATAATTGGTTTAAATTTGATAAAAAAACAAACACAGGATTAGTAAATTATTGGTTAAATAATATTACATTATGTAAGTATATTTTTACAAAAGAACATATGTTATCTATATTTAATTTTGCAAGTGATATAGCTGAATATGTTAAAAGAATTATTTATAAAAAAACAAAAAACAAAAAAATTCCACTTAAACAATTTCATACTATTTATCTTAAAAAAATTGGATATAATGGAAAATATTTGAATACTTGGAAAAAAGCATTTGAACAATTATGGACTATTTAATAAATTATCAATCATGTCCTATTTGTATTTCATCATTATTCGGTAATAATTCATTATTTTTTAAGAATTTTTTTTCATTTAATAACATATATATTGTAACACTTGTAACTATTTGTTCTACTAACACAGAAAATAAAGCAATATCTATTTGTGTTACATTTATTAATACATTAAAAATATCTCTAATATTACTAACAAAATACATAGCATTTGAATAAAAATATAATTGAGATTTACTAAATTCCCTTATTTCAGTTTTATCCGGATTATAAACATTAAATCCTAACACAGGGTCTCCTAACTCCTGAACAATTACTCTTATTAAATCGTTGAAAAATATTAATGTCAATAAACTTATATATTTTTCATTAGTATCAATTGATACACTAATAAAAATAAAATCATCATTTGGTCCAATACGAAAATATGTTGAATTTGTTGCAAAATTTGTTATATAAAATCCTATAAATATTACCAACAATGTATTAAGAGTTAAGCATATTCTAATTTTATTTAATTGTTTCATTAAATAAAATTAATATTTACTTTCTAAATAATTTTTCATAAAATGGTAAATTTGTTAAAAATGAAAATTCTCCTTGATTCTTTACCCACTCTCCACCATCTATTTTCACAATTGTTCCGTTTATATAATCCGCTTTTTTTGAAGTTAAAAACATAGCTAAATCTGCTATCTCTCGTGGTTCGCACATACGTTGGCTAGGATTTACATAATTATTATATTTCTTAAAAATACTAAATGGATCTAATTTTGACGCACCACCACTATCTGCTATTGGTCCTGGTGCTATTCCTACAAAACGCATTCCATATTTTGACCATTCTACTGTTAAACCTTTCATTATATTATCAACACCTGCTTTTGCGGCTGCACTTGGAATAACTAAAGCAGATGAATTTTCTGAATAAGTTGTTGAAATATTTAAAAATACTGCTTCTCTCTTCTTTTGTATAAAAGTTTTTCCAAAAATATGATAAATATTAAATGCACCATTTAATACTATACTATTTATACGTTCCCAACCATTTGGAGTTAGATTTTCAAATGGGCATAAGAAATTACCTGCTGCATTATTTATAATAATATCTGGTAATAATTGTTCTCTCAAAAGATTATTTTTTATTTTTAAAATTTCATAATAATTTGATACATCTACACTATATCCTATATTTTCAATATTATTAATTTTATTTAATGTTTTATTTAAATTATCTATTTTTTCTACATTTCGTGAGAGATTGATTATTTGACCTTTCTCTCGTGCGTATGCTAGAGCAATTGCTTTTCCAAGTCCAGAAGAAGCACCAGTTATTAATATTTTTTTATTTGCATACATAGTTTAAATAATATAATTTTTTTATTATTATATTATTTTTTTGAGAGAATACATATATAATTATACACCAAGATATTCACACTCAAACATAGCATTTGTTACGTCTGTTGCTGGTGAAGCAGTAAATTGAACAATATATACGTCTATACTATCTCCCACAGACAAGTTGAGTATAGCAGAGACCGAGACACCTTGCTGGTCGGGATTAAAGGTTGCGTCCGTGAGTTGGCACTGGTTATAGATCGGATTTGTGGTATGTGAGTTGTTTATTCGCAGATAAGAACTTAAAGAAGCGCTGTTTCCCGGACTATTGGAAAAAACAACGTGACTGGCAATTCGCCAATACCCCGCAGTGCTGATAATATACTGGTTACTGACTAATCCATATGAACTGCTTAATGCGTTTTCAGTGTCTATATGACGTGTGTTGGATGTATTCCAAGTATTAATTATAGCACCATTTGGGTCTGTTTGTGTTCCAGAAGTATATGCCTGAAATAGCCGTTTAATTGGAGTGACCCAGTGAGGAGTATTATTCGCTCCTCTACTGGTTAATAATTCTCCTGTATTACCATAACCATTATTACTAGAATCTGGTAATTTTATTGTTCCATTAATTTGAACATTTGAAAAATCAATTACTAAAGTATTTGAACCATCAATAGTAGTAGTTCCATATATACTTCCTAAATTAGCCATTATATTAATTTATATATTATTAATTTTTTAATAAAAAATTATTAATATTATATTTATATAGTGGGTTTTCCTGCTTCACTTAATAATATATTTAAAGAATTTTTTAGTAAAGTATTTTCATTTTTTAATTCTGTTATTTCCGTTTGTTGGTTTTGAACTATAATATCTAATTCTTGTGTTGCTGCTATATTATAAACAAATAAATCATTATATTTTAATGTATATGGAATTATAACAATTCCCTCATCATTAATATATTCATCCATCACACAATAAGATAAATCTGGGATTTTTAATACTTCTTGTGCTATAAATCCTGATTCTATTTGCCCTTCTTCATCAATTGGTCCATTATAATTATCTGGATATATTTTTAATGTTTTTGTATATTTTATTGGTTTTAATTTACGTATAGTATTTAATGAATCTACTATATCTTCTTCAAAATGTTTTACTCTATCATCGCTCCACGGAACCGACTGCGAGGAGACAGTTATCTGTTTTGCATGCATTATAATTCTGCTATAATTATTAGCATAGTTATTAGGATAATCCCAATGCAGACTAGTTGCTCCATCTAGATTTATTCCAATATGTACCCAAGGAGCGGCTAAATATAAATCTCTTTCAAACATTTTAACGTGGGTGCCATCTAAATACGTATCACCTGCCCAATATTTAGTAGTCTTTATTTTTGGAACTAAAACTTCACCAATGACGTCTAAATTTCCAGTTATATATACATTAGAATTTAAAGCAATATCGCCTAAAACATTTAAATTTCCACATATATCTACATTTGAAAAATCAATTACTAAAGTATTTGAACCATCAATAGTAGTTCCATATATATTTCCTAATTCATCCATTAATACTAATTTATATAATTTATATAATTTATATATTTTTAATATTAAAATAAATTAAAATAAATTAAAAATTAAAATAAATGTAAATTAAATTTAAAATCCGTCATCAGCAAATTCAAATGCATCTTGCGGATTTTCTACTTTTGTTGCCAATGAATATTCGCTTACTCGTTTTTCAAAGAAATTATCCTTTCCTTCAATGCTAATGTTTTCCATCCAATCAAATGGATTAGATGATTCATATATTTTATCACCCCCTAGTTGAACACTTAATCTATCTGCAACAAATTCAATATATTGCTGCATTAACATACTATTCATTCCAATTAAACGGCAACTTAATGCTTCATTAATAAATTCAGTTTCAATAGTTACTGCTTCTTTAATAATTTCGTGAATTTTCTGCTTTTTTAATGGTTTTTCTAATTTTGAATGTAAAAGCACAGCAAATTCAGTATGTAATGCTTCATCGCGTGAAATAAATTCATTAGATAATGTTAATCCAGGTAATAATCCACGTTTTTTAAGCCAGAAAATAGCACAAAATGCACCTGAAAAGAATATTCCTTCTACACAGGCAAATGCAACAAGACGTGTAGCAAAACTTGATTTTTTATCATTAATCCATTTAATAGCCCAATCTCCTTTTTTCTTAATACATTCAAATTCATTAAGTGCATTAAACAATTTAGATTTTTCTGTTTTGTCTTTAATATAAGTTTCAATTAATGTTGAATACATTATAGAATGAATATTTTCCATAGCAATTTGCAATCCGTAAAATGCTCTTGCTTCACTAATCTGTATTTCAGACATAAAACGCATACCTAAATTTTCTAAAACAATTCCATCACTTGCAGCAAAAAACGCTAATATCATAGAAATGAAATATTTTTCATCACCACTTAAGACGTCCCAATCTTTATAATCTTTAGATAAATCAATTTCTTCTACTCTCCAAAATAAATCTTCTTGTTTTTTATACATTTTCCATATGTCTTGATCAACAATTGGAAACATAACGTAACGGTTATCGTCTTCTTTTAACAATGGCTCTACAAAATTTTTGTTCATCCTAAATAATATATGTTTAGATTTTTATATTTTTTTAAAATATGTTTTTAATTTTAAATTTTTAATTTATGATTTTTATTAATATTTTATTATATTATAAATAATATGGCTTCGTTAAAAAGCTCTTTAAGAAAAACCGCGAATTCTATGGGTGCAAATAAATTAATGAAAAATGATATGTTTACAAATGTTGCTTTAGTAATTTTAGTAATATTAACATTTAACTATTTAAATACTAGACAATATCAAGCAACAATATTTATGTATATGGTTGCTGTAGCAGGATATTATATGTGCAAAAGTTTATCTTGTGGATTATTAGCTGCAATAGTATTAACAAATTTATTAATTTCAATGAACTATTTTAAAATAAGTGAAAATTTAGTAGGAAGTAAAAAACCAAAAAAAGAAGAAACCCCAAAACCAAATAAAAAAAAAAACATGATGTCTGGTATGCCTGATTTAACCGAGACAATGAAACAACTTGAAAAATTAGGTATTAAAAAATAAAAAATATTTATATATTAAAATTATATATATAAATATTAATTATGTTTGCTGGTGTTAGTGGAAAATCTGTTTATGAAAGTGATTCAATTATAAAACAATCTATTGAAAATATTGTAAAAAAAGAAGAAAAAATAAGAAAAGACTATGAAAATTTAAGAAATTTTAGAAAAGTAGCAAATCCAAGTTTTATTTCTGATTTAGATAAATTATTGGAAGAAAGAAAAATGTTTTT
>JGI20155J14468_10001491_pt1 | contig 18286 bp, 15 predicted proteins | sample COG_05_FD_14468 | JGI IMG/M metagenome (IMG submission 14468) | reverse complement strand
TATCTCATTCCCTCCGCCAACCAATCAAGTAAACCGGCAATCGAGGACGCAAGCCCCTTCGTCCTGCGGCCCCACCCCCTCAATAAAGTCCAAAGCTGACAGAGAAACGTCCACAGTAACCCTGGTCCGAGGTCCGAGTTCCGAGTTTCGCGTAGCTAGGCTTTTGGTACACGGTTCTTGGCTCTTAATCCCTGGACCATAGGACTTTTTTGGTTGGAAGTTGGCCCTCGAACCTCGGAGCTTGGTTCAGGCAAGGTTGCAGGTAAGGTTTTGATAGTTGACCATAGGTGATGATCTGCTAAGCTATTGTTATAGATAGATTCAGTCACGGATTGGCGCTACGGATAGGCATCGAACTACACGCACGCCGCTCCAACTACACTCATAAAAGGTCTGAGGACCGAGATACAAGTGACTGTTTCTAAACGATTAGCGTTCTAGAACAGGAGTTTGTTGCCCTATGGTGTGGGTAAGGTTGCCGGTTAACTCTGGTGAGGGCTTTTCTTTGGTTAAAAAGGGTCCCATAACAAGCAAAACTAAGCCTCGGTACCTTTGTTAAATAACGGTTTTCAAAAGAGGGTTAAAGGATCATTTGTTATTTGTTGTTGTGATTTGTTTCAGAAGATGATGCCTGATGATATGAAGCCCGGATTCTCTCACATATTACTCGGCAACTTGAGCAAAGTCGTATAGTCGCTCGGGGTTTTCTACCAATATCTGGTGAACAATTTTATCGCTCGCACACCATTCACAAAATAGTTGCAGAAGCCGTTTATCATCAGGTGGGTTAGATAGAGCATTTGGATGTGGCCAGTTACTGCCCCACAACAGTCTATCTGGATAGTTTGCTATTAGATATCTTGCCAAAGGCGCTATGTCACTGCAATTGCCTGTCGTGTCCTTTGAAACGTGGTAAGGGGCAGACAACTTAACCCAACATTTACCGTTGTCTAACAAGCGATACAGTGCCGAATGCCCATCGCTATTGATGCTACCCGTTACTGGTATCCGGCCAAGATGATCTATTACAATTGGAACAGGCAACGCCTTCAGTTGGCGTTCTAATAGTGGCAGTTCATTACCATCTAGCTGTAATTGGGCGTGCCAATTGAAATCTGCAATCCGATTTGCGACCGGGTCTAACTCCTCGTAGGTCAGGCATCCAGAGAACAGAAAACTGAACCTTGCACCACGAACCCCAATATCATTCAGTCGTTTGAATTCAGATGTCGCCGCCTCAACGCCTACAACCGCAACGCCACGCGCTTCAGCTGGATCAGACGCCATAGCGTCAAGCATACAACTGTTGTCGCGTTCATAATGGCTAGGCTGAACATAAACTGTTCTCAAAAGGTTGAGTTCTTCACGCAAAGCCAGGTAGTGATGCAAATGAGCACGATTACACAGCCCATTTCTGGTTTCAGGAGGGAACTTATTAGATGGCCCATAAATGTGCATGTGGCAGTCGATTGCACCTTTTGGGAGGCTGGCGTTATTTTGGTTTAACATCCATTCACCCCTGTTTATTGTTGACGCTTAAAGGGATAACTAAAGACACAGATACTATTTGTTGTTTCCGAAAGTGCTGTATGAAGCTATTCAGCAAAGTCCGGATATCAAGACCTAGTTGTTTGCATAGCGTATCGTTAATAACGCTTATTAGCGTTGGCCATCGCGATGCCGAATATTCCAAAGGCATTAAAGAACCCCTTTCGCACTCTCGCGCAATGTTTGCATAAGAACTGCATCACCCGCGCGGGCCAAGGAAAAAGCGTGGCTGTAAGACGGCAGTTTGGCCCCAGCAACCCAAGCTGCACAAAGCTCGCCGCTGGCACAGGCCGACATCGTCCCAAATCCGGATTGTGCACAGTTCATAAATGCGCCTTCAGGCCCCATTGGCCCAATAAGGGGCCAGTTTACGTCGGTCATAGAGTACCAGCCACCATAATGGTGCATGGTTCTTGGTAACTGCCCGTAATAGTCTTTCAACTTGGGGTTTAGGCGGGCAGCCCCGCGCAAAACGATGTCAGGGAAATTGTCATCCAGTTGCGGTTCCCATGTCGCGGTCGCGGGGGTCTCATTATAAGCCCAGCCGAGTTTGACCCAATTTCCTTTGTCGCCACCGTCAGGTCGACAGTGGATTGAGCCAGGCATCGCTTCAGCAAGCCAGCGAAACTTTGGCTCTTCCAATAACATAGCGCGATCATCGTCTGACCAATCAATGTTCTGGCCATCCAGATCAATCGAAAAAGGCATATCGCGCGGGATTGCTTGTGCACGATCCTCAAACGCAATCTTTTGCTGGAAAGTGTTATAGATTGGCAGATCGACATCCAGCATCTTTGCAATATTATCTGCGAACGGTCCTGCTGCATTGACAATCTTGTCAGCTTGTATGTGCTGTACGCCTTCTTTTCCATTGATCTCGATAAGGAAGCCGTTCAATTGGTCAATCCCCTCAACAGAGCCAGTGATCCGTGTTAATTCAGTTCCTTTTAGCGTCTCCAACATGTGCATACCCAGTTGTTGGCCACTGATGTCACCGCCCCGCCTGATGTGGATGACTGTTTGAATGTCTAGGGCATATGATGGGAATATACGACGTATGAGACCCTGATTTTGCAGGATATCAACGCCGCTCGGTGCACTTTCCCAATCTGGATCAACAGGTGATTGATACTGTGGGCTTGCGCTTGATGTGTGATAACGTATCAAGTCATCGGCTGTGGCTCCAAGCCCTACATGTAACTGCTTAATGATCTCATCAATATCGGTATTGCGTGTGACTAGCGAATAGCCACGGCGGTTCATTTTGATGAGGTTGTTGCTCTCGGTAGCAATATCTTCGAGCAGATCAATACTACGGTTTGTGAATGCAACCATAATAGGATGTGGCCACCAATTTCGGTAGTTCTCGCCAGATTGCGCCGATGTGAACGTCATTGGCTGATTGCGGTCAATTAAGACGATGTCTGTCAATCCATGGTTCTTGGCAAGGTAATAAGCCGTGGCAATTCCAACGATGCCTGTCCCAATGATAGCAATTTGGCAGGATGAGTATTTCACGACGTAACTCTCTTATTTGTTGTCGGTTTTATTCTGATGTGTTGTCTACGTCATAACAAACGAAGTCAGGCGTTGTAATGTCACCTACCTCATCACCAGCCCAGTTTAGCAACTTAGGTTGAAAGAATCCCTTTACAGAGTTTTCGATGGGATACCCTAAAGCCCTGATAACTGCACCAATCGCAACTTCAGCTCCTCTTTTGTTGCCATCTCTTGCTTTAACGACGGCACCAAGTCCAAGGTCATGAAATGCAGCCGAGTAAACGCCCTCAGCACCTGTTTTGACGGTTATAGCTTCACCATAGGCCGCGTTGATTGCGCTACATGCTCTGCCATGACCGGCAATGAGCAATGGCTCTGCAGCGATACTCTTGCGTATCCTTTGGCAAGCCTCATGCCTCGCATCTGTCAGATCACCACCGCCAGAAAATAGAGCAAACGCTCTTGCCCAATTACCAAGCGGCGCAGAGAACACAGGCGCGCCGCAGCCATCTACACCATGAGGATATTGCATCAAATCCAAACCTGTCATGAACTCTAGTGTGCCGAGGATTTGTTGCTGAGCCTTATTCGTTAAGTTTGCATAGCCGAATGTTTTACCACTCATAAGCTTGGATAAGATCAACATCCCAGCATGTTTCCCACTACAATTATTGTGGACCTTGTGTGGCTCATCCATGGTTCTGACTTGTGACACCATCGTCTCCTGATGCATTGACCAATGCGCACCGCAAATAAGCTCATCAATAGATATGTCGAACTTGCCAAGTAAGCCTTGCACGGCGTCCGTGTGCATTGTCTCACCGTTATGACTTGCACAAATCAGGGCGACCTCAGCATCTGAAAACTCAGGAATATCTTTTAGGGTTCTTAGCAGCTCGATCAACGCAATCGACTGAAGTGGTTTCATTGCTGAACGTGGAAAGATAACACTCTCGACATCACCCATGCCTAATATGACTGAACCATCAGCATCGCACACTGCCACGTCGATCTCATGCAAGCTCTCTTTGAAGCCATTTCTGTTAACATGGACATTCAAAGGGCTTGGCGAATTGCTAGGCAATGCAATCAAGGGCTTGGTCATTTGCGTCTCATCTAGTCGAATGTTCTCTGAAAAGACTATGATGCTTTTATGACCTAAACGCTATAACTTCTATCGGGCGTCAAAAAGGGTCCCATACGCCAACAAACTGGCCCCCAGTACCTTTGTTAAACAGCAGTTTTCAAAAGAGCGGCTAAAGGCTTTAGCCGCTCTTTTGAAACACACCAACTCTCACTTAACCTCTTCATCATGCGATGAACACTGAGGTTCATCACGTTCTCTGGCGGACTAATGTCCTCCATAACGACCTTTGCACCGCAGTCATCACAGTAGGTTCCACCATGATCATTAGGTCTTGAGCCATCAAAGAACCTGTGGCCCCTCTTGTGGATCATAATGATGTTCTCTGACCCGCATTTGTTACATTTGGTCAACTTTGGTTACCCTTCAGCTGGCTTTAGTTAAAACAACAACCACATCCAAGAAGATGTTACGACAAAAACACCCTCTCCAACCGTAATTTTTTTTGGGCAGTGCCGTACTTTTATGCTAGGTATAACGGGTAATTTAATAGGCGTAAGGCGCAGAAAAATGACTTTTAATCAGACCTCTATAGATCAGGCCATTGAGGCGTTGAAAGAGCAGTTTGGTGATCGGTTAAGCGTTGCGCAATCGGTCCGTGAACAGCACGGTCACACCACTACTAGAATGGCTAACCAGCCGCCTGACGCCGTTATTTTTGCCAAGAGCACTGAAGAAATTTCCAGCATCATGCAAACGTGTCACAAGCTTGGCTGTCCGGTGATTGCGTTTGGTACCGGCTCATCGCTCGAGGGGCATGTTAACGCACCGCATGGCGGCATCTCGATCGACATGAGTCAGCTTAATCAGGTTATAGAAGTGAATAACGAAGATTTAGATGTGGTAGTACAGCCCGGCGTTACCCGTGAGTGGCTAAATAATTATCTACGCGACAGCGGGTTGTTTTTCCCGATTGATCCGGGAGCAAATGCTAGTATTGGGGGGATGGCGGCAACTGGCGCATCGGGAACCAATGCAGTACGATATGGCACTATGCGCGACAACATCCTAGCCATGCAGGTGGTTATGGCAGACGGACGCATCGTGCGGGTCGGTGGACGCGCGCGTAAATCATCCGCCGGCTTTGATTTGACGCGATTATTCATTGGCTCTGAGGGCACGTTGGGCATCATTACCGAGCTCACTTTGCGGCTGCATGGCATTCCAGAAGTTATTGCCGGCGGCATTTGTTCTTTTCCTAGCATTCATGCAGCCTGTGATGCAGTGATTATGACGGTGCAAATGGGCATTCCGATGGCGCGCATAGAACTACTAGATCCGCTGCAGGTTCGCGCATGCAACGCCTATTCAAAACTGGACTTGCCAGAAGAGCCGTTATTACTAGTGGAATTTCACGGCTCCGCAACCTCTGTGGATGATGATGTTGCCAGATTTACCGAGGTTTGCGCCGAATTCACCGTATCACCTTTCCAATGGTCGAACGACCCAGAGCAACGCACCAAATTATGGAAGGCACGTCATGATGCATATTGGGCGTCGCTAGCGCTCATTTCCGGAGCAAAGGGTTATGCGACTGATGTTTGCGTGCCCATTTCAAACCTTGCTTCTTGTGTTGAGGAAACCATCAAAGACATCAATGAAAATGGTCTTACCGCGCCGATTTTGGGACATGTTGGTGATGGCAACTTCCATGTTCTGCCGCTGGCAATGCCAGATGACGATGTGATGAATGACAAGATTAGTGCGTTCTCCAAACGGCTTACGACGCGGGCGCTGGCTTTTGGCGGCACCTGCACCGGAGAGCATGGCATTGGCCAAGGCAAGCGCGGTTCACTGCGTGAAGAAATGGGCGATGCGGTTGATCTAATGGCTGGCATCAAGGCGAATTTCGACCCAGCAGGCATTTTGAACCCTGGCAAGATTTTTACCTAATCCCAATCAATCTTGCTTTTACAAATTAGGCCATAAAAGTGCTCAAGCTCCGAGGTCGAAGGCGCAACATCCGGCCCAATCTAGACCCCACCCCCTATAATCAAGTCCAAACCTGATTCAGAAACGTCCACAGTAACCCTGATTTTTATGTGGGGTGAAATGTGGGGTAAGATTACCTGAAGTCGGAAAAATGAATCATAATCAATGGCTTGAATCTATGGGAGGCAGACACCCTCTCCGCCATTTTCCTTATTTTTCATCAACATTGATTGATTATCGCCTTATCCAGCAGTTGCGGTTTATATGGCGTTACCTGCCAATTGCGGTGACCGTCAAATCCCTGTTGATTTGACCTGATGTGAATTTTTCTAGCAAATCTTTGACCGGAATTGGTGTGCTTGCCACCAGCACAATCGAAAAGCCATTTTTGCCCTCAAGAAAACCCGCAACAGCATCAAGTATCTGCTCGCGCTCGGCCGGATAGGAAATCAGAAACAAGTTTAATTGTTGACGGATGATTGCATTCAACTGGCTTGCTGGCGGCGCCTGTTCTAATATTTTATCTGCCAGCATTCCATCGACATAATTAATCGAAACTTCTTTAAAGGAAACGGCTTCATTGAGTTCGCCAAGGGTTGTCAATGTGTCCAAGGGATCCTTTGCGTTGGATAACGCCTTCAGTTTCTCAAACGGGACATCTTCCAGACTAATTTTTAGCATTAGATCGCCAAACGCGGTAACATCCATGCCAAGAACCGTATCGTATGTGCTTCGGCCTACGTCATAATTATTTTCCATCTTAAAACTCAGCATCACCTCATCGGAACCGGTAATCTCTTTGGCGATGAGGGCAAAATTTTGATTTTCCTGCGCGATTAGGTCAACAGGAACAATAAATTTTTCAATATTCAGATTTACAGTTGTGACAAGACCGTCATGTCTAGAAATATCATCAAGAGTGATCCCCATCACGCCCGTCCGCTTTTGGCCGGTATCCGCGCTTTGCACAAAGGCATCCTTCAGCATAAATTCAGTAACACCTAAATAGGTGCTAATCGCTTTGGCACGCCCCTTAACGGTCAAAACCGACGCGTCCAGCATCGTCAAATCAAGCGTCCGCAAAGACGCCGCGCCAATGCTGACAGTCGTGGTTTCGCTGGCATCTTCGACCACAAACCCCTTAACCTCTATATCGGCTATTTTTTCTTTTGAAACCGTAACTTTACCAGAAGACAGATAAGCCTCATTCTCGCCATCAGAAAAGCGTAAATCGGATATTTGCAAATCGTTCAAGCCAAATCCATCACGCAGCCCAACCATCAAATCTTGTTCGCTGTCATAAACGAATGGTGTGACGATTTTGGAAAAATCAAACTTATTTAATGTTAAATTTCCAAGCTGAAAACGCGCTCGATCTTGGGCAAATTCATTTTTGCTCACTTCAACTTCACCAGCCATGCTCAGTTTTTCGATTTGACTGTTTTTTACGCCAACCAAATCAAACGAAGATGGCTTTAATGCCAGCTTTGGCTCACCCTTGTGAAACAAATCAAACCGCAGATCATCAATTTTGATTTGCGCAAATGCCAATCGATCAATTTGATTTGGAACCGACTTAGGATTAGCCATTATCGATTCGGTGATCGATTTTATTTGTGCGACATCAATATCATTGATGATCAAGCTGTCAGCCGCCCCATCAATATTTTCATTTTTGTTTAAATAGCCTTTAAAGCGAATATCACGAAATTCACCTGAATATATCTCGCCATCTTTCAAAGCTAAAACAATGGCTTGTGAAGACAGTTTAACCGACTCTCCAATTCTTATTGAAAAATCCTTGACCGTCGCTTCTTGGTCAAAAATGGTTGCCTTCACTGTTCCAATATCGACTGTGCTGGATGGTACGCTGGCTTCGAAATCTTTCTTGAAAGCCTCAACCGCAAGTCGCGCAGCCTCATTTGCCCGAAGATCCGTCAGGTAATAACCGCCCGACAAGACGCCGAAAACCACGCAAGCACCAAACCCGAGTTTGGTTAAGATATTCATTGCAACCACCTTCCCTGTGACATCGGATCAAAAACTTAGCACAATCTTACCATCATAGAAAAACCCCAACAAAAAAGGGTAAAACCTTGGCTTAGGAACACCGCTTTCAACGCAAGTGATGATACGGTTTCAAATATTGGGTAAAGAGAAGTTTTCACATATAAATCAGTTTCTTATATATTTTTTGAATAGATGCTCGGCATGCCCTTAAATGACAGCATGGTTAGACCTTGCCAAGTGAGGCAATGTGGCTAAAGTCTAGGCAACCTCACTTTGGGACGGAACAATAGCGTGACCTATTTCACTGAGTTATTTGGCGCAGTTGGCGTTGCCACGCCATTCCTGTTTTACGCTATTGGTTTTATTGCGGTGCTCATCACTGCGGTTTCAAAATCCGGTTTTGGTGGCGCCGTCGCACTGGGCATACCTGTGCTTATTCTGGTTACGTCGCCACGCATTGCGCTGGCCGTCACACTGCCTATTCTGTTGATTATTGATATCTGGGTGGTGTTTTTTTCAAACAATAAAATCAATTACAAACTTCTTGTGATCATGTTGATTTTTGGTTTATTGGGGCATGGCCTTGGTTGGTATTTTTTCGATTACATATCGAACACTGCGCTTGTCACCTTTATTGGCAGCATGTCGGTATTGACAGCTTTTTTATATTTCAAAAAACGGTTCCTACCCGTCAAAATTGACCTTGTGGCCATGCCACCCTTGCAAAACAGGCCAATTGCGCTTTGGAGCTGGGGCGGTTTTTGGTGCACATTATCAGGCATTGCCAGCTTTATTTCAGTTTCAGGCGGCATCCCGTTGCAGATATTTCTATTATCTTGCAAGGTACCACGTACCGTCTTTATCGGCTCAGCAGGTGCTTTTTTCTTTATCTTGAACCTCACCAAAGTCCCGCTTTATTGGGAACTTGATATTTTGTCCAAATCGAGCCTCATTATCTCGCTACTACTTTTGCCAGCGATACCTATTGGGGTGATTTTGGGGCGTAAAATCAGTGATTTGATGACTGATCAGCAATTCTATCTTTTATTACATTTTGCTTTGGGAGTTGTTGGTTTGCAACTTCTGGTGAGCGTTTACGCTTGATCAAAAACAACGTTTTATACGAACCGCTTTTGGCTTTCAGCATTCACGCCCAATCGCATTAACTTGAGGTCTAGACTTTGATTTTATTACTCGGCAGACTAAATAATCATCGAAATTAGGTGCAATCAAATGATCCGCAAACTTACCCTATTCTCTGTCTGTGCTTTTGAGATCGCATTGATCTTTTTTGCGGGGATACAGTCGGTCAGCAGCAATACATTTGAACCATTCGAGAATGGCGTTGGAATCCTCTGCAAAACCATCGAGTCAAAAGATACCAAAGAACCCTTGTTCTTTTTGTTTGCTGAAGATCGCCAAAGCGTATCCCGTCTGAGATTTGAAAAAAATCATATCCGGTTGAGCGAAACCCTTCGAACCGAGATCAGCGCAAATTCAATTTCCTGGCTTGACCGAGAAGGCTTTTCAAACACGCGCTATCAGCTAAACCGCACAACATTGGAACTGTCAACCAATCCCGGCAAACGCGCTTGCGAGGCAATGTCTGCAACATCCCTAAAGGAAAAAGCAGATAATTACTTATTATCCAGTATGAGTGGCAATAAGATTTAACCCACATTCATCAGATCGGTTTCGATTGATTGAGATAATAACGGGATCTTTTATGATGTCTAATGCCATTGGAGTTGATGCAACAATGTCGCAAATTTACGTTCATCATGAGATTAATTGCGCGCCACGGCATTGGTCAGAGGTTGCCGAACAGGTTCAAAATTCCAGTCATTTCAAAAACGCTGATGGAAACGCTTTGCTCTATGGGATCTGGCGAAGCCAAATTGGTCTTCCCCGCGATGTTTTGACGATGATTTCTGTTTGGCCAGATATGGAAACCGCATCATCAAGATCAGATGATATTTTCAGCGATTTGAAATTCATAAACAGTCATAAAACAAAGTTACTTACCCCAACATTACGCCCACAAACGAACGAACCACTGGTGAAGCAGGGCAATTATGCCTTTCGCTGGTTTAAAACCCCAAAAGAGAATTACGACAAATTTTTACAGCTTTGCGAGGAGGCTTGGCCATCATTTGAAAGCAGCTTTGACTCACAAGTGATTGGACTTTGGCGGCAACAACCGATTGACAAAAATAGCGTATCAACCCTTTTGCTTACCCGAAGACCCGATCTATCAATGTGGGAGAGATCCAAAATACCGAAAACGATGGAAGAAAAAGCCACCCGCGAAAAACTAAGCCGTCGTTATGATTTATGCGATCATACAGTTGTTTACACAACAACGCTGATCACCGCGCGTGACGCCAAAGACACGGTAAGTTGGAGTTAATGACCACGTCTTAAAAGCGAAGCCATTCTGCTTTTACTGGCAAGCGCATGCCGGCATCCGCCCAATAAAAAAGGGCTAGGACAAAGCTTTTCAGGCATAAACCCGACCAGCCCTTCCCAGCCCATTAATTAGTCACGCTCCAGTTATAAGGCTATTCAGCCGCCAGACTTAACGGTTGGCGGGTATCAGTGTAGTACTCCACCGCAGCGCCAACACCTGAACCAGCTTGGAACGGAATGCCGGCATCGCGCATTGCCATCTCAACACCGCCCAACGCACGCAAAACCATCGTTTCATTCAGCCAGCCCAGATGGCCGATACGGAAAACCTTGCCAGCGACTTTGCCAAGACCGCCGCCAAGCGACACGCCATAATTATGATAGGCCGCACTGATAACATCATTGGCATCAAACTTTTCAGGAACGACGATCGCTGTCACTGTATCCGAGTGCCATTTTGGTGCTACGGCGCAATTTTTCAGGCCCCAAGCATCAACCGCAGCCCGAACACCCGATGCCAATCGGTTGTGCCGTGACGCAACATTTGCCAATCCTTCGCTGTGCAACATATCGATCGAAGCCCGTAATCCGCGCAAAAGCGTTGCAGCTGGCGTATAAGGGAAATAGCCTTGATCATTCATTTTCATCATGTCTTGAAAACTGAAATAACCTGTTGGGAAGCTCGATGTCGAGCAGGCCACTAACGCCTTCAGGCTGACACCGACAATACAAAGCCCAGTTGGCATCATGAAGCCTTTTTGTGATCCTGATACGGCAACATCAACGCCCCATTCTTCCATCCGGAAATCAAGGCTTCCAACCGAGCTAACTCCATCAACAAAAAGCAAAGCTGGATGGCCAAGGTCGTCCAATATCTGGCGAACCGCTTTGACGTCACTGGTAACACCTGTTGCAGTTTCATTATGACAAACAAGCACTGCCTTGATGGCGTGCGCTTTGTCATTCGAAAGCGCAGAATGGTAATCTTCGAGCGGAACGCCCTCACCCCATGTGACATCAAAATTATGAACGTCGAGTCCAAAATCTCGGCACATATTCACCCAAAGCGTTGAAAACTGGCCAAATGACGAGGTTAGAACCTTGTCGCCGGCTGACAAAAGATTGCTAATCGCAGCCTCCCAGCCGCCTGTTCCCGAACCCGGAAACACGAAAACGCGCCCTGTTTCAGTCCGAAAGATCGTTTTTAGATCAGCGAAAAGCGGCAGCGTAAAATTTGGAAAATCAGGAGCGCGATGGTCTTCAAGCGGAACTTCCATTGCGCGCTGCACTTCATGGGGCATATTTGTCGGGCCAGGTACAGCCAGTGTTTTGTAGCCAATCATAACTTCCTCCGTGGTGTTGGAGTGTCACCTTGAAACATTACTGATTTAATTTCACGAAAAATGGTGTTATTGTGTATAGTGTTTATTTAACAAATCTATTTTTTGTTAATTTGTTAATATGCTGAATGGAGCCATCAAACCATGCAAAAAACATTCATTGGAACGCAATTACGCCAGCTCCGACGCGAAAAAGGCCAGACACAGGTTGAAATGGGGCGCGTACTTGGGGTCAGCGCCGCCTATATTAATCTTCTGGAAAAAAACCAACGAAGCCTATCGGTTTCAATTTTGATGGCCTTGGCGGATAACTACAATGTCGATTGGCGCGATGTTGTGATGGATAAAAGCGCAAATCTGCTATCTGACTTGCGCAACGCAATGCAGGACCCCCTATTTGCAGCAAGACAACCCGATCTTCAAGAAATGCGGGCCGCGGTCGATCATGCGCCATCGCTTGTCCAGAATTTCCTAAAACTTCACCAAAGCCATCGCACGGCCATGGATAATATAATGAAATTTGGCAATGAACGCATGCCAACCGAGTTGCTGACCGCCTCACCTGAGGCAATCATTCACGACTTTTTTCGAGATCATTTCAATTATTTTGATGTCCTCGAACAAGCCGCCGAGGCACTGAGACGCGAACAGCCAAGCCAGCCATATGAAATGCAAAGCATGCTTCAACAGAGGCTTCTTAGCAAACATGGCATCATTGTTGAGACACAGCCTGTTGAAAAAATGAGAGATTCACTGCGGATTTTTGATGCTGAGGCTGGCATTATTAAACTTTCCGAGGCCTTGGATTATCAAAACCGCACATTTCAGCTAGCCCATATTCTATGTTTTGTTGAGTCTGAAACCATCTTAAACGACATCACATCCGACANTAATTTCGAATCACAACGCGCTCTTGCACGCTGTCATGTTGAACTTGCAAACTATTTCGCGGCGGCTCTATTGATGCCCTATGACGCTTTCCATGCGATGGCAGAGCAAAGCAAATATGACATTGACCGAATGGCCTCGGCCTTTGCCGTTTCATTCGAACAGGTCTGCCAGCGTTTAACCACCTTGCAACGCGAGACCAAACGCGGGGTTCCCTTTTTCTTTCTGCGGGTTGATAAAGCTGGCAATGTCACGAAGCGTTTTAATGCCACGAGCTTTAACATCGCCGAACATGGCGGATCATGCCCGGTTTGGAATTTGCACACGGCGTTTCGAACGCCCGGGGTTATTCTGCCGCAATATGTGGAACTAACCGATGGCGAGAAATTTTTCACGCTGGCACGAACCACTGAACGTCCGGTTTTCTCAATGCAGACCCAAGACCGCCGATTGGCGATATCACTTGGTTGCGATATCAAACATGCAAGTAAATTGATCTATACATCGGCTTTTCCAAAACCAGCCAATGACGCCTTCAGCAAGATCGGCATTACCTGTCATCTATGCCTTAGACACAACTGCTCACAACGGGCGCATGATCCGCTATTCATTGAACTCAATACCGACACAACACGGCGTGGTGAAACCCGCTATGAGAGTTAATTTTGCCGGATTTGGGTGCTGCGTTAAACCAGATGTTTAATTGTCCTTGTCGCAATCATCCTTTTTCTGTCCAGACCTTTTTAGCATCGCCCCGGCGGAAAAACCGAAATCATGCTTTTATCGCCACAAGCCGAAATTTCATGCTATTTTGCCATTCGCGAAACATAATCGCATAACGCCCAACGATTGCAGGACACCGATTTGTCGCAAGATTATGACATCAACGAGGTGATTGAGATGGCCTTGTCCGACCATACCAGCTTTGGCGATATCGAAAAGCTGTATGGGCTTAGTGCGGATGATGTAAAGCGCATTATGCGCCAAAATCTGAAACGCGGCAGCTATGAAGCCTGGCGGCGGCGTGTCCGCAAATTTTCAGACCGGCGCGAACATTACAAATAACCCACACCGGTCCAAAAACCGTAAATCGGCTAGAGAGCCTAATCTAGGCGTCCATCTTTATAGGCTAGCCACAATTCATGCAGCATTTCTTCGGCTTCTTCGTTCGACAGGAATTGGGGCTTTTCCTCGAAGCTGCTAAAGACCTTTCCAACAAATTCCTCGGCGGAATTCGAACTTGGCAAAAACATCTCTGCCTTATGCAGAAAAATATGCAGATCAGTTGCCCATTTTTTTACTTCCTGATTTAAAATCATCATGTCCCCCAATTAAGACCAGATTGTCGTGCAATCTCGCGAATGATTAAGCGGCAAATCAGTGTTTGCTGTCAAGGATGCCAAGCTTTACGCCATAATCAACCGCGATGCCGTAATCTGGGTCATCATCACTATCGACGATCAACTGCCCCGATTTGGACAATAGCCGGTGACAATCACGGGTAAGATGGCGAAGCAATAACGTCTTTCCAGCGGCATCATATTTTGCGGCAACATCTTCGATGGCCTGCAATGCCGATTGGTCAACGACGCGCGATGCCGAAAAATCAATAATCACCTTATCAGGGTCATTTTTGATATCGAATAATTCATGGAAACTGGCGATCGAGCCAAAAAATAGCGGGCCTTGGATATCATAGACCAATGCACCGGCTTCGCGCACCGATGGGCGTGTCGAAGCATCAATCCGCTTGGCAGCATTCCATGCATAAACCAGCGCCGACATGATCACGCCAACAACAACCGCAACCGCCAAATCTTCCGCAACCGTGACGCAGGTCACAACAATCGTCACCAGCGCATCCGCGCGGGGCACGATCAGCAAGCTTTTAAGTGAATTCCAGGCAAATGTGCCAATAACCACCATAAACATCACGCCGGTCAGCGCCGCAATCGGAATCATTTCGATCACCGGACCGGTATAGAGAATAAAACATAATAAAAACAATGCCGCAACTATGCCTGAAATGCGGCTTCGGCCACCTGATTTCACATTGATCATCGACTGGCCAATCATCGCACAGCCACCCATACCGCCGAAAAAGCCCGTGCATAGATTAGCCGCGCCCTGCGCCAAACATTCCTGTGATGCACCGCCGCGTTGATTGGTCATTTCGCCAACAAGATTCAGCGTCAGCAGGCTTTCAATCAACCCGATGGCCGACAGGATCAAGGCATAGGGGAAAATGATCATTAAGGTTTCAATTGTCATTGGCACCATCGGGATCGCAAAGCTTGGCAAACCGCCCGATAGGCTGGCAAGGTCGCCAACACGCTGCACATCAAGATCAAAACCAAGAACAACAGCCGTCACAACACCAATGGCAAGCAAAGGCGCGGGCACAAGGCGGGTCAGACGCGGCGTTACCCAGATCAAAACCATTGTTGCGACAACCAACCCGCAAGTCAGCATCAATGTGTCACCCGATAACCAGTCACTTTGTCCAGCACTGTTGGTGATTTTGAATTGATCAATCTGCGCAAGGCCAATCACAATGGCCAATCCATTGACAAAACCAAGCATCACCGGGTGCGGCACCATGCGGATGAACTTTCCCCATCGCATAACACCGGCAAATAGCTGCAAAATTCCCATCAAGATGACCGTTGCAAACAGATATTGAACGCCGTGTTGGGCAACAAGCGCAACCATCACCACTGCCAGAGCACCGGTTGCACCCGAGATCATTCCCGGCCGGCCGCCAAAAACTGCAGTGATTAACCCAACGATAAAGGCAGCATAAAGCCCAACAAGCGGGGCAACCCCCGCGACAAAGGCAAAGGCAATCGCTTCGGGAACCAATGCCAGCGAAACCGTTAAACCAGACAGCACATCCAGATTTATTTGACGAAGACTTAGACGTTGCGGGGAATTGGTATCATGCGCGGTTCCAAGCAAAAGCTGTGGTAACCGGGAAAAAAAACTAGGGCGCAAAAGAATCTCGCTTTTTGATCAGTGGATGTAAGCCTTATAACGACTTTAACTGATAAAGCCACCGCCGATATGGGATGAAAGATATGGCTTTGGTGATTTTTACCAAAATGCCAATGAAATTTAGTTGGAAAAACCGGCCTTACAAATGTACTGGCTTACCATGCGGGGTTGTTAAATAGGCGTCGCGCCATTGCGCCTTAATTGATGCCAGCATCTTGGCATCGACAAGCCCTTTTTCCTGCATAAGTTCGATTAGGGTTTGAAGCCAGATTTGATAATAATCATCACTGCCATCGAGCCCCTCACCCACACCGGTTTTGACCGTTTTTGCCGCCGCCAGATTTTCACCGAACCGGCTTGCCCATTCTGGCCAATCAAAATAGCCGCCCTCATTCAAATGAACGGCAAGGGCAAACACTTCGGCATGCCATGGCGCGTCAAAGGCTTTTTCGGGTGATGGCGGCATCGCCGCCGCGCCATCTTCCCCCTTTTCCATCATTTGAAATTTTGGGTCTTTTGGCAATTGTCCGGTCATGTCATTGGCTCAAGATAGCTTTGCCAGCAATCAACAATCACAACGTCGCCAGCGTGGCCATCCGGCCATAGATCGGCGCTGGAAAATTCAACCGAATAAAGCGGCTCAGGACACTCACCCAGAAAATGCGCGTTGCTGTTCGGCAATACATGATGGCCATGATAAAACAGGATCACACCAATTTTATCGGCTGCATAATGCGGCAATCTCGTATGGCCTGGCATTTGCCGCTTGGTAGCATCAGGCAATCGTGTTCGCACTTTTTGCCCTTCTTGAAATAATGGCTTTGCTATCTCCGGACGCGAGGCCTTGGCACCTGCTGCCAACATCGCCAACACCCGATCAGCACCAAGCGCCGCAGCATGAAGCGGCTGTTTTGGGCCAGATGGTAATCCATTGATGATTTCTTCACGCGTGACAAACCCTCTGGCAACAAACAGATTGGTCAATGCAGCAAGCCATTTTTCATAATAGCTAAAAGACTGGTAATCTGCTTTGGGCAGATTTTCCCGCCAAAATCGTGACGTATCAATGCTCCACGCCCCCATCGCCCCGCCAGCAACGGTTAGCCCCAAAACGCGCTTGTGCCACGGTTTGGCAAATATTGGGTCATCTGGCTTGTCGGGCATGATTGGCCCTGCCGAATCACCACCCATATCATGATGCGGTTTCATCTTACAGCCAGTCATGTCTTGGCCGGGGGCTGCGGCAAGCCGGTGCCGATCATCGCATTGCGGTTTACCCATGAAGCCAGTTCGCTTTCGTCAAGGCCGCGGCTTTGCGCGGGCTGCATTGGCAATACCAGATATCGGATTTCGGCGGTTGAATCCCAAACACGGATCTTTTGCTCAGGCGGGATTATGACGCCAAATTCGGCCAAAACCTGTCTTGGTTCACGCACCGCACGACTGCGATAGGCATCGGATTTATACCATGCTGGCGGCACGCCCAAAACCGGCCATGGATAACAGCTGCATAAGGTGCAAACGACAAGATTATGGCAATCAGGCGTGTTTTCCACCACGACAATATGTTCGCCTTGCCGCCCACCAAAACCAAGGTCAGACAAAATACCGTCGGTATTATTGACAAGCTGCGCCTTGAATGCCGGATCAGACCAAGCGCGCGCGATCAATCCTGCGCCAATTTGCGGGCCGATATGATGTTCATACCGGTCGATGATCGCATCAACTGCCGCCGGATCAATCAGTCCCTTTTGCACCAAAATTGTCTCAAGCGCCTTGACCCGCAGCGCAGGCTCGCTTGGCAACAGAGAATGGGCATCTTCATCATGGTGATCGTGGGGCATGAAAAAATCCTAGCATCTGAATTTGAAGCAAGTCCAGAAATGAAAAGACGCCAAAGCTGAAAAACCAATCACGAAAATGCTTTATCTTGCCTGCTTGGCAAAACCGTCAAAAACTATATGGTATTTTTTATCATCATTCGGCTTTTCCGCCGATAATAACAACAGATAACAGTAATTATAGGTGCGTAAATGCAAGCGAGACTCGACGGGCGTAACGCCATCATCACCGGCGGCAGCGCCGGTATTGGTAAAGCCATTGCCAAAAATTTTCTGACTTCAGGTGCCAATGTCGCAATTGTGGCACGGCGGCGCGATGTTCTGGATGCAGCAAAGGCGGAAATCGAAGCCGAAGGCGCTAAAGCCGGCAGCACTGGCAAAGTCATTGCGCTATCTGCCGATATCCGCCGCGATGATGAATGCACCGCCGTTGTCGACAACATTATCGCTGAATTTGGCAAGATTGATGTTTTGGTGAATAATGCAGGCACATCGCAACGTGGCCCGTTTCTCGAAGTAAGCGATGAAGTTTGGCAAGATGATCTTGATTTGAAGTTATTTTCCGCAATCCGGCTTAGCCGTTTGGTGATTCCGGGCATGCGGGAACGCAAATGGGGTCGTATCATCAATGTTTTGAATCTTGGCGCAAAAGCCCCGAATGCAGGCGGCGCACCAACCGC
>JGI20155J14468_10001487_pt1 | contig 18311 bp, 19 predicted proteins | sample COG_05_FD_14468 | JGI IMG/M metagenome (IMG submission 14468) | reverse complement strand
CTTCACATCCCTGTGCGATAGACAGTCGCTTTCCAGTCGGGAAGCCACTGCGGGCTAAGCGCGTGCTTTGCTCATAGGTCGGCGTGATGGTTTCTTTGCATAGGGGGCATAGCCGTCGCACCAAGCGTTGCGCGGTCACTAGACGCACAGACGAGCGAATGTGAAGGGGTGCCAGTCCCATGTGTGTGAGTCTGAGCAATGCCGACGGCGCATCGTTGGTGTGTAAGGTAGACAAGACCAAATGACCGGTTTGCGCTGCCTGTGCAGAAACGGTGGCGGTCAGGTCATCTCGTATTTCTCCCACCATGATGATGTCTGGGTCTTGTCGTAGGAACGCCCTGAGGGCAGCGACAAAGGTGAGCCCTGCCTTCTCGTTGATCTGTACCTGTTGAATGCCTGCGATGCGCATTTCTACCGGGTCCTCGACGGCGCAGATATTGACGCTGTCCGCATTGAGGCGGCGCAGGCAACTGTGTAGCGAGCGTGTTTTTCCGCAGCCAGTTGGCCCCGTCATTAGGATCAATCCATTCGGGGATGCGAGTGCCTCTAGGAGGTGTTGTAGTTGATCGGGTGAGTAGCCGAGGTCAGTCAAGTCCCAGTCGGTTTGCTGCTGACTTAACAGGCGTGCCACCAATTTTTCGCCGTGTACGGTGGGGAGTGTGCTGACCCGGCAATCCCACCTGTGTGCGGCGTTGTCTACAAAGTTGAAGCGACCGTCTTGGGGGAGCCGCTTTTGAGCGATATCCATGCCGGCGTAGACCTTGATGTGTGCGCACAGTGCCTCGCGTGTCCCTAGGTCGACCGCTGCTGCGACGGCGTTCACTGCCGCAGGTTGACTCAAGACGCCGTCAATGCGTAACCGGCAGCAGAGTCCGGTAGACGTGGGTTCGAGGTGAATGTCGCTGGCGCGCTGCGCACAGGCCACTGTTAGCAGGTACTGCCACAGGTCGGGGGCGGTGAGTGGGTCGCCATGCATCACCCACTGTCCCGCACCACCACCGACGCAGCTAGCGTATTTACCCGTTAGGGCAGGCGGTTACGTCTTACTTGCTTAACAAGCGCATGGCGTCTTCTAACCCTTTGAGGGTCAATGGGTACATGCGTCCCCCCACAAGCTGCTTTACGATATCAATGCTCTGGCGGTATTGCCACACGCCCTGAGGCTCGGGGTTAATCCATGCAAACTTCGGAAAGGTCTGTGTGAGTCGCTGCAGCCACTCTGCACCGGCCTCCTCGTTGTCGTACTCCACGCTACCGCCCGGTTGCAATATTTCGTAGGGGCTCATGGTGGCGTCGCCCACAAAGATCAGTTTGTAGTCCTTGTTGTATTTGCGCATGATGTCCCACGTCGGAAATTTTTCCGCGTAGCGACGGCGGTTGTTTTTCCAAACGTAGTCGTAGACGCAATTGTGAAAGTAATAAAACTCTAGGTGTTTAAACTCAGTTTTCGCAGCAGAAAACAACTCTTCTACACGGGTGATGTGCTCGTCCATGGTGCCGCCCACGTCCATCAGCAGCAGGACCTTGACGTTGTTGTGTCGCTGCGGCACCAGCTTGATATCCAAGTAACCCGCATTGGCCGCTGTCTTTCGAATGGTGTCGTCGAGGTCTAGCTCTTCCTCTAGCCCCTGTCGTGCAAATTTACGGAGTCGGCGCAGTGCCACTTTGATGTTGCGGGTGCCCAGCTCTTGGCTGTCGTCGTAGTCGCGGTAAGCGCGTTTTTCCCACACTTTGACGGCGCTTTTGTTACCGCCCTTGCCACCAATTCGGACGCCTTGGCTGTTGTGGCCGCTGTTGCCAAAGGGTGATGTGCCACCGGTTCCCACCCACTTACTGCCGCCTTGATGGCGCTCTTTCTGCTCCTCTAAGCGTTTTTTGAGGGTGTCCGAGTAAGTCGTCGTAGTCGACTTTGGGTGCATTTTTCTTATCTGCGTCGGAAAGTAGTTTTTCTATTTCTTTGCGTAACCACTCGGCAGGAATTGGCTTTGAAAAATCGGCGATCGTGTCGACGCCCTGAAAGTAGGCGCTAAAGGCGCGATCAAACTTGTCGTAATGCTTTTCGTCCTTCACCAAGATCGTTCTGCTGAGAAAATAAAAATCCTCAAGCGAACACGCGTCGGGGTTACCGGGGCCGATAACGTTGGCTTCAAACGCCTCTAGTAATGCCAGATGCTCTTTGATGGAAACGGGCAGTTTAGCGGCCCGCATAGCGAAGAAAAATTGGGTCAACATCGCGCTTTAACCTATGTTGGCGGGTTGTGGGATTGCAAGGGACAGGCCGCTGTCTAGGTGCGCGCGTACCGCTGGCCACTCGGCTTGCGTCAGGCTGTAGACGCAGGTGTCGCGCAGGCTGTTACCGGCTAGCGGGTGTCGGTTTATTTGGTGGGACCGCAAGATCCCATCTAGCTTGGCGCCTAAGCGCTCAATCGCTCGTCGACTGCGGTGGTTCATGACATGGGTTCGAAACTCGACGGCGATGCACGCCAGCGTATCAAACGCGTGACCCAGTAACAAACGCTTACAAGCCGAATTCAGTGGTGTGCGTTGCACCGCTGCGCGATACCAGGTACTACCGATCTCCACCCGCTGGTTAGATTGATCAATGTGCATGAAGGTTGTCATGCCGACCGCCTTACCGTAGGTGTCGCCAGGCAGCAGCGAGATGACGGCAAACGGGTTCATTGATGCCTCACGCTGCAGGGTCAGTCGCCTATCGATTTCCGTTGTCATCTCTGCGGGGCTGGGCACCAGCGTGAACCAGAGCGTGTGCAGGTCACCATCCGCAGTCGCCTCACACAGGTCATCGGTGTGTTGGTGCGTGAGTGGCTCCAGCCTGACCACGTCATTGCGGAGTGTCACGGGGGTGGCGAGTGTCGTCATAAGAGGCGCCAGCGCCAGCTTTAGCGGTTGCGGTTGTTCATGAACACGAGCTTCTCAAAGAGCGTCACGTCTTGTTCGTTTTTAAGCAGCGCGCCGACCAGTGGTGGCAGGCTGATTTTGTCATCCGCGCTTTGTAGCGCAGAGAGCGGTATATCTTCAGCGACGAGCAACTTCAACCAGTCTATGAGTTCTGATGTGCTTGGTTTCTTCTTGATGCCCGGTAGGTTGCGGATGTCGTAAAACGTTTTCATCGCGACAGTGAGCAAGTCCTTTTTTAAGGTTGGGAAGTGGACGGCCACAATGTCTTTCATGGTGTCTGCGTCGGGAAATTTGATGTAGTGNAAGAAGCATCGGCGTAAGAACGCATCGGGTAGCTCCTTCTCGTTGTTAGACGTGATGAAGACCAATGGTCGGAACTTTGCCCGGATCGTCTCGCGGGTCTCGTAGCAATAAAACTCCATGCGGTCAATTTCACGCAGCAAGTCGTTCGGGAATTCGATATCCGCCTTGTCGATCTCGTCGATCAATAAAACCACCGGTTTGTCGGCGGTAAATGCTTGCCACAGCACGCCGGGAACGATGTAATTCTCAATATTTTTAACGCGCTCGCCGCCGTCGATATCTCCCAATTGGCTGTCCCGCAAACGGCTAACGGCGTCATATTCATACAGGCCTTGTTGCGCTTTGGTCGTTGACTTGATATGCCATTGCAGCAATGGCATGCCTAGCGCCTCGGCCACTTCTTCCGCGAGCAAGGTTTTGCCTGTACCGGGTTCGCCCTTGATCAGCAATGGGCGCGTCAGGGCCATGGCGGCGTTGACTGCCAGCATTAAATCTGGGGTGGCGATGTAGTTTTGAGTGCCTTGAAACTTGGTGGTCATGGTGTTTTGTAAACGATGGAGAAGTAGAGGGCGACCCGCGTCGGTCGGATCAGGGGTCACCACGGGGGATGTTTCAGTTCTTTAGGGCATTTTGGGTCTACCGACAGTCTATATAATCAGGGATTGATTTTTTGACAATGCCCGCTTAAAGCAGAAAACTATGAAACAACTGTTCACCAAGATGCTGCCCCGATTTGTCGCCATGGCGACCACAGTGACCATGGGTATGGCCGCGCTGACCCTTTCAACGATGGCGACTGCTGCTGACGGTGACGTCAAGGCGGGGCAGTCAAAGGCGGCGATGTGTATTGGGTGTCATGGCATTGTCGGCTACCAAAACGTGTTCCCTGAAGTGTACAAAGTGCCCATGATCTCTGGCCAGTCAGCCGAGTACATTGCCGCGGCCTTGAAGGCCTACAAGAAAGGCGACCGCAAGCACCCCACCATGCGCGGCATCGCCGGCACGTTGAATGACGAAGATATCGCTGATTTATCTGCTTTTTACGCGGCATCTGGCACGGGGGAAGCGGCGCCTGAAGCCCAAACAGCTGCGACGGCAGATGTGGCCGCCTTGTTGGCCAAAGGTGGCTGTGTTGCGTGCCACGGCGTGAACTACAGCAAGCCTTTGGATCCCAGCTACCCAAAGATCGCCGGACAGCACGCGGATTACCTGTACTCGGCCTTGCGCGCTTATAAAATCACGGGCAATAAAGTGGCGGGTCGCAACAACGCCATCATGGCGGGCGTGGTGAGCCAATTCGACAATGCGGAGTTAAAGGCCATNTCCAAATACCTGTCCACGTTGGATGGTGAGTTGGTGGTGAAACCGCAGTCGCGCTTTCGCTAAGCCAAACTGATAAAAAAATGCCGCTGAAGCGGCATTTTTTTCGTCTACTGCGTCAGTCTTTAGTGGCTAAGCGGCGTACATGGTCGATGTAGGCCTCACCGTCAGGAGGACGGCCACTNCGCTGGCTTTCCCAGACCATGCGCCCCAAGCAATCCATGACCTGATGGTGTGCGTTGTGCAAGTCACCTAACTTGGCCGTCAGCAGTTCGACAGCCTGGCGAATGCCTCGGGGTTGGTCGATGGCACATTGCTCGCTAATTGTGAGGTGCATGGAAAGGTGCAGAAAGGGGTTCTCTGCGGTCCCTTGATCTGAGGTCGCGGCTGGCTCGGCGGCCAGCTCTGCCAGCGCCGATGTCTCGTCGGCAAAGGTCTCGGCGTACTCAGGGTGCTCAAGCATCCATTGGTTTGCAAGCACCTCAATGGCCTCCATCGGCGCTTGCTGAGCGTGCTTGGTATAGGCGCCGCAGAAAAAGCGGCGCACGTCGGCTTGGTTGGGAGCGAACATAGGGGTTTCTAGTGAGAAAAATGTTCCACAATGGGGCAAATTTTCGACGCCAGTGTGACGCATACGTCGCTGGTTGTCGGGCATAGTTTAAAGCCTACTATTTAAGGATTGGAGATGTCATGAGTCAGACGGACGCGTTCATTTGCGATGCAATACGTACCCCAATCGGTCGCTACGGCGGCGCCTTGTCCGGTGTGCGCACAGATGACTTGGCCGCGATCCCCTTGCGCGCCTTGATGGAGAGAAACCCCACGGTCGACTGGGAGCAGATAAGTGATGTGTTGATGGGCTGTGCCAACCAAGCCGGTGAGGACAACCGCAACGTTGCGCACATGGCCTCTCTCTTGGCTGGCTTACCCATGGCGGTACCCGGGGCCACCATCAATCGATTGTGTGGGTCGGGTTTGGATGCCGTTGGCACGGCCGCCCGCGCGATACGCGCGCCGGGGAGGCAGGTCTGATGATCGCTGGCGGCGTGGAAAGCATGAGCCGTGCACCGTTTGTCATGCCCAAAGCGGCTACGGCGTTTGCACGCAGTAACGCGGTGTACGACACCACGATTGGTTGGCGCTTTGTGAACCCCCTCATGAAGGCGCAGTACGGCGTGGACAGCATGCCTGAGACCGCTGAAAACGTGGCGGCGGATTTTGGTGTCTCCCGCGCAGACCAAGACCTGATGGGACTCGCGAGCCAGGTCAAAGCGGCAGCGGCGCAGGCGTCGGGTTTCTTTGACGCCGAAATAACGCCCGTGGTGATTCCTCAGAGGAAAGGCGACCCCATCGTGGTGAGCGTCGATGAGCATCCCCGTGCCACCACGTTGGCCTCTCTGGAAAAGCTCAAGCCCATCGTTCATCCGAATGGCACGGTGACAGCGGGTAACGCCAGTGGTGTGAATGACGGTGCGTGTGCGTTGTTGCTCGCAAGCGAGGCGCAGGCTAAGGCCCATGGTTTGGTTCCCAGGGCGCGTGTCGTCGCGATGGCGACGGCTGGCGTACCGCCGCGCTTGATGGGTATTGGTCCTGCGCCGGCGACGCAGAAGGTGTTGGCCATGGCGGGCTTATCGATCAACGATATGGATGTGATCGAGTTGAACGAGGCCTTTGCGGCGCAGGGCTTGGCGGTTCTGCGTGAACTGGGCGTTGCGGATGACGACGCGCGGGTCAACCCCAATGGGGGTGCCATTGCGCTGGGTCACCCTTTAGGCGCGAGTGGCGCCCGCTTGGTGACGACCGCCGTTAATCAGTTGCACCGAATGAAGGGCCGTTACGCCTTGTGCACCATGTGTATCGGCGTTGGCCAAGGCATTGCGGTGGTGATCGAACGCGTGTGATGTTTTTCGCGCCGATAGAAAGCCCCCTGTTTTATGCGGCCGCGATTCCGGCAGTCTTACTCATGGGGGTGAGTAAAAGCGGTTTTGGGTCTGGCTTTGGTAGCTTGGCGGTGCCCATCATGGCGTTGGCTTGCACGGTCCCGACGGCGGCAGCGATCTTCATGCCCATCTTGCTCGTTATGGACTTGATGGGCTTGGTGGTCTTTCGCAAACACTTTGACCTGAGTGTCCTGCGATTTTTGCTGCCGCTGGGATTGATGGGTACCGTGTTGGGTACGCTGACGTTCCATTACCTTTCTGCACCGGCGGTGTCGGGCATTGTGGGGGCTTTGACGCTGATCTTCTTGGCGCAGCGTTTATTGCTTCCCAAGCTCTCTGGTAGCGCCCCTTGGCCTAAACCGGTTGGCGCGGTCTTGGCCATGATGTCGGGTTTTACCAGTTTCGTCGCTCATGCGGGCGGGCCACCGATTAGCGCTTACATCATGGGGATGCGCTTGCAACCCATGAAGTACGCGGCAACGTTGGCCGTATTTTTCTTTGCCATCAACCTCAGTAAGTGGGGGCCTTATGCTTATTTGGGGCTGTTGAACTGGGAAAATTTTCATACCTCGCTGGTTCTCATGCCGCTGGTGCCTGTGGGCGTGATGATTGGGGTGCGGATCGCGGGGCGCATTCAGATGGCACATTTCTATCGGATGATAGAAGTGGGTATGTTGCTTACGGGCCTGAAGCTGTTGAGCGAGTGGCGATTTGTGTAGGATTTAATAGGAGTGGCTATGCGACGGTTTAAAGATGCCAGCGCCTTGATGGCGTGCATTGGTGAGGATATTGGCTACAGTGACTGGGTAGAGGTCGATCAGGCGATGATTAATCAGTTTGCCGATGCCACCCACGACCAACAGTGGATTCATGTGGATCCTGAGCGGGCGGCGACCAGTCCGTTTGGTTCGGCGATTGCGCATGGCTTTTTGACGCTGTCCCTGATGCCCCATTTTTTGAGCTCGGCGATTCTCATCGAAAGTGCCGTGATGGGGGTCAATTACGGCTTGAACAAAGTTCGCTTTACCGCGCCAGTCCCGGTGAATAGCCGTTTAAGAGCACACTTTCACTTGGTGGACGTGACGCCGGTTGACAACAACGGTGTTCAAATCACCTGGCGCTGCGAGATCCAGCGCGAGGGGGGCGATCGGCCCGTTTGCGTTGCGGAATCGGTGGTGCGTAGTTACGCCTAAGCGAAGTCGTTTTGTCGCCAAGCCTCATAGCCCATGATCGCAACCGCGTTGGATAAATTCAAACTCCGCTGACCGTCTTTCATGGGCAGGCGAAGCCAATTGGCGCGGGGGATTTGGGCTCGAATCGTCTCGGGTAAGCCCTTGGTCTCCGAGCCAAATACCAAATAATTGCCTGGCGCGAAACGCACGCCATACGGATTGTTTTCGCCCTTGGTTGTGAGCGCAAAACAGTCTGCCCCTGTGATGGCTTCGGCCGCGAGGAATGCCTCCCAGCTTGTGTGGCTTTTGACACGCGCTGTCTCGTGGTAGTCGAGCCCCGCGCGTCGCAACTGCTTGTCATCCATTGAGAATGCAAGCGGCTCTATCAGGTGCAAGTGCCAGCCTGTATTGGCACAGAGCCGAATCACGTTACCCGTGTTGGGCGGAATTTCAGGGTGGACGAGAACAATGTGAAACATGTTGAGCAGAAAGTAAGGGTGCCCAATGTTAGCCGCCTGCGGCGGGTGTTCGAGCGAAAACAACGGTATTGATGCTCGCAACCCCCTGTGCATGAAGGGCTTTGCACGCCGCATTGAGTGTCGCGCCCGTGGTGCTGACATCGTCAATGAGCAAGACGTGCCGCCCTGTGATACGCCGTTTGTCCTGCCCGTCGACCACGAACGCGTTGGCGACATTTCGCACACGCGCCGCTCTGTCTAGCCCCTCTTGCGGGCGTGTCTCCCGAGTGCGGCATAGCGTCGCGATCGCTACTGGGGCCGCTGCGTTCAGTTGGCGGCGCAGCGCGTTCGCAAGGTGGCTAGCTTGATTAAAGCCACGGGCCAGTAGCTTGTTGGTTGTTAGCGGAACGGGTATCCAAATATCGGCGGCTAGCAAGAGAGTCTTGATGTCGGCGCTACGTAGCATCAGCCCTGCCAAACTTGATGCCAAGTGGCTCTCGCCACGGTACTTAAAGCGTTTGATTAAATCCGACCAAGGGTAGACATAGGCGACTGCCGCGGCGCCCAAGTGCCAAAGCGGCGGAGTGCACAGACACGTGATGCACCGTGTGGCGGCCGCGCCGTCTGCCAAGCCGCACGCGCACTGGCGACAGCGGTCGGTGGCCTGGATTAAATCGTCCTCGCACGCTTGACACCATGCCCCCGTGGTGGCCCATGCACCGCCGCCATTTAAGGTGCGATGCCAACAGCCGCACACATAGCAAAGGCTTGGAATTTGTAGCAGGTTCACGTCGTTTCAATATACTTGGAGCCACCGCGACGGTATAGGTGGACAAACCCGGTGCCGAGCGCGGACAACTTACATACAAAGAATCATGGCGACTCACCTTGTTCCCAGCCTCGACGCGCTTGCCGCTGAACGGCACATTGCGCGCGTGCGATCGATGCAGGCGTCTAGCTGGCTTAATGAAGAGGTCGCGCAACGCATGCTTAGTCGACTTGACTGGATGACCCAGCAGCCCAAGCGCTGGTTACATTGGGAGCCGACGTGGGGTGGGCTGAATGCCCACCGCCTGCTGACTGACAAGCTGCCCACTGCGACGACGGTTACGGGTGGCTACAGTTCGTCTGCCAGGCAATTTGCTGCTAAACCGACGGGGCCGAGTTGGGCCTTTTGGCGCTCGGCAGAGCCGCTTTGGGAGCCAGGTGCTAAGCCGGTTGACATGGTCTGGGCCAATATGTCGCTTCACCTGCAGACGGATCCTATGGAACTGTTTGCGCTTTGGAAGCAGGCGTTGCAGCCCCAAGGTTACGTGATGTTTTCTGCTTTAGGGCCAGATACCTTGCGTGAGGTTCGGCAGGTTTACGCAGCCATGGGTTGGGCCGATGCGATGCATGACTTCACCGATATGCACGATTGGGGCGATATGTTGGTTGAGGCAGGCTTTGCAGAGCCGGTCATGGATATGGAGACCCTGACCCTGACCTACCCAAATGCGGAGCGCCTGATTAAAGACTTGCGCGATTACGGCGGTAACACGTCGCGGGCACGTTTTGGTCAACTGCGTGGTAAGGCGTGGCGCGCCGCACTGTGTCGGTCGTTAGAGGCGCAGTTGCCCCGAACGGCTGATGGCCAGTTACAGGTGACGGTGGAACTTATATACGGGCACGCGGTCAAACCAGATGTGACGGTGCCCGCGTCTGCCACCACTCACGTGGCACTGAGTGACATGCAGGCGATGCTGCAGCAGCGCAAGGGCGCCCCCCCTAAGTCAAATAAGTAGAAATCCGTGCGAACCGTGGGGTTTGGGTATTCGGGTTGCCCCTAGGTCGCGCTACAATGTGACGTTGATTTCTGATCGACCTCTTCCCCGTGTTTACTGATTGGTTGGCGCGGTTACGAAGAGGTTACGTGTAGGTGGTGGTCGGCTCATACGGATCACCGAATTCATTGTTGATACCACGGGTAACCGCGTCTGCCATGCGTTTTGGACAAGCAACTGAGAGTGGGCTGTTATGGAGCTTCCGCCGCAACTGCGCGATGAAGCCGAGTCAGTTGCTCGCGGTACTCGCTTTTTTGAGCGCGGTGTCGTTAGGCGTTGCCAGTGCGTTTTGGTGGCAGGGTGCTGTTTTTGTGATGCCATTTGCGCTGATAGAGGTGTCCATGTTAGCGGTGGCATTTTTTGCCTACGCGCGCCACGCCACTGACAGCGAAACGGCCCGTTTGGACGCAAATTGGCTGGTCATTGAGCAGGAGATCGGTGGTAAGCGGGCAGAAACCCGGTTCCCAAGGGCCTCCGTCCGAATTGAGCCGTTGGCCGATTCAGGGAACCTCATTGAGGTGACCGCCCGCGGCGATCGGTTGGAGTTTGGTCGTCATGTGCGGGCCGATTGGCGGCCCCTGGTGGCGAGAGAAATGCGCTTCGCTGTGCGGGGTTTTTGAGACAGTTTGGGCTAGACGCCTAGCAGGGCGTCGGCAAAGTTTGGTTTAATTCGAGCTTGATATATCATTCAAGACTTATATTTGAGGCGTAAGAACAAGTGAGCACGAAAATGACATTGGGTACCGTCCCTCAAAGCCGCTGGGCGGCCATGCAACGTGGTGTAGCGAAAGCAGTGGTGACCTTGACAGGTCTAACCGCGGGCGTTGCTTACGCAACCGGCGACTTACCTGGCGGTCCGGCAGTGAATCAACTCAACCTGCCCCCTGCGGTGACGGCGATTGCGGCTGAACAGGCGTGGTTGCACTGGTTTATGTTGATTCTGTGTACGGTCATTTTCTTGGCTGTGTTCGGCGTGATGTTCTATTCCATCTGGAAGCACCGCCGCTCAGTCGGTCACAAAGCGCAGGAGCTGCCTGAGCCCCTGTGGGTGGAGTTGGGTTGGACCATCGTGCCTTTCTTGATTGTGATTGGTATGGCTTTGCCTGCGACCAAAGTATTGGTGGCCCAAAAAGACACGACCAACGCGGACTTGACGGTCAAGGTCACCGGTATGCAGTGGCAGTGGGGTTACGACTACATCAAGGGCGAGGGTGAGGGCATCGGTTTCGTGTCGCGTCTGGATCCTGCGCACCGCGCGTTGTCCAATGCCGGCACCGGTGCTAAGCCTGACGACTATTTGCTGAAGGCGGACAACCCGTTGGTGGTGCCCGTTGGTCAGAAAGTGCGCGTGATCACGACGGCAAACGATGTGATTCACTCTTGGATGGTGCCCTCCTTTGGGGTGAAGCAAGATGCGATTCCTGGATTCGTTCGCGACACGTGGTTCCGTGCTGAAAAAGAAGGTATGTACTACGGTCAGTGCGTGGAGTTGTGCGGTAAGGAGCACGCCTACATGCCCATCAACGTGAAGGTGGTCAGCGCTGACGAGTACACCACGTGGGTTGACGGCCAGAAGAAGGCCATGGCGGCCTTGGCCGATGATCCTGCCAAGGTGTGGGAGTTGACCGCGCTGGTTGAGCGCGGCGCCACGGTGTATGCCGCAAATTGTGCCGCATGCCACCAGGCGACAGGTAAAGGTGCCGGCCCCATCAAGGCATTGGATGGCTCGGCGATTGTGCTGAACAAAGACCACGCTGAGGTGATCGACGTTTTGTTGAATGGTCGCGCCAACGGTGCGATGCCTGCGTGGAAGTCACTGAGTGACACCGAAATCGCTGCCGTAATCACCTACGCCAAAAACAGCTGGTCAAACCAGTCCGGCGATTTGGTGCAGCCCGCTGCAGTCCAGGCCGCACGCAACAACTGATCGAAGTTAATAAATTTTTGTATTAGAAGGACGAAACCATGAGCGCCGTAATTGACCATCATGACGACCACACACATGACGACCACCACGCCCCTACGGGCTGGCGTCGTTGGGTGTTTGCAACCAACCACAAAGATATTGGCACGCTGTACCTGCTGTTCAGTTTCTCGATGCTGATGTTTGGTGGCTTGCTGGCGATGGGTATCCGTGCCGAGTTGTACCAGCCTGGTTTGCAGTTGGTTAACCCCGAGTTGTTTAACCAGCTCACCACCATGCACGGTTTGATCATGGTGTTCGGCGCCATCATGCCTGGCTTCGTCGGCTTTGCTAACTGGATGATTCCATTGCAGATTGGCGCTGGCGATATGGCGTTTGCGCGCATGAATAACTTCAGCTTTTGGCTGATGATCCCTGCGGGCCTGATGTTAGCCGGTTCGTTCTTTATGCCTGGCGGCGCACCCGCAGCAGGCTGGACACTGTATGCACCGCTGACCTTGCAAATGGGCCCCTCAATGGATGCGGGTATCTTTGCGCTGCACATTTTGGGCGCCTCGTCCATCATGGGCTCCATCAACATCATCGTGACCATCCTGAACATGCGCGCGCCTGGCATGACCTTGATGAAGATGCCGATGTTCGTTTGGACATGGTTGATTACGGCTTATTTGTTGATCGCTGTGATGCCCGTGTTGGCAGGCGCCATCACCATGACGCTGACTGACCGTCACTTCGGCACGAGCTTCTTTAACCCCGCCGGTGGCGGTGACCCCGTGATGTATCAACACATCTTTTGGTTCTTTGGTCACCCAGAGGTCTACATCATGATTTTGCCGGCCTTCGGTATCGTGAGTCAGATCGTTCCGGCGTTTGCGCGTAAGAAGTTATTTGGCTATGCCTCAATGGTGTACGCCACTGGCTCGATCGCGATTTTGTCCTTTGTTGTTTGGGCGCACCACATGTTCACCACGGGTATGCCCGTGACGGGACAGTTGTTCTTTATGTACTCAACCATGTTGATTGCTGTGCCCACTGGCGTGAAGATCTTTAACTGGATCGCGACGATGTGGAAGGGCTCCATGACGTTTGAAACGCCTATGCTGTTTGCAGTGGGTTTCATCTTCGTGTTCACCTTGGGCGGCTTTACCGGCCTGATTTTGTCCATGGCGCCTGTGGATACACAACTCCAAGATACGTATTACGTGGTGGCTCACTTCCACTATGTGCTGGTGGCAGGCTCTTTGTACGCGATGTTTGCGGGCTATTACTACTGGTCGCCCAAGTGGACAGGCGTGATGTACAACGAGACACGTGGCAAGATCCACTTCTGGTGGTCATTGATCGCGTTCAACATTACCTTCTTCCCTATGCACTTCTTGGGTTTGGCGGGCATGCCGCGTCGCTACGCCGACTACCCCATGCAGTTCGCTGACTTCAACTTGGTTGCCTCTTTGGGTGGCTTTGCTTTCGGTCTGGCGCAGGTTTACTTCTTTGTGTTTGTGGTGTTGCCAGGACTGCGTGGAAAAGGTGAGAAAGCGCCTCAGAAGCCATGGGACGGTGCCGAAGGTTTGGAGTGGGAAGTGGCTTCGCCAGCGCCTTTCCATACCTTTGAAACCCCACCAAAGTTGAATGCTGAAGCGAACAAGATCGTTGCCTAACACTAAACAGGATTGACTATGACACCCGAACAGAAGCGCGCAAATAAACGACTTGGCTTGATATTGGCCAGCGTGGCCTTGACGTTTCTCATCGGGTTTGTTGCCAAACTTCTGGTGCTGGGAACCTAAGGGATGTTGCGGGGCAAACAAAATGGTTTGATGGTGCGCAAATTAGCGATCATCGTGATCGGTATGTTTGCCTTCGGCTACGGTTTGGTGCCGCTTTATCGTGCGATTTGCGAGGTGACAGGCATCAACATCTTGTCTTTGACCGAGTTGACGGTTCCCGGTAGCAAACAACGATCTCCGAAAAATACCCAAGTGGATACCTCGCGGACCATCACGGTTGAGTTTGATACCAACACCCGTGGCTTGTGGCAATTTCATCCTGCCGTGCGCAGCATGCAGGTGCATCCCGGTGAAATGGCGACGGTGATGTACGAGTTTGAAAATTCACAGGCTCGGACCATGGCCGCGCAGGCGATTCCAAGTTATGCGCCCAAGGTTTCTGCAGCCTATTTCAACAAGCTAGAGTGTTTCTGTTTTACGCAGTACACATTGGCGCCTGCAGAAAAGAAGTCTTGGCCCGTTGTGTTCATCGTGGATCCAAAGTTACCCAAAGACGTGACAACGATTACCTTGTCCTATACTTTTTTTGAGGTGGGCGGGCGTACACCTGCCGCGCCGACTGCGGCAGTGACGCCGCAAGCGATACAAGACGATGGCTTGGTGCCCGAGGTGGCGACGCTGTGAGTGAGCCTAAAGAGGTGCCCGTATACAAGCGCAAGGGTGCGTGGGTTGCAACGGTAGTCGCTGTGTTGTGGGCGTTTTTGGGCGTTCGCCGCCACGCTGAATATCAGTCAGACATAAAAAAATTAAATCCACTGCATATTGCAGTGGTGGGGCTAGTTGCCACCATCCTGTTTGTACTTGGACTTATGGTCTTTGTGCGTTGGGTGGTTGCCGTGTCCTGAGAAGACGGACGCTGTTGATGTGAAAATATCAACAGCCACCCGATAAGAAGTGTTTTTACCCGTTAACATTGCCGCCTAGCCACGGTTAAGCCAAGGCAATTGAAAACTTTAGATAAGCAGGAGTTGGTCATGTCCGCAGCATCGCACGGTGGTACACCGTATTACTTCATTCCGGGGCCCTCAAGCCGCCCGGTCATGTCCGCGATCGGTCTCTTCTTTGTCATTCTGGGCGCTGGCCAATGGGTCAACGACCACGGTTGGGGTGCCTACGTACTCTTGTTTGGCCTTGTCTGGTGGCTGACGGTTTTGTACCTCTGGTTTAAGGATGCGATCAATGAGAGCGAGGCCGGGCACTATGGCCACAAAGTTGATCTCTCTTACCGCTGGAGCATGAGTTGGTTTATCTTCTCAGAGGTCATGTTCTTCGGTGCTTTCTTCACGGCATTGTGGTGGGCACGCATGCACTCAGTCCCCGCACTCGGGAACATTGAGAATGCCTTGCTTTGGCCGGATTTCCAAGCCGTTTGGCCAACGGCGGCGGCGGGTGTCACTGCCGCGCCGGGTGCCCTCATTGAGACCTTTAGTACCGTGGGTCCATTTTGGTTGCCCACGATTAACACGGCATTGTTGCTAACGTCTGGTGTCACACTCACGATTGCACACCACGCGTTGCAAGTGGGGAACCGTAGCAAGACCATTGCGTTCATGTGGCTGACAGTCGCTCTGGGTATTGTTTTCCTGGGCGTTCAAGGCTACGAGTACGTGCACTTGTATCGGGATCTGAACCTGAAGCTGACCTCCGGTGTGTATGGCTCAACCTTTTACATGCTGACAGGTTTCCATGGTTTCCACGTCTTCATTGGTATGTTGATGCTGCTGTTCATCACACTGCGTTTGCAAAAAGGCCACTTTTCAAAAGACCGTCACTTCGGATTTGAAGGGGCTGCTTGGTACTGGCACTTCGTCGACGTCGTGTGGCTTGGCTTGTACGTGCTGGTTTACTGGCTGTAGGGCAGCGCCTAGCGGGCATAGAAAAGGCGCCCTAGGGCGCCTTTTTGTTTGCACGGGGTGTACGAAGCAGTGCGTGGTTTACCGACCGTTTGCAATGCCTGTGGGTTCTATCCATCCTAGGCTGTAGCTGATTAAGACGACAATGAACAACAAAACAGAAAACCCNACTCGAAAAGCCAAGGCCTTCGCCATGTTCCCTTTGGGCTTGGCAGGCGCTTCTGTTGCCGCACCGTGTTCGTCAACGGGCGGTGTTTCCGTACTGCCTCGCATCATGATGATGAGCGCGGCAACCAAGCTGCCGAGAATGGCGATGAATCCCAGTGCAATTATCCAAGTCATGTGGTGATTATCGTTGCTCTACCCCTTTTTTTGAAATGCTACCTTGAGAATAATTCGGATGGTTGATGTCATGGCTGATCGGGGGAAAGCGTTCTGGGTGATCACGGTCGCGGCTGTGCTGTTGACAGCTGTGGGTGTNCGACTGGGGGTCTGGCAACTGGACCGCGCACATCAAAAGGAGGCCTGGGTGGCGGCGATTGCAAACCAAGCGTCTCGACCGGCTCTGGATAACCAGGGTGTCGCTCAAGTAGCGTCCCAAGGGAGTAGCTCTGTAGTGGCGGAGTATGTGCATCGGCCGGTTCGCCTAACGGGTCGGTGGCTACCCGCCCATACCGTGTTTCTCGACAATCGACAAATGAACGGCCGCGTGGGATTCTACGTCGTGACACCCTTGCAATTGGTGGATGTGACCGGCTCTGAAACGCCGCTAGTGGTGGTGGTGCAACGGGGCTGGGTTCCGCGCGACTTCTTAGATCGCGCACGTGTCCCCGAGATCGTTACACCGGGGGGACCTATCGAGATTGTTGGTCGTTTAGCCCCGCCGCCAACACAGCTTTACAGTCTGGGTGAGGCACAACCAACACGTATACGGCAGAATTTAGATTGGTCAGCTTATGAGAAAGAGCTTGGTGAGCCTATCGGCTCCTACAGCGTTGTGCAAACAGGTGTCATGAGCGAGGGCTTGCTACGAGAGTGGCCTCAAGTGGACGCCAAAATTTACACCCACTATGGTTACGCCGCGCAATGGTTTGCACTCGCCGCCTTAATTTTCGTGCTTTATATTTGGTTTCAATGGATCGCTCCGCATCGTGTCAAAAACTAATCTCCCCCAGTCCGACCGCCCAACGACTTCTCCGCAGGATGAGCCCCTGACCATGACGGTTTTCGATATGACCGATGCCGCAGCGGCAGATAAGCGCATGCGCTCAGGGCGGCTAAAAATGATTTTGGTGATGCTCATGTGCGCTGCCCCTGTCATTGCGTCGTACTTTATGTATTACGTTGTCAGGCCAGAGGGCCGTCGCAACTATGGTGAACTCATTGAACCGCAACGTCCGCTGCCTGATGTGCTGGTGACGGGTGTAAGTGGTACGCCCGTCGACCTGAAGTCCCTCAAGGACCTCAAGGATCAGTGGTTGTTGATCAGCGTTTCAAGCGGCGATTGCCCTGCGATATGCGAAAAAAATCTATATCTGCAACGTCAGTTACGTGAGTCTATGGGGCGCGATAAAGGGCGGGTTGATTGGGTGTGGTTGCGCACGGATACGCAAGCGCTGCCTGAGCGACTAACCCCTGCACTGACTGAGGCGACCGTACTCGAGATGTCAGAGGCGGATGCCTCGGCCTGGTTGACCGCTGCGCCAGGTAAAGCAATGTCCGAACACCTGTACGTTGTTGATCCGCTGGGGAACTTGATGATGCGTTTTCCTGCCGACTTGGATCCCAAGCAGGCTCGCAAGGACCTGACCCATCTGTTGAAAGCATCCTCATCTTGGGATAACGAGGGGCGCCAACGGTGAGTACTGACGTCGACCTGTACAACCTGTCGCCGACCGCCCACCTGTTAATTGTTGGCGCGCTGATCGCAAGTATGCCGTTGGCATGGGTTTGGTGGCGCAGTCGTCATGTGCGGGCAGGGGCGCATGCCTCGGAAGCCAAGCGCCAGCGCTATGGCCTGCTGGTGACGGTCACCTTGTTTCTGACGTTCGACCTTATTTTGTTTGGTGCGTTTACGCGCCTCACCGATTCGGGGCTGGGTTGCCCGGATTGGCCAGGTTGCTATGGCGCGGCAACGCCGCTGGGTGCGGCAGCACAGATTGATGCGGCGCAAACTGCGATGCCAACGGGGCCAGTGACCACGGGCAAGGCATGGATAGAAATGGTGCATCGCTACCTTGCCAGCGGCGTGGGTGGTTTGATTTTGGTCATGTGCCTGATGGCCTGGCGCACCCGGTCACAGCGCAACACCGGCACCACTGAGTCAGAGGCGGTGGCTGGTGTGTCGCCTTGGGTGGCGACGTTCACCTTGTTCTGGGTGTGCGTGCAAGGCGCGTTTGGCGCGCTGACGGTCACCATGAAGTTGTTTCCCGCAATTGTGACCCTCCATCTGCTGGGCGCGATGGTCTTACTCGCCTTGTTGCGCGTACAACAGATACAGGTACAACCAGCCAAGGCGCAGCCAGCTGGGCAGTTATCTATGGGTTTGTGGGTGTTTCTCGTCGCGGTGTTTGTCTTAGTGTGGGTGCAGATGGGCTTAGGCGCGTGGGTCAGCACCAACTACGCCGTACTGGCCTGCCAAGACTTTCCGACCTGTCAGGGAAGCTGGTGGCCTGCCATGAACTTTGCGCAAGGGTTTGAATGGTGGCGGCCGCTTGGTCTGCGTAGCGATGGTCAGCCCATTGCGTTCGAGGCCTTGACGGCCATTCACTATGTGCATCGCTTGTTGGCGTATGTGGTTTTGGCGGGTCTG